>Ga0208450_1000795_pt1 | contig 16014 bp, 9 predicted proteins | sample MalvireepMed_908_FD_184249 | JGI IMG/M metagenome (GOLD analysis project Ga0208450, IMG submission 184249) | Marine viral communities from the Global Malaspina Expedition - Malaspina viral metaG DeepMed_908 (SPAdes) (version 2) | ecosystem: Environmental > Aquatic > Marine > Oceanic | place... | reverse complement strand
TCATTTTAAATGCTTCAGAAACAGACGCTCTGCCACCTATATGACCATTAGCTAATGGAAATAAACTTGCTGATGTAACGTTACGAACTTGTGTTGCTGGAGATAAAACTGTTTTACCAAACTGAGTTGCTACTTTAAATTGTAATAAAGCTCTGTAGGCACTGTTTTGTATTGCTCCATCTAGTTTACCAGGAGTACCTCTAAGAGCATTTGCAATTTGTTTTGATGCATATAGTTTATCTAATCTTGATCCTAAAAACCCAAGATCAGGAATATGACTTATTTGTTCTGCATCTAGTATTTTTTTTGCATCAGCGCTTGCTTGATTTTTAAACAACCAACCTTCTTTAACACCTAATGCTGCTATACGATCTGCTAACTTTTTATTAATAGTTTGAGTAATAGCATGAGAAGAAGTAGTCAATACGGATGCTTTTAAATTGTTCTCTTCTCCTAGTAATCTTTTAATAGCTGTTGGTAGTTCTTCTCCAGATCTAACCATATCTTTTAGTCTTAATTGTTTTTTAGAAATTTGTTGTAAAATTTCCAATGGATCTCCACCATCTACTTTAGCATTGTTTAACATTTTTTTAACTAACACTTCAGCATATTTTTTAATTCTAACGTCGGGTGTAAATTTTGCATGAGAAGATTCTTCCAAGGCTGCTCTTCTTAAATCTCTGTTCTTTTTAATTAGGTTTATCATATAATTAACACCTCCCTCAAAAACCTCTTTTTCTGGTTGATAAGATGGATTTGTAAACACCGCAAAAGATTTACGCATATAAGTATTAACATTATTTAATATAAACTTCTTAAGGTCACCTTCTGGTAACATGTCGCCAAATGTTTTTTTAGCTTTTATCAATTCACCTTTTAAATTTCTAGCAGTGTTTTGTAGTATGGATGGTAATTGATCCAGTCTTAAATCACCTTTTAAATAAGTTAATACTTGATCTAAATAATGTTCTTGACTAGCAGGAGATGTATTTTTAGTATTGTATTGATTCTTAAATGATTTAGCCAAATCATAAGATTTTTTTTCTAAAGATTCCATATACTTTTCAATTGTTCTAGACTTTGCTTTAATTTCTCTAGCTGCTCTAGAAGTTAAAGTAAATTGTTGTCCTGTATTTTTTCCAATAGATCTAAACCAAGATAAAATATTATCAAAATGCTTTAGTCTAGATTTTAATGGATCATCAGCATTAACAGAAAACATTCTCCATTCTTTAAAATCTGGTAATTGTTTAACTTTATCTTTTAGACCTATTTGTATAATTGGATTGAAAATTTTTTCTGAAGTATAGGTAGTACTATTTCTTAAACCTTTTGATATATTTGGAATAAGATACTTATCTTTAGATAGTAGCCATGCAGATAAATCAACTCCTTTACCAAGAGTTTTTAAACCAACACCCGCTATAGCTGCACCAGGTTTAAACAGTCCCCATTTAGCCCCCCATGCTGCAGGTTTTCCAAGTAAAGGAAAAAGTCCTCCAATAGCTGCTCCTTCAGCTCCAAATCTTAACCTATTATTAAACCTTGCTTTCGCAAGATCTGATCCAGTTAAACCTTCCGTATCTTCTTTCTTTAGAACAAGGTTTCCTCTATCTGGTTCTGATGCTAAGAAATCTGTAATACCAAAAGCACTAGCCATGTATCCTGACTTACGAGCTATGTTAGAAATTTTTGTTCCCCATTTAGCACCCGTTAAAGTTGTTGCCAAAGCAGTTGTTGCGGCAGATAATTTTTGAACTCCAGATAATCTTCTAGCTCTATTTACTATTTTAAATGCAGCACTTCCTGGCACACCATATTGAACTAAGACTTCTGAGACTTTTCCAACCAAAGTTTCTGGTTCTGCAATTTTATTTTCTTCGTAAATATCAGTTAGTTTTTCAGTAAGCTCTGTCTCTTTATCAAAAACAGAAGCACCCATATCGATACCTGTCGTTATGATTTCTCCCATGCTGTACCCTAACTTTTGAGTACCAGAGTAAACTGATTTTTCAAGATCTTCAAAAAAATCTATGTAATCTTTTTCTTTAGCTTTATCCTTGCCATCCATTAATTCTCTTATTCTTCTAATTTTGTGAGCAGCAAATATATTAGTATCAAAAAGATGAGCAAAATTTGCTAGTCCCTTCCAAGTGAATTTGACCGGTTTCTTTTCTTTCTTTATACCAAATCTTTTTTTAAGGATTGCCTCAACGTCTTTATCGGATACCTTGTATCCTAATTCTTCATCTGATTTTAATCTAAAAGGAATTTTACTTGAGGCCATTTTACGCCTCCTGTGGTGCTACCAAATTAACGTCATACTTTTGGTTAAATGCATTAACATCCTGTTGAGTTCTTATATTTGCAAAATCAACAAGAGCTTGTTTACTGTTTGCAATTAAATGAATAATGTCGTCTGTAATTTCTTGAGGAAGTCTTGCTCTTAATTCTTCAAAACTTAAATTCTGTACTGGACCATCTTGTTCAGCTCCCTGGTCCATGGTTCCTGCTACAGGGACCGCTGCTGGCATTGCTGCAGGGACCGCTGTTGCGCCACCCATTTGATAACCAACTCTGCCGCCTTCTGCCATACCTTCTTCTAACAATCTTGAAGGTATTTTATTTGTTTGATCATATTCTACAAGATCTGCCCAAGTAGCTGGACCTAATCCAGAACCTATTTGGTCAAGAAGTGCTGCTCTAATTGGATCTTCTTCTTTATCTGTAAATTGAGCCTGTAATAATGTATTCTTTTTTAAATCTTCTTTAACTTTTCTAATGGCTGCTTCATCTTTTTTACCAAAAGGTCCAATAGGCATGTCTTCTAATTCTGTTAATCTATTTGTTAATTCTATTCCTTCGTCAATTAATCCTCCATAATCTGTTAGTTTTCCTTTGTATTCAAATTTTTCTGTACCTAACACACCGTATTTTTCTTCTTCTTTCAATTTAAATGTATGTAATTTTTCTTCTAGCTTATATTTTTCTTTTAACTGTGCTATTTTATCTTTATTGGCTTGTATTCCTTTTTCTTCTTCAGACTTTATTAGCGCTTTTGTTTCTTCCATTGATCCTGCTATTTCCTCTGCTGTTCTTTTCTCTAAAGATGCTAATTCAGCGAATGCTATTTTCTCTTTAGACGCTAGTTCACCTTCTGAAATTGCCTTTTCACCTTCTAATTTTTCTCTTTGTAGTTTTCTTTGAGCTCTGATGTCCATAAGATCACCAAGTATTGCAGTACTTAATTTATCTTCTCCACTTTCACGTTCAGCCATTCTTGCTCTCATCCGTGCGTAAGGATCTTGTGCAGCTATTGCAGCTGTTTGAAATATGTTTCCTCGTGGCTCTGTTGCTAATAAATTTAAACCAAATTCAGTTGCAAACTGTGGCCATTGAGGTTTACGTGGTCCTCTAATTTCATTTAGAAGTTCCCATGTTTCTTTGTGTTCCTCTCTTAAGCTTTTATCCTCTCCTCTAGCTTTTGTATTTTCTAATAAGCTTGCTATTCTATTATTTACGTATTCTTTTTGCCCTGCAATACTACCCTTTTCACCTTCAGATAAACTGCCCCAATAGTCTCTTCTTAATTTATTTATTGGTGTAAGCCCATCGCTAAAACTTAGTCTTGAAGCATTAGGTTGAGGATAATCTAACCCTGAAGTAATTCCTTCAGCAACACCTCCTGTTCTAAACATCGGTCTTCTTAATACTCTGTTCATTGGTTTCCTCTAAACCTACCAAGATCACCAAAAATACCACCAACAGTTGATCCTATTCCAAGAGCTGTTTGTAGTGGAGTAGGGTTTGCTTGTTGCATGAATTGATATTGTGGTCCCATACCCTGCATTAATCCAGATAAACCAGAACCTAACCAACCAAGTCTTTCCATTGGTTCATACATACCCATTCTTACTTTTTCTCTTTGTGCATCTAGTACAGCTTGCTCATAAGCTTGATCCATTGCGCCCACTTGACCCGCTCTTGCAATATCTGTTCCTTGGAATCCTTGTAATGCTCCTGCTCCTGCTAATTCTTGTTGTGCAAGCGCTGCTCTTTGACCAGCCATACCTGCTTGTTGACCTGCAACACCAGCCATCATTTGTCCTGGTGCTAAATATCCTTGTGCCAAAGCTCCTTGTTGTTGAGCTAATGATTGTAATGCACCACCTAGACCTAATTGTCCTTGTGCAAGTGCTGCTTGTTGACCAGCTAAACCTGCTCTAGCTCCTGCAAATTGCCCTGCCTGACCAGCAAGTCCTGCTCTTTGACCAGCTAATCCTGCTAAACCTTGTGCATATTGTTGTTGTGCTCCACCAATACCTAATCTAGCTGCCATATCTGCTTGTCGTGCAGCTTGTGCTTGAGTAAATCCTTGTTGTCGTAATTGTGCTTCTAATGCAGCTCTGTCTCTTCCTGATTGAGCTGTGTATTCTGCTTGCATAACACCTTCACGACCACCACCATAACCACCTGCTGCAACTGCTGCATCGGATATAGATTGTTGTTGTGCTGCTCTTTGTCTATCGAATTCTGCTAGTGTTGTATCTATAACTTGTGATTGGTATGGAGACATATATTCAGCAATTGATCCTGCTCCTGTTCCTGCTCCAGCACCCGTTAATCCTGCGGCCCCTGTAATGTATGGAGAAACTCCACCCATTGCAGTTTGTGCTCCAGTTAATTGTGTTCCAGCTGCTCCAAGTCCTAAAGCTCCTGTTCCCCCAGCTGTTGTTAATTCTTGTCCCGCAGCTCCTAAAGTTCCAGCTGCCCCTGCTAATCCCTGTCCAGCTGCACCAATATATGGTTGAACTCCACCTAATGTTTGTTGTGCTCCTGCTAAATCTTGAACTGTTTGCGCTGCATATCCACCTATAGTACCTAAACCTTGTTGTGCTGCTCCTAATTGTTGTCCTGCTCCGGCTAATCCTGTGGCTGCTCTACCTACGTAAGGAGCGTAAGCAGCTATTCCAGTGGCTTGTCCAGTGGCTGGATCTATTCCTGCAGCTTGTCCTGTTAATCTTCTTGCTGCTTGTTGCAACACGTTTTGCGCTGCAACTTGTGGAGCCATTGCTGCAATGTCCGCCGGCTGAAAAGGCCGTGCAGCTTGAATACCCATCTGTTTAGCATATTGTTCCGTTAAAGCTTCTACTTCTGGGTTATATAATGTTGTTTGTACGGCCATTATAATACTCCTTCTAATCTCTGTGCTGTGGCAAACATGTCTCTAGCACCTTCAAGTCCTTGAGACTCTTCAGATACTTGTCCACCTTGTTCTAAATTTTCCATGACATTTTCCATGATCTCTGCTCCTCTGTCGATGTCTCCACCTCCAGCAGCTCTTACAGCATCCGCTGTAAATACAAATTCGTTTTTACTTAATCTAGCTGGTACATCATCTGCTCGCTCTTGTCCACCAATAGGTACAAATCCACCTTCTTCTCTATAATCTTTTTCCATACCACCAAGGTCCATGAGCCCACCTTCTTGAGCATACTTAACACCTTTTAAATATTTTTGTTTGTGGGTTAAATCTTCATTATCTCCACCTTCAGCATACCCAATTCTTCCACCATCAGACACAAATCTAATACGTTTGCCTGAATCTTTATATAAATCATCGTAATATGCTCTAAGTTCATTAAGTTTTCCATAGTCATAACCTTTTAATTTATCGTCTTCTCCTCCCATAAACGATCCAATTCCCATTGCCATAAGTATTGATTTAATAGGACTTATATTTGCCATGGACCATGTTTTACTAGGATCGCTTAATAATAATTTTCCTAGAAACCCTGTATTAGCTTTAGGACTAAACATAGCTCCTACACCTGGCTTCATTTTACCAGCAGTTGGCATCCAACCTCCTCCTATTAAAGATTTTTTAAGTCCTGCAAGTCCCTGTCCTTTACCAAACATGCCTGTTCCATAACCTAATGCTGCCAGCATAGCCATTTTACCTGCTGGGCTTTTCATTAATTTTTTAACTCCTCTAGTTATACCTTTAAAAGGTTTTGTAAGTGACTTAACTAATTTTCCAATAAAATATCCTTGTCTTAAATCTGTTATTCCACCGCCAGCGTATCCTGCTCTACCACCGTCAGCTCCATAATAAGATGGAAGAACACCACCATGCATTTGTTGTATATTAGCTAAGTGTTCTGGTGCATAACTACTTTCAAATCTAATGTAGCCATCATCTTCGTCATCACCTGGATCATCACCTGGATCATCGTCACGACTAGTACACCATGCAGGTGGGTTAGGTCCGCTACAAGGATCATCTGCTATTCTATCTTCTAAAGCTTTTTCTCGACTTGGGCCACGGTCATAGCTTGATGCTCCTTGACCTGATGCTCTTTTTAGTTGTTCCCACTCAGCATCTGTCATCAGTCGTTTTGTGCCAGGAACCATAATATTGTCTGGTTTTTTAAGATTAGCTAAATTTCCAAGATTACCTCTAGCTAATAAATTAAAATTTCCTACTCCAGATTTAGAAGCAGCTCCTGATGCTAAAAATTCTGCATACGTCATTCCTGGATCCATGCCATACTCTGTTGTTGGACGCTCCATTCCTAATAATCTTTTATATAAATCATAATCTTCAATATCTTCTTCATCAAACCAATCTGAAGTTAGCCCCAGTGAATCTAAATACTTTTTGTAAGCAGCTCTTTGTTTTAGTAAACTTGTTTTAGCACCAGGTAGCCCTTGTGCCAACCCGTACCAAGCTTCTGGGCCTATTAATGCATTTAATTTTGGTAAAGTAATTTTTCTATCTTTATCTTTTTTATATCCTAAATTACCTTCTCTTATTTCTCTTATAGTTTTTTCTCTTTGTTTTTTTAAATCTTGTCTTGCTTTTTGTGATAGTCCTGTCCCAGATGTATATTGGTCAACTGCTGTTGATATACGATTGTCTTCCCCCGCCGAAGAAGATAAAATAGATAAATCTGGTGGTGGAACCAAATCTGTTTCTTCTCTCATTTTCTCTTGACCACGTACATTTGCTACTATTGATGTACGAGGAGAGATAGATTCTCCCGCTTTCTCAGACTCTCTCAGCGCAGCTCTAAAATATCCTGGTCTTGAACCATCTTTAGAAGGTTGAACTTTACTAAAACCTATATCTGGAACTCTTCCACCCGTAGCCATACCAGCTACAGCTTGTTCACGAAATTGTTCAAAGGACATTGGTTGTTGTCCCATCTCTTGCATTTCAAAAACATATTTATCATATTCTTCTTGCAACATTGGATCAGCAGCAGAAGCCATTTGTATGCCTTCTCTATTTTGAGCTCGACCCATTTTATCCATTAACATATTATCAATTTCTTGTAATGCTCTACTGTAAATTTTCATTTGAAGAGAATCATTTAAATCGTAAAAATCTCTTCCATATTCTTCTTCAGCTATTTCCATAGCTAATTCTTGGGCCATCCAGCCACGCTGTCCTCCACCTGCAAATTTTTGATTAGGTTCTCTGGGGTCTTGGTTACCAGTTAACTTAATATCTGGTGCACCTGTTTCTAACGATGATATTCCTGTGTAATCTATAGCCATAATTTTGTGTTAGTTTGTTAAAGGCAGGATTTTCACCTGGGTTTATTATAATACTTGTTTTTCACAAGTAAATCAAGCCTATGATGTAACTACTCTAGGTTTAATTTCGAGCGCAGATAATACTACGTGTAATCTGTTGGCAGCTGCTGCGGTTACTTTTATTACTTCGCTTTCCTTAGCCACGAGTGGTGCAGACAGTAATTCTGATGTTCCACTGGCCGAGATCGATTTAACATTAAAAAGGCTGAAAACAGCGTCGTCTGTATCGGTTATTGTTATAGTAATCGTGGACCCTGATCCAGAATCATCTGATACCAGGATGGATTTTATAACAGCTGTTGTAGCTGTAGGTACAGTGTACAAAGTCGTAGCACTCGTGCTAGTTAAATCTACCTTTTTATTGACGAATGTATTAGCCATTATGCCATAAAGAAAGCTTCTGCTTCCGCCTCTTCTTTTAAATCCTGTTGAAAGGATGTGTTTAATTTTTGCACGATACTATCAACATCTCTAACAAATGATTGTTGTATTTGTTGATCGTATTTTTCTAAAGGTTGCGTTAATGATTGTACTATTCTAGCCATTACCTTCTCCCATCCGCTTGTATATCTAGTCTAAACGTACCCAATTTCCAGTGTTGTTTAGTACTAGTGTTATCTACTTTTAAAGCTATCGCTCTTGCTCTAGCTCTTGTATCTATTTTATCCGTACTTGTTGTAGATGTAAAGGGTCCTAATGAAGAACTTGCTTCTGAATCTGTTGGATAATTTTTTAAATTTAATGTAATTCTTGCATCTCCTGTTTGAGTTAAAAAGTCTGGAAGTACTCTTCTAATTTTCATCATATATTCACCATCACCTCTTAAGTCTGCTCCACCACCTTGGCCCATTGATATATCAAAATCTCCGGATTGAATATTAGCTGAAATACCAGTTCTTGCTCCTGCTTTAATTTGATCTTGTCCTGTTTCATGTTCATAATAAATTGTAACACCATCCGTATTACCAACGGTTGCATCACTTGTAGCACTTGAATCATATTCAGTACCATGTGGTTTTCCAAATATAGAGGAGTCAAACCACGAACTTCTTGAAAGTGAACTTGTAGTCCATACGGGTCGCTCTGGTGTTGAATCCATAAAGTTATATGTAACTGATCTATTATTAGATGCAGCACCACTACCAGGATAAAACCAAGTCACTTCACCAAATAAATTATTTAACCCTGCATAAATATGATTTTTAGGAGTTGTATTAATATCATCGTAAACATAATCTTCAACTAAACATGCTAGAGATTCTAGTTTACCAGTATATCTAAAGAAACCATTCTCTGACATCCAATAAGCTGATCCATCAACTTCCACTGCTGCGTTCTTTCCAATCAATCCACAGTTCGTTCCAACTTGTTGAAATGAAAATACGAAAGGCGCACCAACAAATCTCATAATAAATAAAGATGTATCAGTCCAAACATAAATTGCATCCCGACCTCTAATCGCTGCCACGATCCGTGTTCCGTCGGCCAGTCTTTGTGTACCAGCGGTATTGGTTGCGGAAGGTGCATAAGAAGTTGATGCATTAATTGATTCTTGATCCGACCATCTTATATACATATCATCTTGAGTTGATGTTGTACCAATAGTTGTTTCAGTTCCAAAGAATACCAAGTGTCTATCAGGTGTAGATACTAAAGTTTGTAATGCTGCTGTTGGTGCGTTAGCAACGATTGTTGCTCTAGTAGATGTAGCACCTGTTGCATCTGAATCCCATTCAAAAGTTGCACCATCAACAATAGTTGCAATAAGTTTATTTCCATAATTGTCCAGGGACCATAGACCAGGGGCCGTAATAATATCCCCTGTTTGTGAGGCACCCCATTTAGTATATTCAGAAGCATCAGTTACTGTTGCTCCATCACTATGTGATGCAGCTGTAGTGTTATCTGATCCTCTAGTTAATCCTGATAAAGTTCCTGTACCTGTAGTGTTGGATGTATAAGCAATTCTTTCATCATCTATTACTACAGTTCCTGTAGCAGGGAAAGCAGTAGAATCATCTAAAACAATACTTGTAGAAGAACTTGTTAATGCTCCATCTAAAGTATCAAAAGCTTCTCCAGCTACAGTACCACCCCATGCTCCTAGTCCCCAACCAGCAGCTGATGCTTCAACTGCAGGACCAATTGAATAAAAATGTTGAACTCTTATTCCACCAGAAGTACTAGCTCCTGAACCAGATTCTGCTGATCCCATTTCAATTGTAATTGTTGTGGAAGTTGGAACGGTTGTTACCATAAAATTAGTATCATCAAAATCACTAGAACCAAAATCAGAATCAGTGATAGTAGAAAAATTATCTAAACGAATAATATCGTATTTAGATATGCTATGATCAGATGCAAAAGTTATAGTAACTGTTGCATCACTTTGTGTAGTTGTAAAAGCGTTGGTTAAAGTTGTTGTAGCCTTAATAGGAGTAATGTCATAAAATGCTCCTCCTGAATATACATATAAAAATCTGTTTGTGCCTAATGCTGCATACTTAATTCCTGACGCATTAACAAAATGATGAAGTGCTGTGTTTCTTCCAGTAAGAGTACTATCTCCTAATTGAGCCCAACCTCCCACTTTTTCTGGTGAACCATATCTAAAACGAACATAGTCTCCAGATACCCATTGGCCCTCGCCACCAGTTGCTGTGACTTGTTTATTAAATCCTGGTTGTATTCTAATTTTTTGTAGCATAATTATCTCGCGTTGCCTGGAACGCCTCCTGAATTTACGAATGGTACTTCTGCGAAGGCAGCGTAGATAAAATCATCGCTATTGCCATTTGCTCCATCTGAAGCACTGCCTCTCAGTTTAAAACCATTACTCAGTAGATCAGCAGAATTTGGAGTTGTATTATTAGCTACTTCTGCGGCACTTGTATTTGGAGCAATCCATTGATCAGCTGGATTTTCAGCTGGTCTTTTATTATCTAATATAACCCAATCTGTTCCTGCTGCATCATATTGCTTTATCATAAGAAAAGCTGGTCTAAATCCTGTATAAACAAATGTACCATCAACATTTCCATTTCCTGTGTATGAGCCAAACTTGCTGAAGCCTTGTTTTTCACTAAATATATAAGCAATTAAATCTTCACCATTTTTATTAGTTATATCATCACTTCCTATAGTAAAATTAACTGTATCTGGAACTGTATCATTCCAGATTGTATTGTCATCTGCTGTTGCATCTGTTCCATTTAAGTGTAAATGATCTGTTTCTGGTGCTGCTGTATTTTTATGGTGATATACTACCCATTCTTCAGCATTGTTCATATTTTTTAGAATCATTAATAAGGGTACAGCATTTAAACCATGTGGAACTTTCGCACCAGCAGTTTCATTTCCATGATACCTTACTATACTAAAACCTGATGTTTGATTAAATGAATAGCCTATTGGTGTTATTGTTGAGCCAGTTGTAGTTATTCCTGATGTTGTTCCAGCTTTCCAGCACCAAGCTACATAGGTTTGAGAACTTTGATTGGCTCCAGAATTTGTACCCATAGTAAAGCCATCGCTGTCAAAGGATTTTAAACTTTCAGCTTGTGTATCTTCAAGATCAGTAACATTTGGCCAAAGTCTTTTTGTTGCTCCTCTAACACTATCGGAAATTGTGTGATAATCAGTTGATGCTCTTTCTTTCCACCAAACCATGTCTGGTTGCATATCTGTATCTCCATCTAAAGTAATAGCATGAGAACTTCCTGTTCCTGTATATAACTGAACCTGAAAATGTGCTTCTGGATCGTCTATTGTTGTATAAGCTGCCATTTAACCTCCATCACTTCCTAAATTTTTTGTGCATAATGCAAGGTAGCCACTAGGAGGTGCGTATTCAAAAGCACCATATCCATTTTCATCTGCCACAGATGACGAATTAGCATAAGGTGGATTACCAAAATTATATTCTGCTGTTGCTCCAATAGACGCAAAAGGCATAACTAAAGTGCTTGAAGAAACTAAATCATAATTACTTACTATAGCACTTCCATTATCATAAATTGTTATTTGTCCATAACTTCCAGCATCCATATCTAAAGCAATACCTAATATATCTCCATCATCTAAAGTTCCATAATCAGCAGTTGTAGCTGTTCCATCATTCTTCATTTCTCCACCATCACTATTAAAAAAAACTGTTGTTCCTGTTGTATTTTGTGGATTTTGTGATCCTTCATTAACATTTTCTTGTTGAACACCATGATGATGATTAGCCATAGTTCCAGTTAATTTAACTTCCCAATACCATTTACCTGTTGAAACACCTATAGTTGCTTTAGCACCAGTCCAAGCAGAACCTGAAATTTTTAAATTTCCTTCAGAAAATGTAGGATCGGAATAAGCATTGTATAAAGGATTCATTGTTGCAAAATTATTAGTCGGTGTATCTGTAGCTTGATCTGTTGCGGCTATATTAGTTTCTGTAAAATCATTTCCATTTCCACTTTCATCATCGCCTAAATCTCCACTATCTTCGAAATCTAAATAATAAGAATTATTACCAAATGTTAATCCTGATACATCTTTTGGTTTCCAAATTGTCGGACTATCACTATCAAATTCTCCAAATTCTGTTGGAGCAACTGATTGTCCATCTAAATAAACTACTTCTGCTACATAACCACCAAAATATTCAGCTGTGCCTACAGCTCCTATTACATGTTCAACACCTGAACCAATTCCCCAAGGCATTTCTCCATTTTGTGCTAGATAAGTTGCTTCTGAAAAGCTGGTCTCCTGAACTCCATTGATATAAATTCTAAGTCGGTTCGTATCTGTACTCTGTGTTGTATCAACCCTTACACAGAAATGATACCATGCGGATATATCTCTAAATTTTCTATTTGTCACTATGCTAGATGTTCCTGAACCATTTGTTCTATGAGTGTACCATTCAAAAGCATCATTACTTCCAAATCTAATTGCATCAGTTTGTTTTCCATCTGAACTTCTAAAAGCCGAAACAACATCTTGTGTTGCACCTAATTTTGATCTTTTAACCCAAGCTGATACTGTAAATGTTGTTCTACTATTAGCATCAGAACCAAATGTCTTACCTAGTTTTGCACTATCACCTATATTAAACCTACATGAGTTGGCTACACTATATGCTGTATCCGCTGCTGAATTTGCTCCACCTATAAGAAAAGCCATATTAAATCTCCAATATTGGAAACTCGCCTAATGGTCTTTCCATAACAGGATTTTCTTCTGTGCCTGTATTAACATATTCGTAAAGAGTTGCTAAAGCATCTACATCACTTGCATTGTCAATAGCAGTTTCCATTTCGTTTGACTTAGTTCTTACATCTGCTCTAAAAGTTGATACTGCACTTGGAACATTATATTCTGCTACATCAGTTGCTTTAATAACATACCAATCTGTCGGTGTTAATAATCCACTTGCTTGTTGTTTTATAATTTCTTTTTTTTGAGATTTTAAACCTTTTGTAACTACTTGATTTCCTTTTTCATCTAATAAAGGTTCTCCAGCTTCATCAACTTCATTTCTATCTTCTAATAGTTTTGCAGTTGCAGTTCCATAACTTGCTGTAACTTGTCCATCTGCATAATTAAAAGATTGATTTGTATTTATATAATATGATTCATCTTTTTTATTAGAGTTATCAAAGACTACTTCATAGATTCCAATGGCTTCTTTTTCAGCAGCTGACCATAAGTTAAATATATTTTGTGGATATTGAACATCTCCAATGGTAATCCCACGCTTACCACTTATTGTTTTTGTTATCGATCCGTCTGTTACTAGTGCATACATAATATTATTAACTTAGCGTTAATGCTAAATTTCTCCCTACTTCTAACCATTTACTTCCATTGTACCTGAACGTAAACATATCCCCCTTAGCGGCAGTTGTTGTAGCCGTTGGGGCTGTATCCGAAGCAAATTCGAATACTCCATTCCATGCAATCGTTCTTGATCCAGTTCCGTCTTGAATACAAACAATAGAAATATATTGTCCTGTTGTTGGATTTGTTGGTATATCAAAGGTTACATTAGCTGTTAAAGTTACTTTTGCAACTGGAGATGCTCTTACATCCCAGTCTTGAGTAGCGTCAAATGTTAATGTATCTTCTTCTAAATATACACCACCTGTTATTTTTGTTAAATTATTTGAATCTGCTGATAATACTTTTGATGCAGCACTTGTACCAAGAGTTGCAAGATCACTGTAGTTTATTTCTGCTGCTGTAGCTGTTACGTTAGTTCCAGCAAGTGAAAAAGTTCCACTGATGTCACAAGTGCCATTAATATCTATTGCAGTCGCTGTTAAATCTATTTCACCGCCACCTGCAATACTTAATGTAGATCCATCAGAAGAAATATGTTCACCACCAGCTGCATCGTATAGATATAATTTAGCTGCACCTCCTAAGACTAAATCATCTGTTGATGTGTCCCATAACATAAAAGCACTTGCTGTATCTCCAAAAAACTTTATATCGTATCCCTGATCATCTGCACCAACTGTAAGTGTTGCATCTAATTGAACTGCACCATCAATATCAACAGCATCTAAATTTGTTGTTCCGTCTATATCTGCATTTCCAGATATATCTAAAGTAGTTGCATCTAATTCTCCTGCAACTGTTAATACACCATCTGCAAGTGTCATTAGATCCGTATCACTTGTATGTCCAATTGTAGCACCGTTAGTAATAACATTATCAACTGTTAAAGTTGTAAGTGTACCTAAACTTGTTACATTTGCTTGTGCTGCTGTAGATAAAGTACCTACAAAAGCAGTCGATGTAATTGAAGTTGCTCCTGTAACTACTCCTGCATCTACACTAATTGTACCATCTAATAAAATTGCTGAACCAGCAGCAGGTTCAATATTTATTGCTGCTCCTGAATCTAAAGTTAATACACCTGCTGAATCAATGTCTACTGTACCATCTGCTGTTATTTGAATATTAGCTGCTGCCGCTGCTGCATCCGTTGTTACTATACTTAATGTTCCATTCGTTCCTGCCGTAAATACTGCTGTATCACTAGTTGAACCAGTCATAGTTACAACTTTACCATTTACGGCAACATCATCTACCGTAAGGGCTGTTAAAGTTCCTAATGAAGTTACACTTGTTTGTGCCGCTGTTGATAAAGTTCCTGCTAGTTCTCCAGAAGAACCATAAATAACTGCTTTACTATTAACAACACTATTTGCCGAAGCTGTATCTAATAAATTTAATTCTGCTGCTGTTGAAGAAACAGCTGTACTTCCTAAAGTAAGTTGTCCGTCAGGTACAATTAAACCTGCTCCACCATTAAATATTAAATCATCTGCTGATGTGTCCCAAGTAACGTTTGCACTTGCTGTATCCCCGTAAAGTATAACATCGTATCCTTGATCATTTGCACCGATAGTTAATGTTGCATCTAATTGTACAGCACCATCAATATCAACAGCGTCTAAATTTGTTGTTCCATCTATATCTGCATTTCCACTAATATCTAAAGTTGCAGCATCTAGCTCACCTGATAAAGTAATGTTAGTAGCACCAGTAATAGCACCATCCATAGCAACTGCACCATTAATATCTATTGTAGTTGCATTAATTTCTATTTCAGTATCTGATACTAAATCTAAAACACCATCTGCTGATTGATGTATATATGTTCCTGTATCACCAAATAATAATTTATTTGTTGAGTTTAAAGTTAACCCTGTGCCATCTGTGTGAGTTAAAGTTGTATCTGAATCTGCACCAAAACTTAATATAGCAGAATCACTTAATAATTTAAGGTCATCACCAATCACAGCATCTGCAGCTACTGAAAGACCACCATCTGTTTGTAGTGAACCATCAGTTGTTGAAGTTGCAGCAGTAGTATCATCTGTTTTTACAATACCACTAGCTGTAACTGTTGTAGCAGTTAATGCTTGTGCAGCAATTGTGCTACCAGATTGCGCTGTAAAAGTATTTGCAGTAAATTGAAAATCATCAGCTCCTGCAATTTTAATATCTATTTGATCATCTGTATCTGCTGTAATACTTGTATCAGCATCAGCATCTAAAATAAATTCATTACCATCTAAGTCATGTGCTCCAGTTGATGAAATACCTGTATCAACCATATTCGGATCAGTTGAGTCATCTGCAGTTGCATAAACAATTTTAGTTCCTTTATCAGTGGCCGCAAAAGCAACAGTGCTTCCTGATCCAGAAACATATTTAAATGTAAGCGTATATGCACCTGCTGTGCCATTCAACAGAATATACATCTGTTGAACATCTAAAGGAATTGTTACTGTAGCATTTGCACTAAGTGTGCCTGTAAATTTTATAACTCTATGTGAAAGAGTTGCACCTGTAGATCCATCAGAAACAGACAATGTAGTAGTTGTTGTTACAGCTTGTTCAACATATCCA
>Ga0208450_1000789_pt1 | contig 16078 bp, 25 predicted proteins | sample MalvireepMed_908_FD_184249 | JGI IMG/M metagenome (GOLD analysis project Ga0208450, IMG submission 184249) | Marine viral communities from the Global Malaspina Expedition - Malaspina viral metaG DeepMed_908 (SPAdes) (version 2) | ecosystem: Environmental > Aquatic > Marine > Oceanic | place... | reverse complement strand
ATCTTATTCCATTCTTCATTTGTAACAGGGTCATCCCAATTAGTTAAAGCATCAGAATCCCACCACATTACAAGCATTTCATCTTCGGGGTTGTGCTCTTTCATGTATTTAATTACATCTTTTGCTTTCATTTTATTTCTCCTATTTATCTTCTTTAAATTTATCAAGTGTTCCTTTACTACCTATTACCATAAAATCTTCTGAGCCTCCTATTTCAATTTTTCCTTCTTCTGCCATTTTTATTAACATTGGAAGAAATAATAATTCAGCAGAAACATATCCTTTTGCTTTTTCTTCTTCTTCACATGCTTCTTTCCAAATTTTATCTTGTAAATCATTCATGCTATTTTTCCTTTATTAAGTGGCTCGATTGCCAAATGTTAAATCGTCTTTTGGGTATAACAACTTCAGCGTTACATTTACTGCAACATCTACCACTGTTGACTGGCTCAGCATTATGTCCACTTGTCCAGTATACTTTGTTGGTATTTTTAGTTACTTGCTCATCTATCTTTGATTTACAAATAGAACAGTTAAGCACTGCTATTTTCATTGGGTTATCTTTTTTCATTGTTATCCCCTAATCTTTTTATTTTATAGCCGTGAATCTCTAGGTATTTCTTCATGTTCTCAACAGAATCAAGCCTGTCCGTTCTACATGGCAATCCATCATTATTAGCATTACAATCAAGTCCTTGTTTGATTTTACAGCCTAAGTCCACTAGTTGTTTTATCTCTCTATCGCTTAGTACGTTTTGTTTCATTTCTTTTCCTTTGTAAAATTGGGGTAGCACACGTTTTCATCTATTGTGGAAGGAGAGATTCGTTCATGAATGCGCACTACCCCGTAAATCTTGTAATAACCTGCGAGCATGTTTTAGTTCTGTTATCATGTTTTGTATCAATTCCATTTTCTCGCTAATACTTATTTCTTCACCAAATGTTGATAATAGCAAATTCATTCTTATTTCATTCATTCTTATTTCAGAATCTTTTACATCAACCAGTATATTTTTATAGTCTTTTAATTTCATTGTAGCATCAACCAAAGAACTTGTTTAATTTATGTTTAGCTATGCTCATATCACCAAAGCGAATATCTCTCATGATACTTTTTATTCGCTCTCTTTTAATGTTTCTGCTAGACTTTTCAACCTTTACCATTGTTTTGGGGATGAATCGTAAGCTATCATCACGCAAACGTTTCTCTATTGAATTCGACTTCTGGTCTGGGTGTGTATCTAAATTGAATTTAACAGTTATATTTCTTATCGTATCTTTTATACATATTGGAATATCTGTTCTATATAAGTTCTTGCGTAATCGGTCTAAGTATTTTGTAAGAGATAATTTACTAGTAAAGGTTAAAAGCTCAGTTTCTTTTTTATTGTCTGTATAAACATCTATTTGTAACGTTTTATCATTAATTGTGGTTAATTCTGTAAATAAGTCTTGATTCATTTAAATAGTGTTATTTTACTTTTTGTAGCCATGTGTCAAATTCATCACAAGTCATAACTTGAGTTTCAGATGGCTTTGCATATCTATAAATGTGCTGTACTTCTACCATGCCGTTATCAGTCAATTTATAACGGTTGCAGAAATCTTGATTACGACCGCCAAGAAAAATAGATTTTTCATAAGGTAGGTCTGTCCAGTTAGTTAGTTTCATGTTATTTTCTTTTTTTGGTTTGTTAAGTTACTCTGATTTTAGTTAAAAAAAAGTGGGTACAGAACTTAATCCATACCCACTTGTTAGTGTAACTATCCTGTTACTTAGGTTTGTTCTTGTCACCTGAACGACGGAAATACAACATGAAATAAGACTTACGACCCTCAGTATCAAGTATATAATACTTTTTAAGTCCTGTCTTAGTTATGTCGAACCCGTCTGACTGTTCACTACATGAAATATCGAAATTCTTACGGAATTCAATCATCTCTGTAGTATCAGTAGAACTTCCGCCACCTTGACCTGATGTAACTTTACCTTTGTCCTGTAAAGTTTTCATTACATCCTGTATGTTCTTTTGTTCTTGAGGTGTAAATCCATCCAAGTTTCCAAGTAGAGAATTTACAGACTTTAAAGATAGTTTAGATTCTTTAGTCTTAGTTACATCAATAGATGGAACTATTGTAACTTCCTTACTCTTAGTAACTTCAGGAGATTTACTATTAGATTGTTTACCCATAGTTTTAATATCCCTTATGTTGGTTAATGAGGTCTTTATCATGGTTGAGTTTAGTCATATAGGGTGTATTAAACAAAACAATAATGAAAGTAATATAAAATAAGTGTCCTTAGTATCTATTAAAATTTGATGAGGTAATACGATATAGTTTAACTTTCTTTTACTCCGAAAATTGAGACCTTTCTATTATACCGACTATATATTATACATCATTTATATGGTTTTCAACCAAATATAGGTCAAAGGGTAAAATCGGACGGGGGGTCGGTGGGGGGATAAAAGACCCACACTCAAAATAAATAAATTTTCAACGTTTTCTACCTAAACCTGTCCTTCCCTGTAAAAACCTGTATTTCTGTTTCCCATAATTATTTTTATAAATTTCTGGAAGCCTAGCATAGCTTTAGCATAGCCTAGGCCTTATAGCTTATAGCTGTTTAGGCTTTAGCTATATATATATATATTACTCTTATAATTTATATATTCTATATATACTATATATAATGTCAAAATAGTTGAAACTTCTTGTAACCTTTAATCGTATTATGTAAATTATGTACAAGATGGCAAGTAAAATACCAATAGCAAGGAAGAATTGTTGCAATTGGAATAATGGTAAATGTTTAGGATGTATGTTTAAAAGTCGTAATGGCAAATTGATAATGATGATGGACAAGGAATATGCAGGTAAGCCATGTGCTGTTGATGATGGGTGTCAATATTTTGAAGAAATAGTTATGAAAGGGGTAATATGCATGTAACAACCTTTGATGATGAGACCATGCTAATTGATGCTGAGTCTTATTTTTACCTCTGGTGTTGCGATTGCAGTCTTAGACATCTTGTTGTAGTAGAAGCAGTTGGCAATGGAGCTGATAAATTTAAGTCAGCTAATGGTAAGATAGCGATTGCCATGTCAAGAGACCAGGTTGCAACTGAAATGTCAAGAAAAGATAAGAATATAGTCTTGTACACACGAAAACAAAAGAAAAAACATGAAAATAAAAAGAAAACATAGACGAGCTATTGTAATACCTGACCAACATTTCCCTCTGCACGACAAAAAAGCTGTTAATGTTGTTTTAAAAGCGATTGAACTTGTAAAACCGAATATATTTATCAATCTTGGTGATGTAGGAGAGTGGGAGTCGGTTAGTAGCTGGAAATATAAAAAAGTTAAGCAGCCGCCGCTTGAATATCAGCTACCAATAATTGATGAGGAGATATCTGCGGTTAATGATGGGATAGATTTATTCGATAAAGTTCTGGATAAGGTAAAATGCAAGGAAAGATACATTTGTGCGGGTAATCATGATGAATGGTTGGATTCTTTTGTTGAAAGATACCCTTATATGAAGGATTATACATTTAGGAAAGCTTGCAAGTGGGACGAAAGGGGATATAAGTACCTTCCGTACAATTATCCACTTAAAATTGGTAAATTAACATTCATACATGGAGCATTTGCTACTATTAACCATGCAAAGAAGCATCTTGACTCTTATGGTGCAAATATTGTTTATGGTCATACACACGATATACAGCGTATAACCGGAACAAAGCTTGGTGGAACGATTGGCTCTTGGAGCATGGGATGTTTAAAAGATATGTCTAGGGAACAAAACAAGTGGTTGCGTGGTAGACTACATAATTGGGCACATGCATTTGGTATTATAGACTGGTTCCCTACAGGAGATTTTAGAATGGATGTTGTTGACATCCACAACGGGAAGACTTTCGTCTGGGGGCAGACGATAGATGGAAACGAGTAGGAGTAACTATGATTACTGTTTCCTTAACCACCTATACTCGGAGGGGCGGCGTTGGGCTCGTCTAATCAACAGGTTTGGGAGTAGTATAGGTGAGAACAAAGACAATTTCCCGTAATCAGGAGGTTCTGTACGAAAGTGTGGACGAGTTTCGTAATTTCTACCCAGAGAAGAAACTTTCGTCTGACTGGAGAAAAGCTAACGAGGGCGAATGGGTTGTAACTGACGATTTACAAGTTTGTAAGATTCTAAGACGCAGTACCATGAAAACTGCTCATGGCAATGCAATGGGCTACGTTAGAACGATACTTGGTACATACACTACGAATCCGAATGTTGATATGGGTGGTGTACCACCAAAGAACATATATTCGTTCTCAAATAAGAAATTTTGTAAAAAACTTCGTGAAGAACGAGAAAATCCAACAAATAATGAATTCTTGTTTGCAAAGTATGTTGCAAAGGGAATGAATCCAACAGATGCGTATTTACGTGTATTTCCGACAAATAAGTATCAATACGCTAAGGAAACAGCTCGTGGACTGTTAAAAACCGAAAGGATACAAAAATTGGTTACAGAAGAAATTGAAGTAATTTTAAGTGATATTGGAGCGTCTAAACATTATCTGCTAGAAATGACTAAAAATGTTATTGATAACCTTGATGGTAAGGATGGTGACAAGTTAAGGGCTATTGAGCTTTTGATGAAAATAGCAGGAATGTTCCCTAATGAAAAGAAAACAGAGTCTTTAACTGTATTCCAAGGATTCAGCGAAGACCAGCTAAAACGTATAAGTTCAGATAACATAAAAGTAATTGGACATGCAAAAAAAACAATCGATGACAAGACTAACCCTGCGTGATGTGGGAATTCACAGCGAACTGACTGGATGTCTCGTTTGTGACAAACCATTGGTAGATAATCAAAAAGTTGTGTTAATGGACTTATTCAATTCGGTCGCTGGATGGATTTGTCCTAAATGTACCTCATTGTACGATTATGATGATAATTTAATTGATGTCGGAGATTTGGATGTTTATTCCGATGTTAAGGGATATGCTTAGATTGTGGAAAATAAAGAAATAAACATTATACCAGATTTAAAGGAGAAAGATGAAGTTCTTGCACGTTCTTATAGCGACTTGCTTTATTTTGGTCGCGCTTTTTTGCCAGCTGATTTCCTCAATAAAAGCTCTTCTCCCACGTTCCATGAGGAAGTGGGTAAAAAACTTATTGATACAGACCCTGGCGCCCGTATATGTAATATTCTACCGAGGGGCTTTGGGAAGTCCATCCTCTCGAAAGCTGCTATTCTACACAAAATTGTTTTCTCGCCACAAGGGCAAAGACAATTCATGGCGTGGGTAGCTGAAGAACAGGGACAGGCCATTGACCATCTTAAATATGTTAAAAGCCATCTTGAGTATAATGATTCGATAAGATACTACTTTGGAAACCTTGCTGGTGATTCAGTTGGTAATAGATGGACTGAAAAGGACATTGTTACATCAAAAGGTGATAGATTGATTGCTAAGGGTACATCACAGAGACTTCGTGGTCGTACTGAGATTGATGTACGTTATACTGGTATTATTCTTGATGACTTTGAATCTGAACTGAACACTAAGACACCTGAACGTCGTGATGAGATTAAAAAGTGGATTGTTTCGACTGTTTACCCTGCTTTAGAGGAATCTCCTGGTAAAGAGGGATGGATATGGTTATGTGGTACGATTGTCCATTATGACAGTTTTTTACAGATGGTTGTTGATGGGAATAGACTGGCAAATCGTGAAGAACGTAAATATCCTTGGGATGTGACATTTTATCGAGCATTACACGATGGAGAGTCTATTTGGCCTGAACAGTTCCCAGTTTCCAAGTTAGAGTCTAAAAAACGGGAATTTATAGAAGCTGGTCTTGTAAACAAGTTTGCACAGGAATATATGAATGATGCTCGTGATTTATCATCAGCAGCGTTCAAAACAGATAGAATACAGTATCATGACGGAGCATTCAAGTCAATCGATAATTATTCATATCTTGTACTTCGAAATGAAGCAATTCCAATTAATATCTATATCGGAGTTGATATTGCAGCTACTGCAACGAAACAGTCTGATTTTCAGGTTATTATGGTTATAGGAGTTGATGCAAACAAAAATCGATACGTATTGGAATATTATCGTGAAAGAATACCAACATTTGATTTACCACAGAAAATTATCGATATGGCTCGTAAATATAGTCCTGTAAGACGAGTTACCATAGAAACAGTCGCTGCTCAGGAGATGGTACGTGATATGGTTACGAGAATGGCTGCATCTGATAGAAGACTGATACCAGGAATCTTTAAAGGTGTTAAACCACCACCAGGTATAAAAAAAGCAGATAGATTAGAAACTTCACTTGGCCCGATTGTAAATAGTAAAAAATTGTATATTCGTAGAGAAATGACTGAATTGGTAGATGAGATGTTTGAACATCCCGTTCCTAAGAACGATGACCTTATGGACGGATTGTACTATGCAGACTATTATTCCAAAGCTCCACTTAGCACTGCTATCTCTGTAAGTGAGATGCGTGCTGGTAAGAAAGGTGGTAGCAAATTAAAGGGATATTACAACTGGATGACAGGTGCTAGACGATAAAATGGAACTTTTAGACGATTTTAGCGTTTTTTTCTTTGATTGCAATATATTTATATTTAATTTAACAACAAAGCGTAAGTCACATTAATATGGCATTAGAACAGCATCCATCAGCAAAAGAGAACCAAGAACTGCACAGGCGGTGGCGGGATGCTCGGGCTGATTGGGAAATAGAAGCTCGCAGCGATATAGATTTCTATCATGGAAATCATTTTACTAACGCTGAGTCTGAGGAACTACAATCTCGGAATCAAGCTGATGTAGCAATGGATAGAATATCTCCTGCTATTGAAAAGCTAAAAAGCGTTATTACAGCAAAGCCTCCTGTATTTACAGCAATTCCAAGAGAAGATTCTGATACTAAGGTGGCTTCTGCTTGGAGAACAATATTGGGGTATGTGTGGCAGGTATCGAGTGGAGATGTCCATATGAAGGACGCTATTCATGATTATGCTGTTACAGGACTCGGATACCTATATGTTTACATTGATAATGAAGCGGACTTTGGAAAGGGTGAAGTTAAGTTTACGTCAGTTAATCCGTTCCGTGTTTACGTACCACCATCGTCTCGTGATAGATTTTTTCAGGATGCTGATTCAATTATATTATCGACTATTCTGACTGGTGACCAAATTGTTAATTTATATCCATTCTTAGGGGCTCAGGTAGATGAAGAGACTGGAGAATTAATACCAGGTCTGATTGAGGAAATTTCTCCATATTCAGAGGAAGATTTCCCAGATGCTCAGAATAAGAACAGCATGGTTATTACAACGCCAGCTGAAGCAAAAGATTTAGATACTTTTAGTTCTGAAAAATATCAAATACTTGAAAGGTTCTTTAAGACCAAAGTACCGTTTTATCGTGTAGTGGATTCACGTAGCGGTGAAGAAATGGTTCTTAGTGATGAAGAATTTGCTGTTTTTCTAAAAGAAAATCCCGGTGTGTTTGAGCGTGGGTTAATGAGTTTTGAAGAAGTGCTCCAAACTCGTATTGGTGTTGTCGCGACTGTTGGTGAGGTTGTTCTATACGAAACTGTTCTCAATACTGATGTTTATCCTATTGTTCCTTTACCAAATATATGGTCTGGAACTCCGTATCCGAAATCGGATGTTTCGAGGACACGACCAATGCAAAGACTACTCAATAAGTTGTGGTCTCTCGCTTTGTCACACGCTCAAGCCTCTGCCGGGTTAAAACTTTTAGTTCCTTTGGGAAGTGCTATCAATGGACTTGACCAGTTAGAAAGAGACTGGGCAAACCCAAATGCAGTCATTGAAATTGATACTTCTCAGGGTGAACCACATTATCCAGCTCCAACACCGTTAGCGTCTGAGTTCTATCGGTTGATTGAACAAGCTGAGTTTTATATAGATTTTATCTTTGGTCTTCCTGAGATGATGCATGGATTTTCCGAAAAAGCACCTGATACAGTTCGTGGTACAGAACGTATGGTGATGTTGGGTTCTGAACGTCCAAAGTCAAAACTAAGGGATATTGAATTTAGTGTTAACATTATTGGAAGATTATTGTATTCATTCTCTAAAGGTCATTATACATTCCAAAAGATGTTTCGATTAGTACAACCAAATAACAATATTAACGAAGTATCAGTTAATATGTTGTATAGTGATATGAATCAAACAATAATTGATATTGCAAAAGACAGGAACAATATCGGACAACATGACGTTAGAATTGAACCAGGTTCTACATTACCAACAAGTAAGTGGGCTGAGTATGGTGTATACTTCGAAGCTTATCAGGCTGGGTTGGTTGATAGAACAGAAGTATTGAAGAAGAATCCAGAGATATTCGATAAAGAAAGTATTTTGTCACGAATGAGTGAAATTGCTCAGTTGCAACAAGCCAACGAACAGTTGCAACAGCAAGTTAAAGAATTGCGGGGAGACCTGCAAACGGCACAAAGGGAGTCTGTCCAAGACAAGAAGAGGGTTGCGGTTGAGAAATTCAAACGAGACCTATCTGAAGTACGGTCAGACGCAAAAGCAGAAAAGAAAGTGCAAACAAATAAGTTTGCCGATACAGTGAAGTTCGAGTTGGAGAAATTGAAGCCTATTGTAGAAAATATGCAAGAGGGCCCAGGTTCCGCTCCTGAAGAACTCGAAACATTGTAGAAAGGAAAATAATGGAAGATTATATAGCTGAAGCAAATTCTAGCGAAAGCGTCGTTGATGACGTTGTAGCTGGGACTGATGAAACCAATCCTTTTGTTGATGATAATAGTGCATTTACTGAGTCGGGATACGAAGGTGTCGCTCAACCTGTTTCGGATAGCGAGACTTCACACGTAGACTGGGAAGATGAAAGCAAAAAGTGGCAATCATTATATGATAAGTCACAGTCAAGTTTGACTAAGCTTGAAGACGCCCTTGGTACTGCGGTGGAGATGCAGCAGAACAATCAGGCCGCAACTGTTAATCAGCAGAAAGAACAAGTTCCACAGGTATCCGAGGAAGAATTTAATCCTTGGGACGCCTATTACAAGCCGGATTCACCGTCTTATCAAATGAGAGTAGCTCAGGAGAATCAGTCGGTGTCACGTGCTATTGAAGGTCATATGTCTCAAATGAATGAGTCTATTGCCTTGAATAACACGATAAATGAGTTAAAGAACGTTCATAGGATGCCCGATGACGATGTTAAAGAATTTTTACAGTTCGTTACCCAACCGAAAGAAAATGTCGGTTTGGATAACCTTGTAAAGCTTTGGCAGGATGTTAACGGTAAAAAAGCATCTCAAGGCGTTTACGACTCACTTGAAGCGGTAAGAGCTTCCAAGAAAGCTCCTCCAAGTCCTGGGGCCATACAAGGCCAAGACCCAAGAACTCGTCCTAAAAATGAGGAAGAGTCAGCTTGGGATGGAATTATGGGAGCAAATACTCATGGAAGATTACCGTAAATCTTAAACAACAAAGGAGTGTAAAATGGCAATTACTCAAGGTGGAGTAAAAACTACAGATGTCGTCCAAGCTTCGTCAAATAGTCACGCAAGTGCTCATGGTACTACGCCTGACGTTAGACGGTTATATAACTTTGGAGACAGAGTAGCAGACCTATCACCAGAAGAATCGCCCTTTTTCGTATACTTAAGCAAAGTAAGTAAAGTACCTACCGATGATTCAGTCTTTCGTTACTTAGAAGACCGTTCTAAAATCGACTGGACTAGTCGTGATTTTAGCATAGATGGAAATGTAAATGGAGGTTCTGCTGTTTCAGCTGGAACAACATATACAATGACAGTTGATGATGCTGCTAGCTCACCCGCTTCTATCGATTGGTTAATAAAAGGAATGGTTTTTGCAGTAGAGACTGCTGATGGTAGCGCTGCGAGCTCAGCTGATAAAGCTGCTGCTCAAGTTATTGTTAGAGTTGAATCTGCGCCAGTAGATAGTGGAGCTGATACTACCTTTACAGGTAAAGTTATTAGTGTTTCCCATTCTGATGGTGGTACAGATTATAATAAACTGCAAGATAATAATAGATGCCAAGTTATTGGTACTTCTTTTGCTGAAGGAACTGGAGCACCTGATGTTTGGTCAAGTGAAATTGAAGACAATTATGGTTACACGCAGATTTTCAAAACTGCAGCTGAAATGACAAATACAGCAATCGCTACAAGATATAGGGGTTACCCTAATGAGTGGCAGCGTATTTGGGCACTTAAGCTTCGTGAGCATAAGGTCGATATTGAACGTGCCATGCTTTTTTCACAAAAAGCTCGTCAAGGAAGCATTCAGTATACAGAAGGGCTTGTTGGACACATATTAGTTAATACTGACGCTACAGATTCAGGCGATTTAAGTTATTCATCAGGTAAAGCATATTTGCGTTCTCTCGCATCTAGCGCTTTAACCTATGACCAACTTTTATCAGACCTTGAAGTTGTGTTCGACCCAGCAAGGGGTGGAAGTGGGGACAGACTTGTTCTCGCTAGTCTACCAGTAATTACTTTCTTTAACAAACTCGGTGACGGTGCATTTATGGATGCTTCTATGGGATATCAATATTCTCCATCAAGGATGAATTTTGATTCTAAAGAAGGAGCATTTGGACATAAAGTAATGACTATCGAGACCGTTCATGGAGCGTTGCATCTTGTAAAAGAACCTCTGTTCCGTGGCATTTCAAGTGGATTTATGTTATTTGCTGATATGACTAAATTGGCATATCGTCCTCTTGTCGGAAATGGTATTAATCGTGATACTTATATTACGACTAATGTACAATCTGATGATGAAGACCTTCGCAAAGACATGATTCTTACTGAAGCTGGTCTTGAAGTGACATTACCAGAGTCTCATATGATGTATAACATCGAAAACTTGTAAGGAGTTTAATTATGAGAGCTGATTATTTGAATGAAAATAGTGGTGTTAGTGATTTAGCTAATAAGTATGAAGTTATTACAGTAGCTCGTACTTTAACTGCTGCGGATTCAGGAAAGGTATTTGGTATCGACCAAGATAGCGGTGCATACGAAATTACTTTACCTTTAGCAGCTACAGCTGGAGCAGGTTGGAACGTAACATTTATTAATGTAGATGTTGGTGCTAATGCTGTAACCATAGCTAATAATACCGATGAAGATACTATCGTAGGATACACCTCTGGTGGTGATGGTGGAGTTGGTTCTTCAACCGATTCTACAGCGGTAGATGAAATCGTATTTATTAGTGGTTCGCAATTAGGCGACAAAGTTGACTTGTTTTGCGATGGTGTATATTTTTACGCCAATGCAACAGCTCATGATGTTGCTCATATCACTATAAGCTAACCTGTAAAGGTTGACAGTTTTGTAGAACTGTGGGGTAGGTCGTATAAAGGATTTACCCCAAATCTACTAAAAATTTTAAAATTGGAGGAATTATGGCTGTTTATGGTAATGTAAAATGTAAAGTGTTTATTCACCCCGCAAATCCTGGTATAGAAACTGGAGATGTTGGAACAATGGCAAGAGATATAAAAGACTATGTAGATACTTTAGATTCAACAAATAACAAAGTTTTATCTATTACCCATACTCAATTACGTGGTGATAGAGTTATGACTGTAGTTATTGGTGGTGCTTAATGTCTGAATGTCAGCATTGTAATCATCCTAATGATGGAGGTTGGTTCTATTGTAGAAATTGTGGAGAAAGAGCTCACCCACCAAAATTCACTACTAATTCATGGATGAGAGGAGAACTTTCTAGTAGGACAGATGTTGAGGTAAGTTCAATGTCATTAGAAGAAAGTACCAAGAAAATGGCCGGTAATACTATGAATCAAAGACTAAAAGATATAGGAGTAAATCCATTATGAGATGGGGAAAAGGATTAAGTACATTAAAAAATTGTACAATGGCTGAAGGAAAAAATAACAAGGAAATGGAGAATAGCTATGCCAAAGGGAAAAGGTACATACGGAAAGAAGCGTGGAAGACCATCGAAGAAAAAGAAAAAATCCAAAAAGAAAAGTAAAAAGAAGTAATTAAATGGCTTACGCAAGTTTTAAAACACGTATAGGTGATTTAACAGGATTTGCTTCTACTGATGATACTGCTCTTTCAGATTGGATTAATGATGGTATAAGAGAGCTTATAAATTCATTTAGTAATGATTATGATTTATTAGCACAGTGTGCTACTAAACAGTCTACTTTTACATCTGCAGCTCTTGAAAGCGAGGCGGAACCATTAAATACTGGTAAAGTATTAACTGTTTATATGACTGATTCAGGGGCTACATATCCATGTAGAAAAATCAATCCGAATCAGAAATATTATTATGCTGATGGTTCTTCATTCGCTTCTGCTCAAATGGAGCAGGCAACGGTAACTGACCCTGTATATTATGTACAGAATAATTTTATTAATGCAATACCATCTGGTAAAACAGTTGGATATTCTGAAGTTCAGTTTCCTGTTGCTGATTTAACTGCTGGTACTTCTGGTATTAGTGGATTTCCTGATGAAGCAGAACATTTAGTTGTTCTTTACGCATCTACAAAATCAATTCAACAGATGATGAGCAACAAGACGGCTAATTTACCTTCTGATATTTCGTTCCCATCAATACCAGTAGCTCCATCAGCCCCATCATTTGATACTGGTGCTATTAGTGTTAGTTCTTCCGCTCCAACATATACATCACCTGTATTCTCTGCTCCAACATTGGCAAGTGTAGGTGATTTAACATTACCTGTTATACCTACAGTTCCAACATTATCAGCACAATCTGTGACAATTACAGGTACTGCTCCAACATACGTTAAACCTGTTTCATCTCAAACAGCTTTTAATGATTATTGGACATTATCAGATTTTGGAGATAGTGACCCAGGAGTTCTTTCAATTTCCACTGCAAAACCCGTAGCTCCGACAACAAGTTCCGCTAGTGTAACAATAACTGGGACAGCTCCAACTTATACTGGCCCTGTTGTATCTCCTGATTTTTCTCAGGTTGATACATATATTGATACCGATGAAGATGTAGAATTAGCTCAGGCTAAGTTGCAGGAAATTAATGCACAGATGAGTGAATTTAGTACTAAGACTCAGGATGCTTTAAATAAATTTAATAAAGAGAATATTGAATATCAGGCAAAATTACAAAAAGATATACAAGACGCACAGTTAACCGATTCAAATGAAGCCAAAAAATTACAGAAGTATTCTGCCGAACTTCAGCAGTATCAAGCTAATGTATCTACAGAAGTTCAGGAATACACACAAAAATTATCCAGATATCAATTAGAATTAAATACAGTTTATACAGCTTGGGCTAAAACAGAATCAGATAATTTAGCAAAATACCAAGCTGACATTCAGAATGAATTAAATACTTTTAATGATTCCAACGTGGAATATCAAGCTAAGCTTCAAAAAGATATTCAAGATGCTCAATTAAGTGATTCTAATGAAGCTCGTAAACTTCAAAAATATTCTAGCGAAGTACAGACTTATAGTGCTGAAGTTAATTCAAAGATTCAAGAATGGGTCAATGAAGAGTGGACTCAGAATTTTCAGAAATACCAGCAGGATTATAGTGGAAAACTGCAAGAGCATGGTAGTAATCTTCAAGATGCTTTAAATAAATTTAATAAAGAAAATACTGAATATCAGAATGACTTGCAGGAACAAATACAGGAAGCTAACAATCAACAGACTAAGGATTCTTCAGAATATTCTGCTAAATTACAAAAATATTCAAATGAAATGCAAAGTTATTCAGCTGAGGTAAATAAGTCTGTACAGGATTTTAATACAAAATTACAAAAACATTCAACAGACTATCAATGGCTTCAGAGTCAATATGCTCAGTTAAAGTCTGATTATAATGTTGGATTACAACTTTTACTTGGCAGACCATTGGCTGCCGGAGAACAACAAAGGAGATAAAAAATGGCAGACAAAGTTCAAGGAGCTATTTATTTTACGCCAATAGTAGCAATAGCTGCAGATGATGATGCAAACACAGTTAATGCAATACACCATGATATTGCATCTTCATTAGGTGGAGATATGACATATAGTTTTGGAGCTAATGACAAATGGTATTATGCTCCCAATGTAATAGTAACAGAAGCAGCTGATAAGGAATTAATATGTACAGTTGCAAGTACTGGATTAACAGCTTTGGTTGGGGCTAGTGGAAGCCATACTGATTCAAGCGAAGTAGTTGGTAGTAATTGTCATTTTACTGATAATGATTCTACTGCTATTGCAGGTGATGCAGATGATGTTAGATTTTTATTTATTAAAAATACAGCAACTAGCGATACTTCAGGGACAGTAGCTACTAGAAGTGTTTATTTTGCTTTAGATAATGCAACTGTGACTTATGGAAATGGAGATTCAGATGCTGTAGAAATTGCCGCAGGAGAAGCATGGATGGGAAGAGTTAACACATTAGTCTCTTCTATTATTATTAGGTCTGGAGAACCTAATGCTGCATCTCAAGGAACTGGAAGTGTTAGATGCACAGTAGTTGCTGTAATAGATGATGGTGGTCATTGATAAGTAGCGAAATGATAGAAGATATTGACTAATGGCTATTTGGGAAAAGATAGATGAAGTTACTACTCCATCTTGGGAACTAGTAACAATTTTAAATTCAATCACCTATCTTCTGCGTAATGTATGGGAAGGATTCACAATTTTTGATTGGGAAGATGAAGTGCGTAGATGGGATGATTTGACAAACTAATGGCTGTACATACTATAACTGCAAAACAAGTTTTATCCAGAGTACGTCAGGTATTTCCTGATGCTGGCGAGACTTATGTATTAAATATTATTAATGATGCTTTAGTTGAATCTGGAATGTATCATACTAAAATTGAATATGCTAAAACTGATTTAGTAGAAGACCAGATGTGGTATACTGTTAATGATGATAATTCTGGTCAAAAGATAAATAAAGTATTTCGTGTATCTATAAAAGATACTTCAGGAGAATATATACGCGTTCCAAGATTATTGGACGCTGAAACACTTAAAATGGACTTAGTATAATGGCATTAGTAGTAGAAGTAACATCCGTAGTTTGCGAAACTCAAGCAAATATTGATGCGAGAGAGTATTTTTTACTATATGGTATGGGTACTGATTTTGAAGAAAATGCATATCATGTATGGTTTGACAAAGCTGGTGGAGATTCTGAACCATCTGGATTATCATCTACTGGAATAGAATGTGATATTAGCGGAGCTACTTCAGCGAATGATGTCGGAGTAATTGTAGCTAGCCAGGTAGGAGGTAATGCTGATTTTTCAGCTTCCAATAGTAGTGGAACAGTTACGATAACAAACGCTGTAAGAGGTTCGGTTACAAATGCATCTAATGTAAATATTGGTGGTAGTTTTGCTGTGACTACATCTACCGAAGGAACGGGAACTAAAAATAGTAATCATAAACATCCTGAAGATGATGTTGTATGGTTCATGCAGGGTGATAATCTTGCAATATCAACAACCAAGGGGACTGATTCAACAAGCGTACATTCAAAGCTCGGTGATTTAAAGGCTATTGATGAGTCTGTAATGGAAGGTATATTACTTCATTATTATGCTGAACCGACGGCTGTATCAGCTATTGGTGGTACATTGGATTTGGATAATTCATTACATTTGTTTGTTGTTGATTATGTTAAATCCAGACTTTTTATGGATAAAGCGGCCCAGTCAAGTGACGCAGCCGTAGTGTCTTCAAGTTTAAACTTGTCGAACGCACATGAACGCAGTTGGAAAGACGCGTTAGTAAAATTTGGTACACGAAAACGTGAAAAAGTGGGCGGCTCAAGAATTGTCCGTCCTTTTGATTTTAGATAATTGTCTTGAGTGACGGTGGCGGAGGGTAAAGGAAAGAAATATGGCTTTTCCAAAGTTTCAAACTAAAGAAGTTTTAAACAAGGTTTTAAACTCAGGCGAGGATGCGTTAAACGTAGACCTCTCTGATTCC
>Ga0208450_1000787_pt1 | contig 16135 bp, 11 predicted proteins | sample MalvireepMed_908_FD_184249 | JGI IMG/M metagenome (GOLD analysis project Ga0208450, IMG submission 184249) | Marine viral communities from the Global Malaspina Expedition - Malaspina viral metaG DeepMed_908 (SPAdes) (version 2) | ecosystem: Environmental > Aquatic > Marine > Oceanic | place... | reverse complement strand
GAGGATCTGGTGGCCAAGCGCATGAGGCCGTGAACCTCGATTATTTGCTGTGGCCGCTAAGCCCGCTTTCTAGCTAAAACCAGACTGACCGCTGTCGGCCCCTTCGAGCCAGTCAGCTTTGCGCCCTCATCTCGGACACTCGGATTGACGCAGATCGTGCCTGAAAGTTGTCATTCGGTCAGACCCAATTCGGCGCAGGGCTGATAAAAACCGGCCCGGTCGCTTTCGGGCATTGAGCGAAATCCCCCTCTATCTTGCTCGCCGGGAAAAGAGCATATAACTGAGCGAGTGATTTGCATCTGGTGCCTCAACGATTTTCCGAAGCTTTCGCTTGAGCACGGGATTCCCGAGGCGCTCGGCTGTCCGCCCGATCTGGAACTTCGCGACACCACCTGCGCCGAATGCAACAATCGCCTCGGCACGATTGATCAAGCCCTGTTGAAGTCGTTCGAGGCAATCAGCGTGATGTATGGCGTACACCTTCACCTGGTCGGGCTACACATCCCAGTATTCGCCATCTCGAACACCTTCGAATGGTCGCCAAGTAGCAACGTCTGCGAACCGCACGGACACAGCCGAAGTCGCGATGGGAAGCATGGCAGGGTCGGTAGACGCCGCTGCAGAAACTTCATTCGATTGGGGAGCCTGGAATGAAACAGGTGTTGGCGAACGAAAGCGGTTTTTCAGACTGGATGGCGATGTGGTTATCAGCCCAGCAACCTTTAGCGCTGGCTATTGCGGCACCAGTACCACACCTAGCAATATGAAGGATATTCGAGGGTTAACGGCGCACGAGTTAGGCCATACCCAAGGTTTGGGGCATAAACTCACTACCCAGACAACCAGAGACATCATGTATGGCTATGCATACAACGGCGCATGGCCGAGCACTCTGTCTGAAGCCGACAAACGTAGCCTTAGGTGGTTGTATGATTAATAGAGTGGGCTCATTGTTAACATTGTGTTGTATGTTGGCCTCGTGCGCTACTGCGCCGAGCATGTCTCCGCGACAAAGCTCTCAACCGAACCTAGAAGTACGACGGGACGTTGGTTTCGTTACTTTAGCCTCAAAAGACAGTTCGTTTGACTTTAGCTTTCGATATCCTGAGGGAGCGGTCGTCACAAAGATTGTCGGCCACGGTGGGAGCGGCTATCAGATCGCTGGTAACTCCTATATTTTGAGGATGACAGCAGGACAGGAATCGGGATCGGTATCGTGTTCGAATGAACAGAATTGTGAGATGTTCACCCTCACATACCCATCTGCAGTACCTGAATACGCGCTTAGATCGCTGGACCCTCCACGCATTGGTTCGGACATTGCGCACCCGACGCAATCCGAAGAGCGATTTCCGATTCAAATTTTATCGCTGTCACCGATAACGGGCGACCGGAGGATATTCGTCGAAACCTTTTGCAAGGTTCGAAGTGAGTGCATTCGCTTGATACAAAACCTTGAACTAACGGCAGGATCGGATAATTGAGATCCCCGTCATAGCCGCATCATGACGTGAATTCACGACGAGGATAGCACGTTTTTATTTGCGGATAGCGGAGCACCAGTCGCCGTACCGATCACTTGGAACGAGCTCAAAGCAACGGAGAATGCCAAGCCTTTCGGCATAGCTGATGCCAACAAACTGATTGGCCGCAGTGCATCGAAATCGCTCGCTGGATGGGGGTTCGCGGTACAAAGTTTGCCGGACATTTAGCAGCAGTCTCAAGGCTACCGCTTTCAAAGGGTCGAGCCAGCGGTCAGATATGCTTCGACCCACCGGACCAATGTCGGCATTGATGCAGTTCTCGCTTAAAAGCAGACTGACCGCAAACGTTTAGAGTTTCGGACGCCGCGAGGCGTCGGAAAGTCGACGGTGCCCGAACCCGCGGGCCGCACGCGGTGCGCTATGGGGATTTCGACTTTGCGCTGATCCCGACGGCTGCTGACGGTGCCGATAAGCGGAAGGGTCCGATAGCAGCCGGTCCGATTTTGCGATGACAAAGCAGCCGTAGGACGCCGGTTCGTCCGATTTTGGTGATGCGACTACTGCTTTTGGGCGGGTAATATGCGGACGTCATCGCCGCCGGAAGCGTGGCTGCGGCGGGGTGGAACAGTGTCATGCCGAGCCGGGTCACGGCGCAGGTTGCCCGGATGGAGCGGCTGCGCTCGGCGGACCGCGTGGCGGATGGCAGCGCTGAAAGGTCTCGATGATGACCATGTGCCCGCCGCAGCAAGGGCATGGCGGGTGGGGATCGGGCGGTTCGACGGGCGCCTCATCGACGGCAGGCGGTGCGACCGCGAGCAGCTGGCGGGCGCGTTCGAGACGGGCCTTGCGAGTGCTTCCGGCGAGGAGGCCATAGTGGCGGATGCGGTGGAAGCCACGAGGCAGGCAGTGCAGCAGGAAGCGGCGGATGAACTCGTCGGCGCCGAGCGTCATGATCTGCTGCCGGTCTGGGGCAGAGCGACGATAATCCTTGTAGCGGAACGTTACGCCATCCTCGTCGAAGGAGATGAGCCGACTGTTCGAGATCGCGACCCGGTGGGTGTAGCGCGAGAGATAGGCGAGCACGGCCTCGGGCCCGGCGAACGGCGGCTTGGCATATACCACCCAGCGCTTCTTCCTCACCGGTGACAGATGGCGCAGCAACGCACGGCGGTCGGCCAACTCCGCCAGCTTACCGAAGAAGGCGAGCTTGCCGGCATCGTGAAGCGCCAGCAGCCGGGTCAGGAACAGACGGCGGAACAAAGCGCCCAGCACGCGCACCGGCAGGAGGAAGGCCGGGCGGGACGATATCCATCGGTCCCCGTCCAGCGCGATACCGCCGCCCGGCACGATCATGTGGATGTGCGGATGATGGGTCATGGCCGAGCCCCAGGTGTGGAGCACGGCGGTGATGCCGATGCGCGCACCCAGATGCTTGGGATCGGCAGCGATGGTCAGCATGGTCTGCGAGGCGGTCTTGAACAGCAGGTCGTAGAGCAGAGCCTTGTTGTGGAACGCGATGGCGGCGATCTCGGCGGGCAGCGTGAACACGAGGTGGAAATAGCCGACCGGCAGCAGGTCGGCCTCGCGCGCGGCGAGCCAGGTCCGCGCGGCGGCGCCCTGGCACTTGGGGCAGTGGCGGTTGCGGCAGGAGTTGTAGGCGATCCGCCAATGGCCGCAGTCGGTGCAGGCCTCGACGTGCCCGCCCAGCGCGGCGGTGCGACAGTGCTCGATCGCCGACATGACCTTGAGCTGATGCAGGCTCAGATGCCCGGCATGGGCGGCCCGATAAGCAGGCCCGGCAGCACGGAAGACGTCGGCAACCTCGAGCGAGGTGCGCACCGGCTCTCAGCCGCTCGGCACCTCGTTATCCGGTGCCGCCAAGGCCAGTCGGTCGAGCGGGCTGACAACTGCCCGCATCGTCTTGGTCGCCACCTGCGTATAGAAGGCGGTGGTGTTCAGCTTGGCATGACCGAGCAGTGCCTGGATAACGCGGATATCGACGCCGTCCTCGAGCAGATGCGTCGCAAAACTGTGCCGTAGGGTGTGCGGTCCGACCCGCTTGGCGATATCGGCTGCCTCTGCCGCTTGAACGACGACCCGGTAGAGCTGGCGGGTGCTGATCGGCACCTTCGCGTTCTGACCTGGGAAGAGCCACCCATCGGCATGAAGCACACCCTGTTGCCGCCCCGCGCGCCACCACTCCCGCAGCAGCACAAGCAGACCTTCGGGCAGCATGGCGTTGCGATAGCGTCCACCCTTGCCTCGTTCGATCCTGAGCAGCATGCGCTTGCTGTCGATATCGCGCACCTTGAGCGCCGAGACCTCGCCGACCCGCAGCCCCGCACCGTAGGCCACCGACAGCGCGGCCTGGTGCTTGAGGCAGGTCGTGGCGTCGAGGAGCCGCTTCACCTCGGGCTGGGTCAGCACAACCGGTATCTTGCGAGCATGAGCGGTGCGGACCAGCTTGCGGGCAAGCCCGGGCCGGTCGAGGGTGTGGGTGAAGAAGAACCGCAGCGCCGCGACAATGCTGTTCATGGTCGGCGCCGGAACGCCGGCTTCCTGCTGTTCGATCTGGAAGCGGCGGATGTCCTCGGCGGTCGCGGTGTGGGGCGAGCGCCCCAGCCAGGTCGCGAACCGCCCGACATCGCGCAGATAGTTGCGCTGCGTCTCCGGGCTGAACCGGCGCATGGTCATATCCTCGATCAGCCGCTGGCGCAGCGGGCTGATGGGCGAAACAGGTACAAGATCGTTCATCTCTCGACTCCTCGGTTGAAGGAGCCGGAATGGTCGGCCTTGTTCGATCTACTCGCTACGTTCTTGCTCTGGCGTCACCCGCGCCGCCAGCACCCCTCCCGCGAAGCGGGTTCGTGCAGCGGCCCACCTCCCGCCAAGCTGCAACCGTTCTCTTTGTGGCCAATCATGGCCGAGGAGAACGACAATGGGCTATTCGAGATTTGATCCTGCCATACAGGCGCGTGCAGCGTGGAATGCTGGCAAGACCGTCGGCACAAAGCGACCACTGACACAAAAACAGATTTGGGCAATACGCTTCCATCTGGATCGTGAAGGTCGGCTACGGGATAAGGCGCTATTCGACCTAGCAATCGATAGCAAGTTGCGCGGATGCGACTTGGTCAAGATCAAGATCGGCGACGTCATAGCTGGGACCGACATCCGCACTAGGGCAATGGTCGTCCAGCAGAAGACCAATCGGCCAGTTCAGTTCGAGCTCACAGCCGATGTCCGTTCAACCCTGCTTTCCTGGCTAGAACGTCGGGGCGGCTCGACCAGCGAGTACCTCTTTCCAAGCAGGATCGACCACGCCGGACACATGAGCACGCGCCAGTATGCGCGCTTGGTGGATGAGTGGGTTACTGCGATTGGCCTACGGAAATCTGAGTACGGGACGCATTCGCTTCGACGGACGAAGGCCGCGATGATCTACCGCGCTACGGGCAACATCCGCGCAATTCAGATACTTCTAGGTCACACCAAGATCGAGAACACCGTTCGCTATCTTGGGGTCGATGTCGAAGACGCACTACTACTGGCGGAGCGCACGGAAATCTGACACCTTCGGGCGGTCGACCTCACCTGGTCGACCGCTTTCGGGTTGCGCCTGGAAAGGTGCGGTTGGCTGCAATTGGGTGGAATGCGGACTGTCGGGTTTGCAATCAAGAGGGTTGAGCTTGGCCGAAGCACTTGCCCGTGACATAGCGCGCATCATGATGAATACCACGATCCTGTTGCGGGCATTTATAATAGCAATCAGTATTACATTTCTATTGATAGCAAGCTGGTGCCTGCTCTCGCCGAGAATGGCGCTAACAGCGTTGAGCGACTGGGATAGAGCGCCTGAGGATCTCGCAGTACTCTACGACCAAGAGAGCGTTCGAGCGGCGTTCGAACGACAAACGTTGCCGCAGGTTGATACATACCCCCCGCCTTGGACAAAAGATGTCGTCCTTGACGCGCTATCCGATCCGAGGGCTATCCGTATGCTTGTCATAGAGCCATACGGCGAATGGCAGTTCGCGGCCGCAGAAGGCTTGCCGCCTAAGTTAAGGGAGAATAGCGTTTTCCCTACCGGTGGACGCATTTTGGAAACGACCGAAAGCTGGTCGGTTGATTGGATTGATGCTTCATCTTTGATTGCCACACCATCCCAATACGACGACCGGGAAGGTAATCGCTATCGCTTTAAGCGCGATGGGTTGGGTTGGCGACTGGTTGCTATCGAGCTTACGACCGAAATCCGATGAAATCGACCGACCCTTTAACGTCTGCAATGGCGTCGTTAGCCGACTGGCAGCTTTTCGACACAAGAGGCCAATAACGGACGGTTCGCTGTAGGCCCTTAACTTGTCCTGGAAGTAAGCCCCCCCGGCTAGCTCTCAGTACTCAGCCTTCTCCTTGATATCTTTAAGCACACGTCCGACGTTCTGACGAATGGCAATCCGGGCAATCGGCTCCCAATAGGGGATCGGATCAATCCGCAGCTTGTGCTCGGATGATACCCGCAGCAATGTCCGGTTCGATTCGAGAGGCTTGAGCTCGAAACGCGTTTCGCCGGTCAAAAAATAGCCTTGCACGTGGGGCGCGTGAACGCGCCGATAGGGGCTCATTTCTTCCATTGCCGGGGGCTGATCCTCGACACGAAATGCGAGAATGCGATCCCGCTTCCACTCGGTCACCACTTCGGTAGCCGTACCGGTCGAGAATGCGCCGATGCGCTTCGCGCCAACACCTTCACCCTCAAGCTTTCCGTTCATCGGATAGGCCAAACCTGCAAGCGCTGGGAGGCCGGGTGCAACTTCGATTGGCTCCGGACTGGTAAGAGCTTGCCACACAATGTCGGGAGGTGCGCCGATCTCGGTTTCATATTGTGTGGCAATCGGCGCTTCCGGCGGAATCGCGGCTTCCAGCATGAAAATCATCGGGAGAACCGCAACGCTTGCGATCGGGTTTCGGCGGTTGTGCCAAGCGATCGCGAGGCCCCTGCCGAGTGCCGCGCCCAGCATAACGATTGGGACCGCGAGCGGTGCGGCCAAGAGTATGCAGACGATCCCTTCAAGCGCGAGGACGACGAGCGCGAGGCTCCCGAGCCCTGCCGAAGCAATGGCGAGTTTCATCGTCCGAGATGAGCCAAGATCACTCTCGGAATTGACCAGATATCCGGTCGTGATCCCAACGAGGAACGGTGTCATCACGAACAGTCCCCAGCCATACGCTCCAAACGTAACCGCCGAAATCAGCACGGCAAAAACGATAAGTGCGACCCCTGCAAGCAGGCCCAGTGCGACGCCTTTGGAGGCATGGCGCGTTGCCCGTCCCTCCTCGTCGAGAGCGTCCTTGGAGGGGAGAATTGCATTGGTCGCGATAGCGGCTAATTGCACCACTGGGACAACGCTCAGCACAGCCAGAACAAAGCCCCGATTTGTCCGCTGCGCAAGCTTGAAGGAAAGCAGGGCAAGCAGCCACGCTACCAGCAGGCAGTAAGCAAAGATGACCGCGCCCCAGATCGCGGGGAGATCCCAGAGCTCCAGCGTACTGCTCAGCGGGGAAAGCCAGAATTCAATATCGAGCGCACGCTCGACCGCGTAGGTTTGCCTTGCAAACCATGCCACAAGGTTCTGGCTGGCGATGAGCGCGACCGACGCCGCGAGATAGGCCACGCGGTGCAGGATTTCGGACCGGCTGGCGTTCATGATCGTGCCTCCTGCAAGGTCTGTATGGAGTTGCGCGATTGCGGGCCAATCGATCTAATCGCCTTAGACCGGTCGAGGTGTTCGGGGAGCACGATATCCCAAGCCAAACCGGCGCGCTCCAGCAGGCGGATGAACGCAAAGCCCCAATCTGATTGACCGGGATAGATACCGATTTGTGCCGAGCCAGGATACGCGTGGTGGTTGTTATGCCATGCCTCGCCCATGGTCGGGATCGCGGCCCAAGGCACGTCGTGCGCTTGCACTCCTGCATCAATCACGGTCCAGTGCTGTGGGCCGCGCGTATGGGCAAGGTGGCCGACAAACCAGTGGCCGGTAACCGACGCAGTCACCCGGACACAGACCCCCCAGATGACCCAGCTCCATCCGCCACCGATGAAAAGAAGGGCCGCGATCGGCAGTTGCTGTAGCATCCACGTCCGTTCCAAGAACCGGTAAAACTGATCGCGGCCAGCGTCCGCTAGATCGAAGGTCGGTGGATGGTCCAACACCAGGCGGCAATGCACTTGCCAATAGTAGTCGCGGAGCATTCCGCCACGGTGTGCGAGATAATCGTGGCAGTGCGGATTTCGCTGGGCCCAGTCGCGAAGATCATGGGTGCGGATCATCCAGAAGGGGCCGCTCATGCCGACGCATGTTCCGACCCAGACGAGGAACCGTTCTAGCCAGAGCGGGCAGACGAAACTACGATGAATCAACCGCCGGTGAAAGCCGACGCTATGCCCCAACAGGAGCGATGCGCCAGTCAGCAGAATGAACACCAGTAGCGCATCCCAAGTAAAAAATACGGGGGCGAGTACCAGCGAAGCAAAGAGCATCGTTCCATTCCAAACGGAATGGACCGGGTCCCAGAGTACGGCGCCGGAAACGGGGCTACAGGCGGGAGTCTCGATGAGGCTGTTAACGCGGCAGCGGTCATCCCTCGTTCGGTCTGTTCCCATTTCGGCCTCCATCGCCACTAGGTATTTAACTTATGGCTTAAACGTCGATTGAGGGTTGTCAAGCGATTAGCTTATTCCTTAATTAAGGGTATGCAGAAGACCTTCGAAGCTCTGGCCTCGACGCCCAGGCGCAAAATCCTGGCCTACCTCTCAGAGGCGGAACTGAACGCGGGCGAGATTGCGGCACGCTTTGACATGTCGAAGCCAGCTGTCTCGCAGCATCTTTCCATCCTCGAAAACGCTGGTCTGATCGCCAGCGAGAAGCGCGGCCAGTACGTCTATTATCGGCTCATGCCGGATAATCTGGTCAACACGCTGAATTCCTACGTGCAAGAAGTTTGCCCCGTTTCACGCCCCTTGAAACGTGAAAGTAAGGACATTTCAGTTCGAAAATCCGACGACGCTTGATATCGGTGTGACTGCTGTGCGCACCGACCGTTGAAGTCCGCTTCTGCCGTATGCACGCAAAAAGCAGACATTCCGCTAACGTTTAGAGTTTCGGACGCCGCGAGGCGTCGGAAAGTCGACGGTGCCCGAACCCGCGGGCCGCACGCGGTGCGCTATGGGGATTTCGACTTTGCGCTGATCCCGACGGCTGCTGACGGTGCCGATAAGCGGAAGGGTCCGATAGCAGCCGGTCCGATTTTGCGATGACAAAGCAGCCGTAGGACGCCGGTTCGTCCGATTTTGGTGATGCGACTACTGCTTTTGGGCGGGTAATATGCGGACGTCATCGCCGCCGGAAGCGTGGCTGCGGCGGGGTGGAACAGTGTCATGCCGAGCCGGGTCACGGCGCAGGTTGCCCGGATGGAGCGGCTGCGCTCGGCGGACCGCGTGGCGGATGGCAGCGCTGAAAGGTCTCGATGATGACCATGTGCCCGCCGCAGCAAGGGCATGGCGGGTGGGGATCGGGCGGTTCGACGGGCGCCTCATCGACGGCAGGCGGTGCGACCGCGAGCAGCTGGCGGGCGCGTTCGAGACGGGCCTTGCGAGTGCTTCCGGCGAGGAGGCCATAGTGGCGGATGCGGTGGAAGCCACGAGGCAGGCAGTGCAGCAGGAAGCGGCGGATGAACTCGTCGGCGCCGAGCGTCATGATCTGCTGCCGGTCTGGGGCAGAGCGACGATAATCCTTGTAGCGGAACGTTACGCCATCCTCGTCGAAGGAGATGAGCCGACTGTTCGAGATCGCGACCCGGTGGGTGTAGCGCGAGAGATAGGCGAGCACGGCCTCGGGCCCGGCGAACGGCGGCTTGGCATATACCACCCAGCGCTTCTTCCTCACCGGTGACAGATGGCGCAGCAACGCACGGCGGTCGGCCAACTCCGCCAGCTTACCGAAGAAGGCGAGCTTGCCGGCATCGTGAAGCGCCAGCAGCCGGGTCAGGAACAGACGGCGGAACAAAGCGCCCAGCACGCGCACCGGCAGGAGGAAGGCCGGGCGGGACGATATCCATCGGTCCCCGTCCAGCGCGATACCGCCGCCCGGCACGATCATGTGGATGTGCGGATGATGGGTCATGGCCGAGCCCCAGGTGTGGAGCACGGCGGTGATGCCGATGCGCGCACCCAGATGCTTGGGATCGGCAGCGATGGTCAGCATGGTCTGCGAGGCGGTCTTGAACAGCAGGTCGTAGAGCAGAGCCTTGTTGTGGAACGCGATGGCGGCGATCTCGGCGGGCAGCGTGAACACGAGGTGGAAATAGCCGACCGGCAGCAGGTCGGCCTCGCGCGCGGCGAGCCAGGTCCGCGCGGCGGCGCCCTGGCACTTGGGGCAGTGGCGGTTGCGGCAGGAGTTGTAGGCGATCCGCCAATGGCCGCAGTCGGTGCAGGCCTCGACGTGCCCGCCCAGCGCGGCGGTGCGACAGTGCTCGATCGCCGACATGACCTTGAGCTGATGCAGGCTCAGATGCCCGGCATGGGCGGCCCGATAAGCAGGCCCGGCAGCACGGAAGACGTCGGCAACCTCGAGCGAGGTGCGCACCGGCTCTCAGCCGCTCGGCACCTCGTTATCCGGTGCCGCCAAGGCCAGTCGGTCGAGCGGGCTGACAACTGCCCGCATCGTCTTGGTCGCCACCTGCGTATAGAAGGCGGTGGTGTTCAGCTTGGCATGACCGAGCAGTGCCTGGATAACGCGGATATCGACGCCGTCCTCGAGCAGATGCGTCGCAAAACTGTGCCGTAGGGTGTGCGGTCCGACCCGCTTGGCGATATCGGCTGCCTCTGCCGCTTGAACGACGACCCGGTAGAGCTGGCGGGTGCTGATCGGCACCTTCGCGTTCTGACCTGGGAAGAGCCACCCATCGGCATGAAGCACACCCTGTTGCCGCCCCGCGCGCCACCACTCCCGCAGCAGCACAAGCAGACCTTCGGGCAGCATGGCGTTGCGATAGCGTCCACCCTTGCCTCGTTCGATCCTGAGCAGCATGCGCTTGCTGTCGATATCGCGCACCTTGAGCGCCGAGACCTCGCCGACCCGCAGCCCCGCACCGTAGGCCACCGACAGCGCGGCCTGGTGCTTGAGGCAGGTCGTGGCGTCGAGGAGCCGCTTCACCTCGGGCTGGGTCAGCACAACCGGTATCTTGCGAGCATGAGCGGTGCGGACCAGCTTGCGGGCAAGCCCGGGCCGGTCGAGGGTGTGGGTGAAGAAGAACCGCAGCGCCGCGACAATGCTGTTCATGGTCGGCGCCGGAACGCCGGCTTCCTGCTGTTCGATCTGGAAGCGGCGGATGTCCTCGGCGGTCGCGGTGTGGGGCGAGCGCCCCAGCCAGGTCGCGAACCGCCCGACATCGCGCAGATAGTTGCGCTGCGTCTCCGGGCTGAACCGGCGCATGGTCATATCCTCGATCAGCCGCTGGCGCAGCGGGCTGATGGGCGAAACAGGTACAAGATCGTTCATCTCTCGACTCCTCGGTTGAAGGAGCCGGAATGGTCGGCCTTGTTCGATCTACTCGCTACGTTCTTGCTCTGGCGTCACCCGCGCCGCCAGCACCCCTCCCGCGAAGCGGGTTCGTGCTTCGAGCGGGGAACTGCCGAACCGGACAAACCCTTTTTCGAATATAGCTTCGCGCAGTTCCTTAGTAGCGCGCCGCCAAAACCCATTTGCACGCTGACAAACAAACACCTCTTATTCGTAGTGGGTAAATTTTGAGGGATTAGCACGCTGTCCCTGCCGCAAATCCACCCTTCCCAAACCCGCCCACACGAACTATCCCGTAGCCGCATGTGGACAAGTAGCGCGCCGCAATCCACATCGCCACGATGGACATCGCTCTTAACACCGCTGATGGAGACCGACTCGATGCCCGCGTCGAGGTCGTCGCGTTGCCTGGCGGCGCATCTATCATCCTTCATTCGCGCGGCGGATCGACCGGCGGACGTCCTGCCCGCAATCCTGAGTACGCTCAGGCACTCCAGCGCATCTTCGCGTTGCTCGCCTTGGATAATATCCTGCCTCAGCGCGTGCTGCTCGACAGCGCACCCCATCGCAACCTGCGGACCGAAGACCGGCTGCTGATCGGAATGGAAGACATGGCCGGGATGGACGATGCCGCGATCGTCAAGCTGGTGCGCCGCGAGATGCAGACCTTCGGGCAGGAGGACGGAACCAAGGGCGGCAATTCCACCAAGCGCCTCCGGATCGACGTCAATATCGATCCCCGGCGCATCGCCGAAATCCTCGGCTCGACCTCACCCTCCGCATCACTCGAAACCGACGACCTGCTCGGTACGCCCGCCGTGCCGGACGAAGATCGCAAATGGGCCGAGAACGACCGGCGGGCCGCGCGCCACCTTCGCCGCGAACGTGCATCCGGCCTCGCCGAAGCCAAGCGTGCGGCCTTCACTCGCCAGCACGGGCGCCTGCATTGCGAGCGATGCCAGCTAGTCCCGTCCGAAGAACTCGGCGAACACGGCGATGCTGTGGTTGAGGTCCATCACAGGGTCCCGCTAGCCGATCTCGATCAGGTCACCGAGACCACGCTCGAAGATCTCGAATGCCTCTGCGCCAATTGCCATCGCATCACTCACCGCGAACTTCGCGCATTCAAAAAGGTGGCCTCGAAATGACTCCAAAGACCGAAACTGGGGCGCCGACTTCGCACGGGCACGAGAGTATTGATCATCGGCCCTCGACGAGCGGCGAATGCAATATGATGGTGTCGTGAGGGCCCGCGGGGGCCTTGCCCCGCGCATGTAGTGCATTCAGGTAGCGGTGCCGTTGATGTCCCTCCACGACCACCAAGCGAACTTCCGGGCGTTCTACCCCTTCGTTCACCACGCCAGAGGGAGTCGATAGGAGAACCATCGGAAAGTCCCAGGTGCCGCTATCTAGAGCGACAGCCGTTGCAGTGCGGTCGCTCCCGCCGTTTCCTTGAAAAGCATCGTAGTCGAACTGCGGGTGAAGTTCGCCGCCCCAAGCTCTGAAGATCGAGTCGAGCAATTCTTCTCCCGACCACCGGCGTCGCTCCCACCGAAGATCCGAAAGTGGAAGAAACGAAAATGGTGAGTTGAACCAATGTCTGTAAATCCACTGCTCGCATAGGTCGTTCGGAAGATGCGACAGCCGCTCTCGGTTTCTCGCCCACCACGCGGCGAAGCTTTCCTTCTCAAACGAGCCTTCGCCTATCGGACGCAGTGTTTGTGGCCAGTCCGGCTCGAAAGACCGATCCAGATCGAACAAAACGCCGCCTTCAGACGAAGTCGAGACCGATGCGGGTCATCGAGACTCCCAGCTTCTGCAGCAGGTTGAGCGCGTATTCGTAGCGCAATTGCGCAACCACCTGAGAAGAATGAACTGTTGCGACAAGTCGCGTGGAGCCTGCGCCCAAAACCGAAACCTTGAACTTGAAGTCCTTGTCGAAACGGCCCCGACGTTCGGCATAGAAGGTACGCCATATCGGAGCTGTCGAATCCTTGCCCTGCGAATTGAAGCAGAACTTTTTCACTTCGTTCTCAAGCGTCAGGAACAAGTATAGATTTGTGCTCGCATCGTGATCGACTTCGACCGCCACGGGATGCAGCTTCACCGCCATGAACGGCAAACGATCGCCAAATTCGGCATTTTTTGCGTCGCCTTGGCCGGGAACCAAATCGCATGCCGGCGACAGGCAAATCCAGTATTCGCCGTCCACCGTGAAGACGTGTCCGGTCGTTATGTGCCAGCCTTCCGGGGGCTTGCTGGACACGAAGGCATTGTGCTCGCGTTTCGCTTTCTTCTTTGATTGGTCCTTGCTCAAATCGACGCTGAAATGCTGTTTGCAACGCGCGTCGACGTCTTCGCCCGCGGCTTCGGCCTCCGCGTCGACCAATCCGCTCGCAAAAGTCTCCACGCGCCTCAAGATCGTGCTGAGCAACTGATCGGAATGACGCTCCACGCTTTCCGCAATCAACCAGCGGCGCTCATCGCCCTCGGAACGGAGCAGGCGCGCATACCAATGCGCCAAGGCATGTTCCCGCTCGAGTGCTTCGGTTTGCGCCACGACGCCGTATTCGTCCATTTCTGCGCGCAGCTTCGCCATGAACAAACGGGACGGCGCGGGATTCCATGCTTCTAGCGCCGTCTGCAGATCAGCGAAGAGATCGTCGTGATCGGACTTGTTCGAAAAAGCTATGAACACCGATTCCGCCTTGACCCATTTGATCGCCGACTTCGACCATTTGAGGCCAGCGGCGGAGGCGTCGTTCAGCAGCGGCTGCAGCGGCATCTCCGTATCTGATAGCAGTCTCCGCAGCACCAGTTTCCGTCTGTCGTTGTTCCAATTCGCCTCGTCGGCCAGAGCGGCGAAGGCCGCATAGGGTTGTTCCTTCTTGCCCATCGTCCGCTGATAGGTTTCCGGATGGAGCCTTGAATGCAGGTACTGATCGACGGTCACGGCCTCATGCAACGCATCCAGGATTCCCTCTTCGGCATCCTCGCGATCGGCGATGAGTTGGTCGACCATAGCTCGCTCTTCATCGGTCAGAACAGCTTCCGTCGGTCCGAGTAAGCCGAGGATGATCTCCCGATACGCCTTGTCGAGTTCTTCGCTCGTGTGAACCACGACCAGATTGAAATGGTCGTTGGCGATCAGCCCGCGCAGTATTTCAATCGCACGCCCGCCGTCCCCGCGTCGCGACTTGTCCAGTTCGTAGTCGAGCACCAGCAGATCTGACTGGTGCAGGTGGGACGCGACTTTCGCGTCGCCCTTGGCATCGACGTTGGCGCCGTCGTGAATATCGACGAGGAGTGGGCGTTCGGGTTTTCGGAATCCGTCGATCACGCGTTTGATGCGCTCCGGGTTCCTGTACCATGTCTTGTTCGTCGCGGGCGGCTCGCCGTCCCCCTTCTTTGCAATTTCCTGATCTAGAATTTCGTCCAGGGTGGGATAGTCGTCATCGACTATCAAGACCGAACGGATCGGCTTGACGAATGCCTCCGCGATGAACTCGGAGTAATGTTCATTCGCCATCGAATTCCGCTCCCCTGAACTCAATCCCGAATGTCGCCCCAGACAGCGGCACCTCGTCCGAAGGCGTCATGTATCTGATGCGATGTCCGCCAGCGGCGAGGTTCGCTCGCGAAAGATAAAGCCCCACTCCTCGACCTCCGCGGGCCTTACGCGTGAAGAACAGGCTAAAGAGATTATCCACGTCTTCCGCATCGACGCCCGGGCCGCTGTCCGACACGATCACAATGCCGTCCAGCACATCGAGAGCGATACGTCGGTCTTCGCGATCCGAGGTCCCCACCCAATAGAGACTGTTATTCACAAGGTTGATGAACACCGGAAACAGTCGCGATTGCTGGTCGTAGACCCTGAAGGACTTGAACGCGTCGCTGGCGGTCAGCTTTATGCGGTTGTTCGACAGTTGGAGCTTGAAGAACTCTTCCAGATATTCGGCGATTTCCCGTCCAGTGATCCAGCGCTGGATCTTCTGGCCCGCAAGCCGCAGCGGCGACAGAAAGCGCAGCTGATCGGTCAGTCCCTCATAACCGAACTCGATGTCTTTGGCCGCCTTGCCCTCGCGAACGTCGGCCGGCAAGCGGCGCAACGCCGCACCGATGATGTCGTCGTAGGACTGCAACTCGTGACCGACGATCTCCACGGCGATCCCCAGTTGCGCGAGGCTGTTGAGCCGGTCGAGCTCCGCGCGCATATCTCCGGCTTCCTCAATGCCGAAGGCGGCGAGATGTTCGAGATCGATGCTTTCCTTCAAGCTTTCGAGCGCTCCGATATAAGGGAGAAAAAGATCCTCGTTCTCCTCGTCGATACGGACCTTCTCCTGCTCCATCAGCTTCGCGGCCTCGGCGAAGGACAACTCTCCGCGATCGAATCGCGCCAAGAGTGGACTGGCCTCCGCGTGGAAATACTTGTTTCTCTCCGCGATCAGATCCCTGACACGTTCGAACTCCGCACGCTGGAGCCCCTCGATCGCCTTCTTCCATTGCTGAATGCGATGCGCGATCTGCGATGAATGCCTGGCCAGTTGCCTCTCAAGGAGTTCGCGCGGTTGGGTAGGGTTGATCTTCTCGATCTGCCGTTCAAGTTCCGTCGCGGCAGTCTCGATCAGCATGGCCGCCGACCGCATCGAATCCCGGTAGTCGGCATACTTGTTCTCGAGCGAGCCTAGATTTTTAGGTGCGCCCGGCAGACGAAAGTCCGCAACACGGTCCTTGTAGCTCTCGAACGCTGACTGGGCGTCGGCAATTCCACTCTCGTCCGCGATGTCGAGTTTTTGCGCGAACTCCTCGAGTTCGTCGACCAGCGCCGGCAATTCCTTCACATAGGCGTCCAGCTTGGTACGGAACTCCTTGCGTTGCCGCTGGCGCAGTTTGTTGCGCTCGGTCTTGGCGCGCTCGGCTTTGTTCGACGCCTTGACCTGCGGCAGCACTTCGCTGCGGATCGACGAAGCCGAGCCGAAATAGCGCCGGGCCGACTGACTGAGGATGTTGGCGACGATCAGCTTGAGTGTCTTGGCCGCGCGATTGTCCAGCAATCCTTCGCGA
>Ga0208450_1000785_pt1 | contig 16162 bp, 14 predicted proteins | sample MalvireepMed_908_FD_184249 | JGI IMG/M metagenome (GOLD analysis project Ga0208450, IMG submission 184249) | Marine viral communities from the Global Malaspina Expedition - Malaspina viral metaG DeepMed_908 (SPAdes) (version 2) | ecosystem: Environmental > Aquatic > Marine > Oceanic | place... | reverse complement strand
ACCGCGAGTAATCTTTACGTCATATCTATCATCGGCAGCATCATCAAAATACCAAAGGCCAGCGGCACTGGTGGTAGTTGATGCCTCCTCCGCACCATCCGATTCCTGTAGAAGCTGTACCGTAGCCCCCTGAATGGCACTGCCTGCGTCATCGAATAGGTATCCTCTGAAGTTAATAGCCATATTATCCGCCTCCTAGACGAGAGTGATCTCTATATCGCAATGCTTCCCTACAATAATACTCCGGGTCTCGTAACAAATCATCCTCATCTATGAAGATTAACGTGAGCCCCTGGCCTACCGCCCCCTCTCGGGCTATTACATCCCGGCCTTTTGTTTCTACGCCAAACTCATAATGGTAGTAAACGCCCTGTACGTTTACCGCCAGGTCTGGCGGGTCATTGAACAGAAAGTCTAGGACCAACCCACCTTTATCCAGGCGGCCACCTATAAGTGGGGATTGGTATATAAAATCCACCCCTGGGCGCAACCCGACAGACTCAAAGGTTCTGTACGCTATGTATTCTGGTAGTGATCCCTGCCATCCGGCGGGTACTTCTGTGATCTGTTGTGTAGTCATTAGCCTTCCAGTATCATTGTCCAGCACACCTTATCACTATTTGTTGCAGCATCCACATAGAATACATTTGCTGGTACAGATCCCCCGAAATCCCCGAAGTTTAATTCTATCTCGTTGCCGGCACTCAGCTCATATCCTGTCGTAGAGGCTACATCAGATACCCCTACATACGCCAGGCCAGAGTTGCCAGCTAATGCTTTTGCTTTAACAAACTTCACCCTATTGGTGACGTTATTTAATTGCACCCTTGTGCCTGCACTACTCACGGTTGTAACACCGGTCACTAATCTCATTCTTTTCTCCTACGGTTCCACCACGCTAATCATCGTAGAGCCCCGTTCATCATGTCCAGTGTACTCTAGTCCTTGCGCTGATGTAACATCTACATAATAATTCCTAGTCCCACCACTATCGTCCCTAAAAGTAAATTCTACAAGCGTTGTGCTTTCGATTGCAGAAACTAAATTAGACCGCAAGTCTTTAGGGGTATTTCCCTTATATGCATTGTTGAGGTCCACCTCAACCGTATGCCCCCATTTAGCAGGAAGTTTCTTCCTCCATTCCAGGGTTAAGCTTATCACATCAGGGCTGTTAAATTTCTCTAGTCCGGTCGTGGTAGCAGTAGACCTGGATAGTGTGAGTTTGAACTTTATAGCACGGAACGATGTACCCACACTAGATCCAAACGTGTAAGTATATGTTCCCGCGGCAGCCCCCATCGTTGTCGAGTTTAACGTCACGGCTGTCGTGTAGCTTTCCGTGTAGTCTGTGGCATACTGCACCAAGACGGTTTCATTGGCTGACAAATCCTGACATTCAATACGTAGATTGAGTGCCAGCTTATCTATTTCCGACTGCCCCGCATTGAACCAAGGGGTCTCGTGAATTCCAGTGGTTGCGAAGGCAAAGTCATCTACCTCGCTAGGGTTAATGATGTCCTTTGGTAAGTCCATAAAGTAAACAACACCATTAGCTCCCCACCATAGCCTGTATTTATTATATGCTGTGCTAACGTGCATAGCATCAAAGGTTGTACCTGTATCACCAGCTATCCACTTTACTTCCCATCCCAGTTCGTTGTACCCCAATACAGTGCTATACCCCGTGTCATCTGCCATAACATGGCTACCCATGTGGCTTTGCCATTGCCTGGGTATAGCATCTGTGGCAACAGCATCTGCCCCCACCTGTGCGTCTATACCTATCAACAGCTCGTTGTGGCTACCAGCCATCATACGAATCGCTCCCCTCTTATCAGAGGGCATACCATCATCCCTGTCTGGCCCAACAATCGTCACAACGGCACTGTTGCTACCATTAATATATTTATAGATCCCGTTACCGCTAGGGATATAGACCGAGTCCCTCCACCTTGTAGAACCCTTACCATTATCAGGGTGAACCGGCAACTCGAGCTGTGTCGCATCCCACCTGGCATTGTCAACATCATGGGCAAAGAGCCCGTGTGTGGTCATTGCATATATGATTGGCACTCCGGCTGCATTACGTGCAACAAATAAAGAGGTTACACTGCCGTCTGGTAGCGGTAACATTGCATCATCGTACTCCGTCCCTACCGCTGCCGCACTCCATAGTTGTCCTTCATGGGATATCCCCCACAACCTATCGTCCCACTCGGTTACAAACTTGGTATCCTGAGTATCAGTAGTCCATGATGTGCCATTGGAGGAATACGAATAACCAGAACCACCGGAATCATAGTGAGCAAATACCAGGTATGAAGTGCCTCCGGCATCGGTAAAGACCACGCTGTCTGTAACCTCATCTGTTATCCCTGATGTAGTAATCTGGCTGCCCCAACTATCACCACCATTAGCATACTTATATATCTTGGGCGTAGCACCAGACCCACCATTCCATGCAGCATAAACCTCACTACTGAAGGTGTTAATAGCTCCAATGGTGGCCTGTCCCAAGCTGTGTGATGGTGTGTCAGTTGCTGTTGCTAGGTTTGCTAAGACTAAGTGGTTCTTGTATCGGAGCTGACAGGTGCTGAACCATGCTCGGTTAACATCCCCGGCTCCTTCCATTCGGTTAATACCTATGCCACCACGCCAGTCTGACCACGCCACGATGGATGATCTCAACTGGTCATCTTTAGATGTATCCCCAATAACTATCTTGGCCGGGTATATAGATGCTAATGTGGAACGAACCGGCCTGGTAACAGGATAGTACGTTCCATTAAGATATACCTCGTTTGTCTCAACGACAGTAGCCATTAATCAACCGTCCTCACATTGGCTAACATTGGGAAGGATGCCCTGGCCTTATTAATCTCTCCGTCCCAATAAGCAACCAGCTGCCGTTTATTATCTGGATCTGTGGAGGGGCCACCAGACGTAGCCAACAGAGCCCTTGCTGTAGCAAAGGACACAATGTATCGTTCTGGTATTTCAGTGGTGTCTGTTTCAGACGATAGCGTGGCGGGCTTATCTCCACCTGTCAGTTTAATCAATGAATACCCAACAGCATCTTGCCCATCCCGGCCGAGGATAAGGTCCCTGGCCTCTTTGTCTATCTTCCATAGACGCCTGTCTAACGTAGTCCACTCAGCCGTATCATTCTGTACTGCCGAGATGTCATCAATCCAAACAGTACACGCACCCAGGTCTGAGTCATACTCCAGGCCTACCGAGATGATAGCAGTATCTGTCTCAGGGTTGGCTAATTGCATCCGTACAAATGTCCAGGTGTCAGCTGATAGAGCCGGTATACTCAGTGTCTCCAGGGGGCTGGCACATGATGCTGTATCGTCTAAGAGAAGCTTTAAGTTGCCAGCGGTAGTTGCACTAGATATCCCGGTGACCTTAACCCACATCTCTATGTAGTCATACTTACTGATATCTTTACTGGTAATACTGTCAGTAACAAAATCACCAGCTGATGCCCCAGCTGCAATAACCATCTTGAGAGCCTGGGAGCCTTGCTTCTTGTCTTTGGTGTCTAATGACTGCGTGAAGTCACCATCGGTTTTCTCATCAAACGTGGTAGCACAGGCATGAATGCGAGTCGAACTAATCTTGGATCTATATGCAACCCTGGATATCTGTGAAATGCCGGATGGTATATCAAAGCGTGTCTGATGCCCATCACCATGTAATGATATGTTTTCTATTGGGTCATACACTAACCCTGTGGAATCCACAATCGCCTGGTTAATAAACTCATGTATGGCGTCAGGAGTGTAGGGCTCGTTCCACAGCTCATAGGTATCTCCGGCAGCAGTGGCAAAAGATAAAGCCTGTACTAGCGTTAACCTATAAGCAGATGCTGTATAGTCACTAACAAGCCTGATTTCAGTGTTGTCAGAGTTGCTGGTATCAGCAACTACAAGCCACTTGCCATTATGGTTATCATCACCACCAGTAAGTGTTAAGGATATTAATGTGGTTGTTGACCCTGCGTCATAAGCAGTGCCAGTATGAATGGCCCCAAGGTTATAACCAATGGCCTGCCTTAGTTGTTTACGCGTTCTCCCTTGTATAGCTGGCATTGTAGTTCCTCATGTTCGCATCACACACGCCTCGAGCGTTGCGATCGCTTTGTTAAAGGTTTAGCTGCCTTTAGGGCCATAATATACTTAGGGTCCCTCAAGCGATTCTTCTGTTCTGCCGTTAGTTTCCTTGGTGTTCTACCAGCCATTAGTAGCCACCCTTCTTCTTCTTTGTCATGGGCTTTCCGGTAGCCTTTGCATACTTCTTGGCTGCCGTCCTGCCCTTAGTTGTATACGGAAAGTGTCGCTTACCTACCTTTGGCATAGCTACCCTCCTTTTTTATTCTTACTATTTGCAAGCTCCTGCTTGGCTTCCTCAATTCGACAATTTTCTAGTTCCTGCGTAAGCCTGTCCACCTCTGCCTGTGTCTCTCCCAGCTTTCGCATTAGTGCCTGGTTCTGCACTCGTAGTGCCATGTTTGGATCAGCCCTCAACACGGACTGTATATCTTCTGTAGTAATTACTAAATCCTGTTGTGTCATATTCCTATTCCTTAAAAGTAAATTTTATTACTGGTACTCTCCCTACGTTTCCGCATATGTGTGCGGATATCATTGAGAGCCCGTCCTATTTCCTTCTTCTCCGCAGCCGTGGGTCGGCGTTTGCTATGTTTCTCACGCACCTGGTCTTTAAACTTCTCTGCCGCCTTGCCCATCATGTCTTCTATATGGGCATTGCTTGTGTCAGGATCTGCTAAGACCATGATACGTGTCTTGTGCGTAACGCCAAAATCATCTTTGGCACTTACCAATAAGGTATGCCTCACGATGGTTTTACCCGTCTCTGCATTGTACCCTAGAGGGACCGTGCCTAATGGCACAGCCCCCCCTGGAGTCCATATGTCTCTTACCATATCCAGTTCCTAGTTACGTATATTCAACATCACGATCTGGTTGTCAGTATCTACAGACGGTATGCCCATTGCTGTACCAATAGGAGCAGTGTCCTCTTCAGAGGAAGCATCCCATAGGTCAAATGCACCCGACTCACCCGATGCCTGGCTAACGCCTACAGCGTCACCAACAACAGCTACTGCTGCTCCAGACAAAACCGAGGCAATGCCTGCTGTCTGTAGCCAGAAATAGTAACTTGCTGTGACCGGGATAGGATTAACCCCTAGTGGCCCAGTTGTCATAGTGCCGTCACCGTCAATAATCTTGACATCTGTGTACGGGCTGTACGCCAGACCAAACAGGGATGATGTGGTAAGTGCAGTCCTGAGTCCGTCTGGCTCGTCAATGGTAATTTCTAAGCCGGTTGCCCCAGATACTGCGGTGTTACTCTTGATGCGATACACCTCGCCTTGTGCAGGGCCGTCATTGAAAAGGACGTACCCATCGGCATACTGGTTCTTGGTAACTGTTAGGGATGTACCACTCGTAAACGATGTGGCCCCTGCGGAAGCTGCCGCTGCCGCTACGTCCATGTCATGTGCTGCTACTGCTGCAATGCCATCACAAATTTTCCCGGCGGGCGTAATAGCCGCCGAGCTATTCTTGGCATAGTAGAACACCCTGCCATCAGGGGTAACAGCTCTTGTGCCGAGCTTCTGCTTCTGCTCGGAAGTCTCTACCTTCTCTTGTCCGTAACTCAAATAAATCGTTGTTGGAAATGCCATTTCAATCTCCTTAACAGGCTCTAAGTCCTGCGATCACCGTTGTTAATATATCACTAGGCACGGCAATCTTTACACCTAGCTTTCGACCTTGAAGTGAGGACCCATTGTCCTCTTACCTGTTCCTTTTGGCTCTGTTTCCGCCCGACGCTCCGCGCACCACCGGCAAGTACATGTGTCAGATGGGGGCCATGCAAGTAGGCCTTGTCTTGCCTTGTCTCGCACGTAGGACGGCTGCCCTGGTAACCCAGGCACAGCCGTACCCACCTCACTCACCACGCCACCTTGTGGATTTAGCTGGGCCTTGTGTCGATATAGCGTAATTTTCGGAGGTGCTTTATCGACATAGTCCGTACTATAGCCCTGGCGTTCCAGTTCAGCGCGAATAACCAGTCTGTCTTTTGTTGTCATCGCCATCTTATTCCTCTAATTATGAGGTTGCTGGCGTACCGGCGTCGAGTGTAAGAGCCACACCTTTGCTGTCATCCAACTCAAACACACCGTAGTCAGCGGTTATCACTACCTCAGTAGCCCTCAAAGATATGTCCCTGTCATTCTCTTTGTTCATGTCAACAGACTTGAGAACAGCCAGGGCCGACCTGTCAGCGCATACGCCAACTGCATCATCACTACCGTCTATGGTAATGTTTCCATCTTCAAATATAGGCACACCGTTTATCGGGCGTAGCCCACTGAAGAAGTTACCTAACAAATCAGCAGACCAACCTACTGGCACTGGGTATGTAGTAGAAGCTGTGACCGCTGTATTAGCAACGTCCCATACAGCAAATGGATGCTGAACGATATACACGTTAGGACCAAACTTCTTGCCCTTGGCATACGCCACGGTTGCGGATACATTAGCCAGGCTCATGCTACGTCCTGCCGAACCGATGTCAGTGCTGAAGCCGGAGTACAGAGCTGTTACATCAGTATCCTTCTTCCTGGCCATACCATCACCAAGCTGACGTCCGATCATGCTAAACACATTCTCTGCACTCTGGCGTACCAGTTTGTCAGTCAAGATGATTTTTGCCCCCACCTCATTGGCGGTGAGGTCAACAGTGGTCATGCCAATGTCTTCCTCATCAATGATGTCCTGACCATCAACAAGATCACTCATTTCCATCTGTCCCACCTTGGGAACTGTTACCTGTTTAGATCCTTTCGGTAGGGTGAACTGCTCTATCAAGTTCATAGCCGGTGCATTATGCTCCTCAGTATAACGAGCAGCAGCTATTATGATATTCTGAGCATTCTCTAGATTCCCCGTCGTTGCTGTCTGTGCCATTACGAACCTCCTTAATTAACTTCCCATGCCCGCAGCCCGACGTGCTGCTGCTTGATGGGCCTCAGTGTTATGCCCCGCAATATATTCCTGTAATAAGCGGCTTTGATTGCTGGTTGCTTCCGCTGCGCCCTGACTATTGTCGAAGGTCTGCGGTGCAACCTGGCCTTGTTTTAACCGGGCTATCTCAGCTGCTTGTTGACGGATCTGCGACATACGCTTTGCCTCACGCTCCATGTCTTGTGGGTTCGTAAACCCAGTTAAGGACTGGTAGTCTTCTATCATTTGTTTATTCGCCAGTCCATATTTCTGAAGCATATGAAGAGTAGCAGCCTGCCTGCCCTCTATGTTGCGTATTAAATCGAAGTCTTTATTCTGTTGATCCCGTAGTTGCTTTTGGCTTGCCACATGTTGCCTGGCTATTTGCCTAGCACTCTGAGGATCAGAGCCTTGTTCTTGCGCCCTACGCTCAACAGCCTGGGCCTGACGGTATACTTGCTGTTCCCATTCTTTCTGGGCATTGACTTGCCGCATCTTATGCAGCTCCTCAAGTTCAGCGCGCATATCCTGTGTGGGTGGTGTAGGTGGCGCAACAGGAGAGGGTTGCTCCTGTGGTGGTGGCTGACTTGCCTCTATAGGTACAGGGGGCGCGTCTTGTGTGCCAACCACAGGCTCATCACCTAGTGGTGGGCTATCATATGCCCCCTCAATGGGCGGAGCCTCTGGTACTTCCAGTACTACCGGCTCATCAGGTTCTGTATTTAATGACGTTACCATTTCCAATCTCCTCTCTTATTACTACATTTTTCCTAATTCTTTGTCAAGGCTGATAATATTTATATAGCTTTTTTAGGTCTACATCTTCAGATAGGATGTCTCCAAAAAATGCCAGGGTTGTGGCCATATCCACCGGCCTTCTTTCCGTCTGTAGCATAATGCCCTGTACTCCCTGGCCTAACCTGGATACGGGTGCAGTGTCGTGCCTTCCAATGACCTGTAGCATGGCATCTATCTCCGGGTTTGCAGCCCGGAACTCTAGCTTCCTCACACGCGCATTACCAAGCAAGGTTGCTAATAACTGATTCTTGTCTTCCATTCTCTTTCTATCTTCTGGGGATAGATTTTTCCATTCGCTATATAACTCCATTGTTTCTTGAGCCTGCCCGGGATATGCCTTTAGCCTCTCGACAATATAATTCTTTTCTACTTCATAGTAACCAGACCGTGAAATACGATCAGACATTTCCAACATGGCCCCGGCAAGGGGAGGGGCGTCCTTTTTCGCTGACTGCTGTACCCTCAATAGATAGGACGCAATGTCAGAATCCTGTAAGGTCTTAAACCTCTTCTTCATATCGCCCGCCCACTCCTCGAGTTTGCGATCCCGCTTATCCCAGTCCACGTCACTAGTAACCTGATCAATAATACTGTCTTCTCCGTATAGCTTGTCATAGTAAGACGCCTGGGCAAAGTCATATATATCAACATCAGCGTTAGACAATATGCCCAAAGAAGATTCCCGACCAAAAGTAAACAGCTCGCCTACTCCTCTATATGCTCCCTGTGGCCCAGTAAGAGCGCGTCTTTTCTCTGACTGCGCCTTACGTATCTTCTGTATCTCCATGTAATATGTTGATGTCTTTGTCATTCCACGAGCTATATACTCATCTTCAGCTGCCTGTAAAGCATTCTGCTCCTCTACTAAAAGGCGGTCCCTCTCAGCTTTGTACCTAGTGTACACGCTTGCACTATTCTGAACCTTCTCGTCAATCTTAGCCTTTGCCTTCTCCCAATCCTCTGGAGACAGAATGTCTGAAAAGCGACCTTCTTCTGTCATTCGTTTTATATTCTTGCGGTAATCGCTGGCAACATCAGAGAAACTTGGCGTCTGGTTGCCCGACACTAATCTCCTGATACTGAGACTAATATCAAAGCCACGTCCATCATTCCATCCACCCTGGCCAACACCCTTTAGATACTCTGCCAGTTCGCTTTCACTCATACTGAAAGCTTCCTGTAAATCTATATTGGATGGCCCTAGTTCCAGAACCGATGCATACACCTCATCCAATGTTTCATTAAGGGATTCATAGCTACTCTTTATGCCAAACAATTGACCAAGCCCCTGGCCTGCTGCTGTCAGAATATCTGTTCCACCACTTAATAGCTCACCTTGCCCTACCTGTTGTACCCCTCCATATGTCCTCTGTATCAAGGATTCCTTGCCCGGATCTGCACGGAACAGTTCATCCCAGGCAAAGGGAATCAAGTTTTCCGCCATAGTCTCCAACGTCTGGGTACTCATCAGGCTCTCAAGAAAATTTCTTTCCTGTGTAATTATTGTCCCATCTTTCCGTGTGACCTGTTTAGTCGGAGGACGCGTGGTCTGGCCAATAGCATCCGACCCCGAAGCAATATCCATAGCCAGACTTGCGGCAGGCCCGCTAACTAATCCACGGAGAGACTTGAGGGTCTCGTCTACGCCACCCCCCTGTACCAGGCCGTTTTGCACAGCAACGAATGGCGTTGCTACTATTCGGAACATGGTATCCCAGGGACCAAAGAAACTAATATCTAAATCCCCTATATGTGTACGCAGAAAGTTTGGGTTGTGATGCCACTTGCCGGTTGCCTGATCTTGTGTCCAGGGGCTGATATCTGTCTCTTCTCCCCGCGCTTCATTGATAGCAAAGGTAAGGACTGCTGCCGTACCCATCATTTTAGTCATGTATTGCCTGGCAATACGTTGTTGTAACGGAGTCTTTTTGTCGATACCAGGAACAAAAGGACGTAAGGCCGCCCTACTCGAGCCTTTAATAGCATTGCCTGCGAAGTTCATTCTCGCGACAAAGAAGCGTGGTGCAAATAAGAGAAGCTGGCCTATACTGCCACCAAATCCACGCTTACCCACACCGGTCATTACGTTTACTATAGAAGCTATCTGTGCTGCATCTCCACTGTCTATGAGTTGCTTGGCCGTCTTCCCTGTGTCCACCATTCGTAATTGCATTTCAGCATCGAACAGCTGATATCGCAGTACGTTGCCATAATGCGTGAATGCTCTATCAAAGTTTTTCAACCCAGGTAGTTGCGCCATGCGTCTATTAAGGAACATGTCAGGGGCGTTGCCCAATATAGCCAACCCGGAACTGGCAGCTTCTAGTGGTGTGGCCCTAATATTACCTGATTGTTTAACCAACGCATCTTGTATCTGGAAGAACTCTCCTACAACCTCTGGGCCTGCATGAACAAACGCCGCCCAGGAATCACGGAGAGCTGAGATACCATCACCCTGTCGGTCAGCTACCAATAAATGCTGACCCTTGCCCGTACCTTTGCGAATCGGGTCTTCTACAACACGACGTAGTGCATCGTTCAAAACCGTAGACCAGCCCTGGATACCAATGGCACTAAAGTCTCCGGTTGCGCCATAGGTTCTCAACAGGTTGTTCACAGCCATATACGCTTTGGTGTAACCCTCCGGGTCTGTGGTACGCTTTATAGCCTGTTGGGCGTCTACTATGGCGTTTCTAAATAATAGTGGGAAGTAATGCCCCTCAAGCCCAATGCCAGATAACTGGCCCATACGATCTGTGGCCTCTTCTTCCATCTGGGCTAAATCGCGTGTAGCCTTATTGAATAGTTTTGTAAGTCTCTCTTTCTCAGTCTTGTTCGCTTTCGCGCGAGTCATCAAACTACCTATGTCTTTTTTCCACTTAACAAGGTGTGCATCCAGGCGTTTCATTTCCGTCTGTACTAAGTCATACCTGGTAATGCTTCCCATATCACTCGTGATATGAGGGATGACTTTACCCTGTGTTTCCATCTCAGAAATGATATTAGTAGATTGAGCCAGGAGGTTTTCTTTCCTGCCCGTTTGCCTTTGTTCTCTCCTGATAACATTGTTTAATAACCTTTTGATCTCCACCAAATTAATGTTGTATTTTTTATAAACCTTTTCACCAACGAGCTGTGAGACTGTGCCATACCGACCCTTCATGTTTTCACTAGCAATACGACTAACGTACTGGCCCATCTTTCTGTTACGCACCACATTGCCGACGTATTCCACATACTCACTATTGGCTACAGCAGGGCTGGCATACACATGGCGGAAGAACATGCCTAGACCCTGCGAGGGCATTGCTCGTTCTTTCACAGATTTAATGTGCCACTGTTGTTCTCCTGGCACCTCGGTTAACTCTAATTCACTCAACCCCCGTGCAAACACACCGTCCTCTGATACCGGCTCTCCCATGACATTACTAGGCTGATAGCCAGCACCTTCATCGTATAAAACGTGGCGCGCTTTGCCAGCTCCGCCAACTCCCTCTTGGATTAATTGCTCCTCATATCTTTTAGGTATGTCAGCAAGTTCAGACATAATGTCATACGCTGATACTCTATCCCCTTCTTTGAATCCAAACAGCGACCCCCCACGTTTACTAACTCTCTTTATTAGATCCTCGTCTAGTACCACAACGGCAGACCTCAACGCATCCATGTATAGGGGTAGTCGCTCCGCAACCTCACGATATCCCGGCTGTAGAGTCAGGCTTATGTCTTCCCCCCTCATATTTTTTTTCACATCGCCAGGAACAATCTTCTGATACCGCTGGCCCTCGCGAGTGCTAAGGTCAACCACAGTGTTGCCCAACACGGTCCTATCTATATTGTTGTCTATAAAATAGTCATCAGTAAAAGTAAAGTTAATCTGCTTCCCTTGTTTCTCTGATAACAATAAGTTCTCTGCGAGTTCCCCCTGGGCGGTAACAATGTTATCACTAGCATCGACGGATTGCGCTGCACGTCTTGCAGCTGGGCCACCCATGTTAGACTTCAATAACCCGGGAAATAACTCCTTTATTGTAAGCAGCCCAAGTTCTGTCTTTTCCCTGACAATGGTCTTATGTGCTTCAACCCTGTTTGCCATGCCATCCCACCAGTTAATAACCTCCTTGTTAGACTCTCTGCCAAGCCTCTGTTCGTACAATTCTTCCGCAGTCTCAGTGCGAGCCCTTAATTGGAACAGCTCTGGTATTAGCTTGGATTTATCTCGTAACCTCTTATTAGCTGTGGCCATTAGATTGTTTGTTGCATGAACCACGCTTATATTGTCTAGGGCTGCCCTTACATTTTGATATGTCTGTTGCATTTTGCTACCAAACCCGGTACCTGGTGATGTCATGCCAATATCTGGTACACCAAAGGTGTTGTCATTGGCAGACATCTGCTGTGCGGTAAGCTCATCTGATAGGTTTGTCCTGATATCCGGGGTATCAACCAGGCGTTTGCCTTGGTGTATATCAATGATCGGCTGTACAAACTTTCTGGTAACCGCCCCATGTATACCATTACCGAGTACTGTCTTGGCAAGTTCATTCCCCGTGTACGACCCATATTTACCCGGAGGCGGGATAACGAAATCATCAGGAAGACCCATGTATCTTTTCCACATCTCTGGGGTTGTGTTGAACACCTTAGTCGTTGGATCATCAAGACCTGTTGGCCCCGGTAAAATAATGCGTGGCTTTTGCCCCTTGGACGCTATAAGTGTTGGCCCTGCCTGTGGGCCAATGAACTCCCCTGTATTAAGGTTTCTGCCAGAGTTTCTCGCATTGGCCTCTCCAAAGACACCTGACCCCCCTGTGGTGAAAATAGGCCGGTTAGGATTTAACTTCTTAGCTGCGATCATCTCACGTATTCTATCTATCTCCCAGTGAGATGGGCGAGTAGAGGGCCTAAACGCCTGGGCGAGTGACATTGCTTTACCGGCATCCTCTTCTGCTTTAATTAAATCCTCTAGCTCGTCATACCAGTCGGTCGTATCTGTTTTCTCAGGAAGAGCCGGAAGCTCGCCAACATCTTTACGAACAGCCACAAGAAGCATTCGCGGTCTATGTTGACTCCCACCATAATCAGTGGGGTTTATTACATGCACATCCCAATTATATCCAATAGGGTCTGCATCTATTGCATCTGTGATTTGCTTAAACAACAACGTGTTTTTATACCGCGGAACATTTTCTATAGTAATAGTCTTAGGGCTAGTCATGGTTATGTTTCTTGCCACGGATGTTGCAATGGCGTAATCGTTCTCGGAAACTACGCGGTCGGGATTTGCTAATGAAAATTCCTTACAAACCGGCGAGGCATGGTAATGCTCGGCATTAGAAGAGATCAGTGACTGCAAGGAAGCATCATCGGCAATGTTCCTTGCGGTGAAGTCCGTTCCATGTGCGGCATTGAACGCCTGTATAATATCCGGGTCAAATTCATCAACATGTACATTAACGAAAGAACCTCGCCTTAGAGCCCCAGTAAATGTGCCAGTACCAGCCATAGAGTTTGCAATCCTCACAGCAGTGACATCAGTCATGTCTAGCGTATCGTCAACACCCTGCACTTGCTGTCTAGGAGGAACAAAGGTATCATCGTCGATCTGCTCGTCAAACATTTCATCGTGTATATTTATTTTTGCATTGGAATCTACGTCACCAATCTTGCCGTTTTTCACGAGGTCATCAACCGCTTGCTGTGCGGTTGAGGTAACCTGATCTATAGGCAGACCCTCTTCCTGGGCCTTCCTGCGAAACCTGTTAACCAGAGTTTCAAGGGACCTCAGTGTTAGCCTGGTGCCGGCAACCCCTCCTTTACCAACACCCCAAACAAATTTAAAGGGCGCAGTTATTAAGCTTCCTGCAAGATCATCAATACGTTTAGGGATTAATAATGCTTGCCTGGCTGCTTCTGTGGTAGCCCTCACCGAGTTACGTGCAGCTTGTTGAGCCAGGGTATCAGCTGCCATCTGCGTTGCTTTACCACCCAGCCTTGCGGTGGTCTTTGCGGCAAGTGCCGTGCCACCAGTTACTACCGCCTCCCCAACACCAGCTCCCACTTCAGTTGGAAGTTCAACAAGCATCCTGTTAGAAAACTCTACCGGCCCAACCTTATGGCGTTCTGTTAGCCAGGGCATTGCTTCATCCTGGACTCTCGCCATGATATCGTATTCTTCTGTCATCGTGGGGTTACGGCCTTCAATCTCGCGAAAGGCCTGTTTGTCTGCCTCTACTTGCGCTCCAAGTTCTACATTACGGGAAGGATCTAACTGTTCCCCCCATGTCTCCGGTATTAATCCACGCGAAAGATCCGATCCGATATCTAAGACATCACTGCCAACTTCTCTTCCCCAATGTCCCAACAGACCACCAACCCCACCCTGATCGTAGGCCTCTTTAAATTCTCCGAATCTCTGAACCTCCTCAACCGCAGCACGGCGAGGATACTCGAGGAAAGCCTGTACCGGCGCGCTCTGGATAACAGGCTCAATATATTTACCAGCCAAATTCAACCCAGTCTGGGGAATAGGCTGGGATCGTTGCTCTTCCCTTTGACGCCGTCGTTCTGCTAATCGACGTAGTTTCTCTTTTTGCTCTGCGTTAGGCATTAATAAAAGATGAACCTCGTTCTTGGATTAGTAAACTGTTGCGTAACTCCCCTCTCGAATTGTGGTAGTTGCCCATATCTCTTAGTCCACGGATCTGTTTCCAGGTAGTCCATGAATGTAGCAGGGGCTTCTCCCTGACGGAATGCTCTGCCAATTTCACCAAGATAATCACCATAAACATCCTGATATGCCCTTTGCATATAGCGACTGCGACGTGGGCTTTGGCTTCCAAAGGCTTCTCCGGCGGGCGAACTAAAGTATGCCGCCTGCGGTAGTTGGGCTAAAACCATCTGCCCAACAGCAGGAGACAATGACCCCCATCCACCACCTGATAGGTAATCTGTAAAATCGCCATTAGCCATGATTACCTCCTAATTAGTCATTCCATATAATTGCGACAGCGGCATATTGAAATCACTACCTTCAGCTCCTGTTTGTGTCAGGAAGTAGTTCAAGAAATTACCCAGGGGATTATCCATAGTATATTGCTGATGTAATTCGTTCAATACACTGCCTAGGGCTCGTCCAATAACACCGCCATATATACCCCCACCCGGCCGTTGCAATGCTATTAGGTTAGCAAGCCCGAGTCGGTTTTGTGCTGCGTCTTCCCCAGAGCCATAAATGTCTCTCCAGATAGCAGCTTGTTGGGCAGTAACCGGGTCAGTACCTTGGATATCCCTCAAATAGTCTACAAAGCTACCTGTGCCTGTTTCGGGCATTTGACTAATCTGGCCAATCTGGCCAGCCAGGCCACGTAGGTTTGTGCCAGCCCCGGTCGGATAAGCACCTGTATATCCACCCATAAAGTCAGCAAAGCTACCACCAAACTGACCACCTGTACCAAACCTTGGTGTGCCACCCATACCGCCCAGATAGTATTGCTGCAAGAGCGGTGACTGCATGGCGTATAGTGCATTCCTTGTTAATCCTCCTGGCGCAGTTCTCTGTTGGGCAAACTGCCTAAACCTCTGTGCCGGGGTAAACGCCATTTCCCCGAGGAAGCCTTCCCCCCCCAAATTCTCAAACAAGTCTGGTGAAATGTTGCCTGTTGTTCCGGTTGTTCCGCCACCGTTATCCTCTCCGTTTGCCATGTCAGCCCTCCTAATATGGTCTTTCCTGCATAAAGGTTACCAAAAATTCCTCTCGTGTTTTACCTGATGCTTCCCAGCTTTCCAGGTTTTGTGCCATCTGGGATCTCATCCTTTGCTTTAACCAGGGATCTGCATCAGGTGGTAAGTTATAATCAGCCACTAATCGGGCTGTTCTGCTAAACGACCCCTTTGTGCTTGGGTCCATAAACAGCATTCTTTGGTACTGAGTATTACCGTCAGCTAGTTGATCCTCATAGCTTTTCCCTATAAACCCAGCCATGTTGTCCCGTAGACTTTCGGCTGCATCAAAGAACATGTTGCGTTTAGTTCTGGGGTTATCCATATATGCATTAGCCCAGTTAGTAAAGTGGTCATGTTCTTTATCTACGTCTTCTCCTACAAACTCCGGCAACTCCAGTCCCTCTTTAAGTACTAGCGTAGGACCTAATCCCCCTTCTCCGGGCCGACCCTCCGCACTCCAGGGTTCAGTTAAGTAGTACAGCATTTCTGCATCAGAATATAATTCCGGTAGCAACTGGCGATAATCATATCGACCCGATCCTTCTCTCTGATTAAACGCATTCAAGAACCTAGTGTAATAATCAGGATACCCTTTGAGG
>Ga0208450_1000777_pt1 | contig 16308 bp, 12 predicted proteins | sample MalvireepMed_908_FD_184249 | JGI IMG/M metagenome (GOLD analysis project Ga0208450, IMG submission 184249) | Marine viral communities from the Global Malaspina Expedition - Malaspina viral metaG DeepMed_908 (SPAdes) (version 2) | ecosystem: Environmental > Aquatic > Marine > Oceanic | place... | reverse complement strand
GAGCAAGGGCGCGTCTAGATACGGGAGCAGTCTATAGACTAGCGGAGAGGTCCGCGCCTCTTTTCACATAAGGAACGCACGTCAGACAACAAGGAACGCGCGAGGGGGGGGCATGGCTTGAGGCTACGCCTCAAAAGACATAGATACCCGTGACAGAATTTTGCTTCTAAAGAGCGTGCATGTGGCCCCATGTACAGTAATTACAGTTAATTACGCATGTTGTCGGGACATGTACTGTCATGTTTTACATGTAAATTACACGATTTACATGTAAATTTGTATCTGAGAGTTGCAGTTACGCACCGAGGGCCTGAACCCCGAGAGGGTGTAACGAGACTCTCTCATGTACTCGTACGCGTAAGACATGTTCTTTACATGTAGTTGTTCGTTACATGTAAATTACATGAAAGGCAGGGCCTTTACAGGCCCATGTAATTTACACGTAACTGCACCATGTACATGTACATGGGAATTTAGTCTTCTAGGACTAGCTTTTCGCCATCCCATTCGTGGTATTTTTTATCTTCTTCAAGGGCATCCAAGTCTATAAGTTCGCCCCAGCTTGTTGTAGTAGAATCCCAAGCACGTATTGCACATTCATCGCGCTCGCTAACGCATAGAAACATCTTGTCTTCTGCCGGGTGATATTCCCCACCGTGAATGATTAAGACATCGCATCTGCGACACCTTAACCCTCCCTCGTCATAATTGAACTTCCTGTGAACGAACATGTATAAACAATTCGGACAATGGTGTAAGTGTGACATTCAACCCTCCATACCTGAATTATAGCAGATTAAAAGGGAATTAAGTGGTACAATTATTGACACAACCCGCAACTTGCGGTACGTTGAGCTTTCAATGAGGAGATAGTAGGTACGTGGAGACATTATATTCTACTAGGTATACCGGTAAAACCGGCAGGGGGAAGATGTCAGGCAGGTCAATGAATATAGCTAGGGCTGTGTTGCTTGATAAGGCCAGCTACAGTGATGTTGCCAAGAGGTACGGCATATCTAAGCAGAGGGTCGGTCAGATAGTACGCAGGATGGGCATAGCCCGGAAAGTAGACTTAAATGCAGAGCGAGGCACAGGCGAAGAAAACTAAGGGTAACCAGAATGCTTTTCTGGCGGCTTACATGGTGTCGGGATCAGTGAAACGCTCCTGCGAGGCTGTGCATGTAGGGCGTGATACGGTCATGAAGTGGGTGCAGAATGACACCCACGAATTCAGGGCTAGGTATCACGAGGCACAGGACGACTTCAGGGAAGCTCTTCAGGATATGGCGGTTGACAGGGTTAAGCAACAGAAGCCTAATGACAACCCCGTGCTGCTTATCACACTGCTCAACGCCCACTGGCCCGAGAAATACAAACGGTCAGGGTTTACTGCAGATAATTCTGCCAAGGAGATCATGGGAGAATGGAAGCGGTGGGTTAAGGAAACCCGCAAGGACCCGAAGAAAGACGACGGCAATGATCGTGACAACGCATTAGAAGAAGCGGAGAGAATCCTTGCCAAAAAGTCCAAGCAGTCCGACGGAAGCACAGACGAACCCGCCGAATAGCGGGCCGTCTATAAATGAATATATCTTTTCGCGGCTTGACTTCATGCCTACGCCGCTACAGGCGCGTATCCTCAGCGCAAAGCAGAGGTTTACCCTTGTTGCAGGCGGTGAGCAGGCGGGAAAGTCTATGGTGGCCAGTAAGTACCTTGTATCTAGGTTCCTAGAGAACGAAGAGCCGGGACTCTACTGGCTGGTGGCCGCTGACTACGAGCGCACACGCGCAGAGTTCGACTACCTTGTGGAAGATTTCGCCGCACTCGGTGTGCTGGCAGAGGTTTCCAAGAGAGTAGACCCCGGACGCATCATACTTGCCGACGGCACACGCATAGAAACCAAGTCAGCAAAAGACCCACGCACTCTGGCCATGAGGGCGCCCAACGGAATACTGGGATGCGAGGCATCACAGCTTGATCTGGAGTCATACCACCGTCTCAGGGGCAGGGTTGCACCCAAGAGGGGATGGCTATTCCTGTCAGGCACCTTTGAAGGCTCACTCGGATGGTATCCACAGCTATTCTCGTCGTGGCAGTTAGGCAAGAAAGATGAAAAGAGCTTCTCGCTGCCGTCTTATTCCAACCAGTACCTGTATCCCGGCGGTGCGGAAGACCCCGAGATACTGAAGTTAAAGGATATGGCGTCCGATGAGTTCTTTATGGAGCGCATTCAAGGTATCCCCTGCCCGCCTGTGGGGCTGGTGTTCGGTGAATTCAGGGCTGACATACATATCGACCCCGAAATACAGTACGTGAAGGGCGAACCCGTGTACCTGTGGATGGACCCGGGATACGCCGGGGCATATGCAGTGGAGGTTGTGCAGGAGATCAACGGACAGCTATGTATTATAGATGAGATATACGAGCGTGGACTGACTACCGAGGAGATGATAACCGTTGCTACCAACCGCGAATGGTGGTCGGATGTCCACTCGGGGGCCATAGACATAGCGGGATATCAGCATCAGGCAATGAGCGCACCTGCGGAGATGTGGATGGATAAGACAGGTATCTATCTGGACGCGCAGAAGATACGGATTAACGAGGGTACCGAGAGGTTAAAGGGATTCATGAAGACCGACTCGGTAACCGACAGACCGCGTATCGCATTCAGCCCTGAATGCAAGGGAATACTCTCGGAGTTCGGGGCAGTGCCAAGCCCATTCGACGGACAGACTAGGGCATACAGGTGGAAGACAGACAGGGAGGGTAACGTGGTAGGCGAAACTCCCGAGGATAAGAATAACCACGGCATCAAGGCCGTTATATACGGTCTGGTGAGCAAGTTCGGATACGGCGTTGTAAACAACAGGGAATTTATAAAAGTAAAGAGGCACTGATATGCCAAGATTAAAACCGGAAGATATTATAGATAAGGTAGACGCGCACCATGACGACACCCGCACACTGCGGGACCGCATGGATGCCGACCACGTACTGTATAAGCTGGACCCCTACGATGCAGGGGACGGCTACCAGTCGTATACCAGTAACGAGCCGCAGACCTATGCCGACAAGGTAGTGGCGTGGCTGACTGCTGCCGATCTGGTAATAAGGATTCCCCCGAACGGCAACCCCAGAAACAACAGGGATATCAATAACGATAAAGAAAGATTTATCATAGGAGCCCTGAAGTCAGCAGACGACAGGCTTATTGACAGGCTGGTACCCACACTGAAAGACCAACTGGCTTGGTATATCACCCTGCGCGGGTGGTATGCAGGGAGGGCTCTGCTCACCAAGGACAGCCAAGATAATACAATAATTGATATTACTCCTTGGGACCCTATGCACACCCACTGGGGCGTAGGAGAGAACGGACTGGCATGGGCGTGCTACAGGATTAAGAAAACAAAAGACGAGATTGAATCACAGTATGGCATCAGGCTGGGGGAAGGCACTAGGGTCGGTGACGATGACGGCATATATGTATATGACTATTACGACACCGAGCACAACACGGTGGTTATTCCCGGCAGGATCGTAAAGAAACGCACCCCGCACGGTATCAACGGCAAGGTTCCGGTGTTTCTCGGCCCTGTCGGGTCATCACCACTGGTGCAGTCTATGGCGTGGTCGTCTATCGAGGACACGCTTGAGGACTACGGTGAGTCAGTATTCAAGTCTACTAGGGAACTTTATGACAAGCACAACCTCATGATGAGCGTTATGCTTGAGATGACCGCAAGGTCACGCAAGCAGGGACTCAAGGTACGCAGCCGTGACGGCACAAAGACCCTTGAGGAAGACCCATACAAAGAAGGAACCGAGATTTCACTGGGTCAGGGAGAGGACATTGAGCCGCTGGGACTCATGGAAGTTGCACGTGAGACGGGCGCATACATGGGACTGGTGTCAGGAGAGCTACAGAGAGGCTCCCTACCCCACACTGTATACGGCGAGATACCCTTCCAGCTATCAGGATTTGCTATCAACACGCTCCGTCAGGGCGTGGAATCCGTACTGGTACCCAGAGTACAGTCGATACAGAGGGCATATACCCAGATAGCCAACCTGCTATGCGACCAGTACATGACTGGTGCATTCAAGGCGGTAGAGCTTTCAGGCATGGATAACAACAGGATGTACTTCTCGGAGGAGATAACACCTGAGAGGATAGAGGACGGCGGCGACCCCGAGATCAAGCTGGTGACGCAGCTACCTGCTGACGACATGTCCAGATACGGCATGGCGCAGATAGCACGCGAGGGCGAGACACCACTCCTGCCAGACCTATGGATCAGGGATAACATACTGGGCATACAGGACTCAGACCAGATAGACGATGCTATCAAGGAACAGATAGCAGAGCGCACACTGCCGGAGGCAGGACTGTGGACTCTCTATCAGGCAGCGGTTAAGCAGGGAAGAGACGATCTGGCAGAGTTCTACAAGGGAGAGTTGACGGCACTACTATTTGCCAAGGCAATTAAAATGGCTCAGACTATGGGCGGGGGCATGGGGCCACCAGCAGGTGCTCCCTCTCCTGTACCCGGTGCTCCTCCCGGGATGGCAGCCCCACTGCCTCCAATGATGCCGCCTAACATGATGCCGCCTGCGATGGCAGGGGTACCACCGCCCGCGCCCACTCCGCAGGGGGGGCCGGTAGTCCCACCGGGACAGCCGAGGCCGGGGGCTCAATCAGATGAAGAACGGTTACGCAGGATCGGCCTAGCAGGGCCGGGAGGATAATATGGGATTTGGCGACACACCATCAATTTTTGGAAGCATGGCAGACACAGTATTTAGCTCAGACAGCCCTGACGAATTGCTCTATAGATTAAATACTGTTCTTTCAAAGGGTGAAGGACGAGAAAAATTTAGCGATTTTCAAGACGTTAACGTGGAGCAGTTCCAAGTGTCTGTCCAAGGCAAGGAATCTCCTTACGAAGCACTCCTTGCACTGGGATTCACTGATCAACAGGCTGCTCAAATGATAGTGGCAGACGCGGCAGAAGGCCAAAGAGTGGTGGAGGCAGAGCGAAACAAAAACTCGGCAGTGGCCAACGCTAAGAACCATGCCGCTAAGATACTTCTGGAGCTTCAACCCGAGCTTATCTACGGGGAAGACAGGAGGGCAGCCGTAGAGGATGTGGCACTGCTGGACAATCTGGCCGAGGGATTCGGTGTAAGCACCAGCGATATTATGAATAGCGTGAAAGAGATAGGCGCGGCAGCCGAGGCAGACAGGGTGGCGCAGGTAGTAGCAGCAACAGGTGCTCCCGGGGAAATCAGCTACGGGGAGGAAGGCGCACCTGCTAGTAAGTCGTATCCCGTCTCATCGTATCCTGCCGCCTCAGATATCGATGTGCTAAGTAGGATTATAGAGACAGGTAACGGGGGAGATAGCGAGACAGGTAACGGGGAAGATAGTGAAAGTAAGGACGTGGTTATAAAGGAGCAAGCCAAGCAGGCAGGGATGGCGGTGGTTGGTAGCAGGCTGAATGCAGCATCACTTCTAGATGATGCCCAGACAGGGAATTACTACGGTACTAATCTAAAGCAGGCATACGATGATATGACGGATGAATTCGGATTAGGGCCAAGGTATTTCTATGATTGGGTGAAGAACCACATGCAGAATAACCAAGCCCTGATGAGTGGATTCATGGAAGAGTCAGGCGGTGATGCAAGAAGGGCTGATAACAGGCTGACCAGCGAGTTGTACTCACGGTTCAACGGCTGGGGTTTTAATATGGAAGAAGCTATGTCGGAAGGAGGGTGGCTCTCTGACTACGGCATGGTTGTAGATACCCAGCTTCAGACAGGAAATAATAGGCAGGGTTACTGGAACAGTCTCAAGGGTGACTTGTCAGGACTGACAGATATACTCCCTATAATGTCAATGGGTCTTGCAGATCAGTTTCGCATAACGGCAATGAATGCGCTTCCGGGCATGGTGGGCAGGCCCGACATGATGAGAAACGTAGCTAACGCATTCTCCCCTACCCTTGGTAGGTACATATTGCAGGGGCTTATAGGGGAAGGCAAAGGGGACTGGGACCCAAGCAAGGGCGTGGGAGAATTGTTCTACCAGTTTGCGGAGAGAGGATTCAAAGAGGGGGCTGACACGTTCAACTGGGGAGCCGACAAACTCAGGGGTGCTTGGGATGTTCTGGTAGACTCCTCATTCAATACACCGATGACCGAGGAATATAATCCCGAGAACGATCCACAGAAGTGGTTCCATAAGGCAGTAGCCCAGATGCCCGAGTATCAAGAGGCGGCGGCTAGGGTGATAGGCGGGGTAACGGGAGTAGGTATATTCGCAGACTTGAGACGTAAGGCTTTCGATAGAATATATAATAGATACACTAGGTCACAGGCCACTGCCGTTGGCGAGGACAGGATGGGGCTTGCGGCTTGGCTTTCCAATCTGCCTAATAGTCCTTGGGCTAGGTCCGGGCAGGTCCAAGATACGGAACAAATATAATTACAAGGTACTAGCGCACTTAGGCTTCGCATGGTAACGTGGTGAAGTTAGTGTAGGCAAGGAGGTATGGAATGACCCACATGACAAATGGCGGTCTAAACCAAATGATAGCCCCGTCCTCAGGCCATGAAAGACCGGAGACGGAATGGGGACATGAGCATAGGGCTTTGGGGCTTGACTGGGACGGTTCCCCGATACAGGAGTCGACACAAGGAGAATCAAATATACCATCAAATACAGCTACTGCTGCAGGAGGAAATGACGTGGTAACACCGAATTACGGAATGGGGAGCGGAACCTTTGGGGGACAAACAACAGGGATGGGATTAACGTGGGACCCCGACGCTATGCAATACACGGGCGGGCCGGTAGGCTCCGCACTGGCAGGTACAATCATACCTTCCATGTCAGCCGCGCAGCAGTTTGGGGTAGCAGCACAGGGCGCTGTTCCCGGCTACTGGGAAAACCCACTCCTGAGTAGGGCAATGGAAGCTCAGTACCAACCTGCATACGGGCAGTATCTTAGTCAGTATGGCGGGTTAGGAGGGGCAGGAGAACCCACTCAGACTTTTGCTAATTGGGCTGCTGCTCCCGAATACGGTAATATCGGAGGCGGTGGATTTAGTCAAGCGGGCGCAGCGACCCGAGCCGCACCCACAAACTGGGCAGACATAATAAATGTTGCTAGGGGCATGTCCCCGACGGCAACAGGCACTCTGGCTGATCAGGCAGCTAGGGATAGATGGATGCCTATATTAGAAGACCCCGGTCAGGCAGCGGCTTTGACCGCCCTTGCTACCCAGAACGTAGCTGGTCCCGGTATATACGGCAGGGTAAGGCAGGCAGGCCTCGATAGGTTGCAGCGTCAATTTGCTGCCTCTAATCCCGGGGCAACTCCCGCCGACTGGCTCGGATATATATCTGGACGAGAAGGCATAGTGGGTACCCCGTATTACGTGGTGTAGATTAGGAGGCAATCATGACCATGCCTGAAGACTTTAATTTCTGGCAGGACTATGTTCTCCAAGCCTCACCAGAAGCAGCGTACTATAGCTCTGCTCCGTTTGGCGGGGGATACTCTCCTGCCTCACAGCAATACTGGGCAGGCCAGTATGGCAACGTGGTGAACCAGTTCATGGGAGAGCTTGGCAGTTCCTTTCGGAAAGGCGAAGACCCCGGTATGACTTTTACTGATTATCTTGAGCAGTATCCTTGGACCGAGAGGTATACTGCCATGAGTCCTACAATGAGGCCGGGAGGCAGAACCTCCAGATACACTCCAGCAGCAAGACGCTATTACTAATGGCTGACCCAATAGCTGAAAAGAAAAAAAGACTGGATGCCAAATGGAAAGAGGTACTGGCTAAGTATCCACATCTTTCCAATTTTGGCACGAAGCCTTACGACGAGCGCGGCAACCTGCTTCCAGCCGTGCGTCAGGCCGTGGACAACATAGCCCGACAGCAGCAGGCGCCGTCCCGAGCCACGCCTACCGCTCAGGTTCAAGCGCCCGATGCTCGCAGGGTGGCACAACCGACACCTATAACGCCCGCCACCGCCAGCGTATTGCAGCGAGAAAAAGAAACGGCGCTACCGTTTGACGAATGGGTCCGAAGCCAAGCGGTCTCAACCCCCAACCGTCAGGAATGGTTACGAGGCAAGGAGTATGACCCCCAGAGGGAAATAGGACCAGCCTATCCAGAAGTGAACTGGAGACAGCGGGGCGAAGATATTGCACGCATGGCAGGGGACGTACTCGTACCTGATATGCCATTTGTTGAATCCGCAGCAGACAAGAGAGCTAAAGAAGCTAGGGCTACTGGCGCTGGGTACTTTGGTGAACTTGGAGCGAGGCTTGAACCAACTATATCTGGATACAGGGCAATGTCAGAAACCCTACAGCCAGCGTCAGCCCTTCTTTCTGTGCCATTTGAAGAAGGCGTGCGTAAGCGGTATTCAGATTACGTGGCTCAGGGAGTGGGCCAAGAGATACTTGGAATACCGTTTACTTCGCCACGGGCATTGCAGTCTGCATACAGGGAAACAGAGGCCGCAGGAGAACTTGGGGGCGGGCAGAAAATCATCTACGATCTTCCTTCTGAGCCCGCGGAGTGGCTTCCCGGGGGGATCATGAAAGGGGTAGTTAAAAAGGCAGGCCAAAAAGTGGTCCCGTTGGCAGCCCCCCACGTCAAGAAAGCATTAGGGCCTGCGGTGCAAGGCGGTCTTCGGATGGGAGAAGAAGCAATGCGGAGTGGCCTTCGGATGGGAGAAGAAGCAATAGAGCGCGGGATAGTTGCCCCTATCAAGGGCGGTAAAGTTCAGGTAGGGATATCCCCCCAGACAGTTGGGGAACAGCCCGTCACGGGGTTCTTCAGCGCGAGTGACAGGGGGACTATGGCAGAGGCATCTAGACTGATAGAAACCGGTACTTCGGGCGATACAGCACAAGCAGGAAAGATGTTCAACGACCTGTCAGATAAAGGCAATTCCTATCTAAATTCAAGGTTTGCTCAGGAAGGTTTCGGTAACGTCAAGGCAGAAGTGAACTTTGGTATGTTCCAAGGGGCTTACGAACCCAGCATTGTGGTCAAGGGACGGATAGGAAAGGCAGACTACGACAACTTCACCCGCTTGATGGTTGACATAAGCGAGGTAGATTTTGCCCAGTCAAGCGTTATAATACACAGGCCATCGATGCGGAAAGTGACGACGGGCTTAGAACCACGCGGTATATTTGAGGACTTATCCGACTTTGGATTTCCTCCTCATTTAGGCAGAAAACTTGGCGCTATACCTTCCAGCAAAGGCGGTATCGTAGGCGAGTCAGAGGAAGCACTCATAAGCCTGAGGTTTGACAGGCCGCTTGATGTTGCTGAAATAGACAAGATGAAGCAGGTATATCAGGGCATAGACGAGTACGGAGGGTTTGCCACACACGCCGATAACCAAGGCATGGACCTGTTGAGCCTGACGGCATATAGCGACGACTATAATAAATTTGTTAGAAATGTAAGGGGGTTTATAAGCGATGACTACGTTCGGGGACGTGTTAAAAATGTTAGAGCAAGAACTAGCACCGTTAGGCATTACGGTGTCGAAGGAGACGGACTCGCCAGATACAGAGACTATAGAAGTTTTCACGATGCCCAAGCCGCCACAGGGCGCAGGGAGATATCCAAGATCGGCCAAGGGGAACTCCAAGACCCAGCCGCCGCCAAGGAACTTGCAGACCGAAGATACGCCGTCTTTGAAGAGGGATATACGGCGCCAGCCGAGACAGGAATAGACCCCAGTAGAACTGCGATATCTGATTTGATCAAGGGGGTCACGGATTCTTCCCCGGTCAAAACACAGATAGGAAGAATCAACTCACAGAAGCTCGTGAGCCAGAAGTTTAACGAGTTACTTGAACAAACTGAAGACCTATACATCCCCGGCTCTGCCGATATGAACAAGGTCAGGTATATAGCAAGGCAGACAGGGCAAAGTGTTGATGATATTAAGGGGCTTATCTCGGATGTGCGTCAGAAGCGGGCAGGGGCTAAGTACGCGGGAAGCAGGGGGGCAAGGACAGCCCGTGCCGAAGAAATGGGCAACGACCCCGAAAAAATAATGAAATGGCAAGAAGACTGGAATGACAGGTTCTGGGGGCTCAGGGGACTACAGACAGGTTTCGGGACTCTTAGGAGGGTAGCCCCCAAGTTTGATAAGTTAGACAAGTCGATGAGCCAAGCACGGATGGAGAAAATAGGCAGAGACGACCTGATAAGCCAGCTTGCACGTTACCCCGGGGCTACTGCGGCGGCAGCAATTAAGGCCAAAGTGGCAGTAGATAAGATGAAAGACATAGCCTTAACCTCGGTTCAGAACAATACGCTGGTAGACGACCTGAACCAGTTCCTTATAGCCAAGCACGGGAAAGAAGTATTTGAAGCCAAGAAGGCCACAAGATTGAATGTGGGAGAGTGGAAAAGTTCCCAAGAGTTCGACGACCTGCTGGGCGGGCTACAGGTGAGGCTGGGTAATAAGGGCTATGCAGAGCTTGAGAACGCCGCTAACGTGGTACGCGAGCTATACGCGGATAACCTGAGAAGGTTTGTGGAGACGGGCTTCATAAGTCCAAGTGACGCAGACATACTATCAAAAAAGTATTACTGGTATAACCCGCTGAGATACGTGGAACGGTCTACAGGGGCGTCAGCCAAAGGCATATCTGCCTACAATCCAGTCAAGGCATTAGGAGATACGGGAAGAGCGGAAGACGTCTTAATGGACCCGATGGATGTACTGATAGGCACGTTGAAAAATCATGAGCACCAGATAGCGCTCAATGATATCAACAGGACTATCATCAAGCTGGCACTGAAACTTAGGAATACCCCGGATGAAGTAGAAGGTCTGCGTAAGACAACCCCGATGCAAATGATAGACAATAAGGGGGATGATGCGATATTCAGGCCCATGAAGGACCCGGAAGGGCATATATCATTCTTTGATCCCGCAGACGCCGGCAAGCGCAAGACCTACAAGGTGCCAGAGTATATAACAAGAGAGCTTGAGTACCTTACCCAGACATTCGGCCCGCAGAGAACAGACAGTATATCGAAGTTTGTTGTTAATTTTAACCGCTTCAAACGTGCAGGGGTCACCACGTTCAGCCCTGTGTTTATAGCGGCCAACCTGTTTAACGATATGCTGACTGTCGGGCTTACCCGGGGGGTAGCGCCTTGGAAGGTGCTTAACGAGCTACGCACTACCGTTAGGTCGGTAGAGTCAGACCCGTTCTATCAGGCATACGTCATGGCCGGTGGAAGGCAGCAGAGGTTCTACGGCTTGACAGAAGAACAGATCATGAAGCAGTTCATAAGCCTAGAGGACCTCAGGGCAGCAGGCGGCACGACAATGAATGCCCAAGGGATAACCCGGAGCTTGAGAAAGGCAGGGGGGAACGTGGTAGGCATGATCCCGAAAGCGGGAGAGGCTGGCGAGATGGCTCCCAGATTTGCTGCTGCCAAGAAGTATCTGGATAACGTCATGCCTAAATGGAGGGACGATCTGGCCAGCGGTGTAATAACCCCCCAGCAACTGGCAGAAAGTCCACAAATGAAGGCAGCGGTGGAGAATGCACTGGAATCTACCATTAACTTTGGCAGGGGCGGTGTTGCTTGGAAGCAAGCGAATAATTATCTACTGTTTATAAACGCCGCGATGGAAGGTATGAAGCTGCCCATCCGTGCAATACAGCGCAATCCCAAACAATTCACCACGACAATGGCAGCGGCTATGATGGGGCAGGGCCTGCTCACTTCGTGGAACACTCAACAGGAAGGGTACTTCGATATCCCCCTGCACATACGTCTGGGAAGCATAATATTCATGTTGCCCAGCAAGGAGACTGACGCCTACGGGAACCCCAAGCCCAGATTCATTACACTGACTCCCAAGACGCGTGAATGGGCGGCGTTCTTAGGGTCAGCTACATTTGTTACTGAGAAAATGGTTGCAGAGAATCCCACCGCCGCCACGGACTATTTCAGGACGCTGGCCCTTGAGGTGACCCCGGGACTGCCAATCCCTGAGGCTATTAAAGCTCCCGTTGAGGCTATGACGGGGTACAGTCTGTACAAGATGCGAGGCATAGTCCGTCCAGACCTAGCCGCCAAGCCCCCCGAAGAGCAGTACACCAGCAGGACATCCCCTACCCTTAGGGCCATTGCTGGCAAGGCACCTAAAACGCCTGACTGGGCGGGTAAATTTGACCCACGGTCACCCCAGAGGTTAGAGCATATATTCCATGCGGTATTCGGTGGTGCTGGTGGGGAGGTTCTGGCTACCGCTGACTTTACTTATAGAATGCTTGAGGACGATCCCGAGCCCGAGATCAAGAAGCTCTCCGAGGAATATAAGAAGGCTTCCAGAGTAGAGCAGCTTGAGATGGAAACCAAGGAGCTTACCGATTCTGAAGTAAGGGAACAGGTAACCGAGTTGGCTGGCAGGCCAGACGTACTACCCGGTGTGGCAAGCGGCTTGAAGCGCAGGTTCTACCCTGATACTGGCGGGGAACTCTACAGGGTCAAGAGAGAAAAGGGAGAGGAAGAGACGGGCATAGACCCCGATCAGACAATGATGGCGAGCAGGGCTGTGTCAGAAGTAGCAGAGGGCAAGCGGGAAGAGCAGCAGGAACGCGACGATATTCTGGTTAACAATAAATGGGACGACAATAGCTACAGGGCTATAAGCGACAGGATAGATTGGAGGGAAAGGCGCTCGTCTGCGAATGCAGAGTGGAAAGGTATATTCGCTACGCTTTCCAAGCAGTTCCCGAAATCTGCACAGGCTGCTGATCCCGAAAGTAGGAAAGAATACTACTCTATACTGGCGACGGCGCTGGGAACTATTCCCGACACCAGAAGTAGGGGCCAAGTGCTGATGGCTGCGTATCGAGCTATCCAGCCAGATGAGGATTCTCCCAAGCTGACAGAAGAAGAGAAGAGTATGGGGGACCTAGACTACGAATACATGTTCGATGAACGCGAGAGGCTAATGAACAGCCTGAGCCCGGAAGACAAGGCCCTGCTTAACGCGGAGATAGACGCCAGTGACACTGCCGCAGAGGTCAGGTACAGGAGAGACATCGACACTATCAGGCAGACAGGATTCTGGGACATCAAGGATAACGAGGCCGAGAGGGCAGGAGTAGCTGATAAGTGGCGGGAATACCAGAGGTTATCAGGAAGGGCAAAGACGCTATACAGGAATAAGAACTCAGACTTGGACAGTATGTTGAAGTCTGCCAGTATGAGGCAGGACGCAATAAGATTCCAGAGCTTCCGTGCCGGGACGCAACTGGAAGACTTATTGATGTACTGGGGATTCTATAGCAAGCCTATCGAGGAAAAGAAAGGCACGGGCTTTATAAGTCAGCAGCTAAGGCAACCTGCCGCCGCAGGGGATTTCGGAAGACTCTACTTAAAGAAGTAAATGTACGGCAATTACGGTAAGCACGGTAAGCACGGTAAAATACACGCAATGTCGGAATTAGGGATTGCTCTGCTGACGCCAGCGGATCCGCGCTACCGTTGACAAACCTGACGGCACGAAGATATCCTAAGAACAGGAGGGAAAGATTATGACTACAGAACAGACAGATTTTACGGCGTCACCGTCACCAGACGGCACGGTAACCGATAGCGCACCGTCAGCGGAGCACTCGGTTACAGCGGTTACAGACTCGCCTGACGCCCCGGTATCAACAACAGGGGAACAAGCGCCACAAGCTACGCAGGAGCAATCACCACAACCAGTGACTGCGCCACCACCGTCACCAGACGGCACGGCACCAGCGCCACCAGCGCCACCACAGCAGTATTCACCTGAACATATACAGAGAATGCAGCAGGAAAGCGCACAGTACGCACAGGTTCAGGCACAGGCAGCGCTACAAAACCAAGCCACACAATATAGGCAACAACTTGAATCTCAGGGGTTTCTTCCTGAACATGCCCAGCAGTCTGCTAATGAATACATGCAGAGTCAGCAAAGGCAAATGGACTTAATAAAGCAGGCCGAGGAGTATGGCAGGCACGTCCAAGGGAAGCAGATAGCAGCGGAGCATTTCGTCCAGAAGTACAACCTTAATATAGGGGACCTGACGGAACTTCGTAAATATAACGACCCTGAGAGTATGGACAAAGGCGCACAGAAGCTATCTAATGACAGAAGACGTGACGAGGAGTTGGCGAAATACAAGCAGGGACAGGTACCTGCACAAGCGGTGGACAACAGTCAGGGCAACCCACAGGTGGCTGCCGACGAGGGAGGCTGGCTAGATAGGTATAACGCAGGCGATAGATCGCCTAGTGCTGTAGCCGCAGCGGCACGAGCAGCAGGTGTATCATAATTTAGTCAGGAGGAAAGAGTAGTATGGCACAAACAGCGACGACAGGAAATCTGGAAAATGCACAGAAGATTATAATCGCGGCTTCCAGATACACAGAGGAACATAATGCCCCGGCGATGGCCCTCATAGAGAGCTTTAGTCTTGGTAAGGGCGAGAAACAAGTCACGGTTCCAAAAGTTGGACAGATGAGTATTTCCGACTTACAAGACGGCGTGGATATAATCGACGAGGAAGACATCGGCATGACCACTGTTGACCTCACCGCCGCAGAAGTAGGCGCAAAGGTTATCTTGACAGACAAACTTATCAGGCAAACATCCGAGAACGTCATGTCCATAGTGGGCAGGCAGCTTGGTGACGGCATGGCAAGAAAGAAAGACAATGACGTTACTGCGCTCTATAGCGGATTCGGAACAGACATAGGTTCGGCAGGCCGAGCCATGAGCCTTGCCAATGTTTCTGCTTCTGTTGCTTATGCAAAGGGCAATAACTTCGGGTCACAGGTCTATATCAACCACCACCCGTTTGCAGTATGGGACGTTGCTAACACAGCAGTGACAGCATCATCCACATACCCTGTACCCAAGGGATGGACGGAAGACTTACTCGGTAACTTCTTTAGTGGACTCAGGCCCATTAACGGTGTTCCAATATTTGAAGACGGAAACATAACAATTGACAGCAGTGATGACGCAGTAGGCGTGATATGTGACAAGAGCGCACTCTGTGTACTCAAGTCTGTAGACACACGTACAGAGCGACAGAGGGATGCTTCCCTCCGCGCTACTGAGCTTGTTATGACCGCTGACTACGGCGTATTTGAGCTAGATGACAGTAAAGGCGCAGCGCTTACACTTGATGCTGCTACACCTGCAACTAGCTAGTAACGGAGGGCAGGTATGGTAACAACTAAGGAACGTCAGGATTTAAGGCAGGAACTTGTAAGCAGGGGCTACTCTTGGGAATACGTTGATGAGTGGCAGCCAAAGGTTACTCTCTACAGGCACGCAGCATTGCTGAATGCCAGCGGAGAAGAGATCAAGCCCGCAGGCACTGCCGTCAAGGGATTACCCGGAAACCCTGACTACGCCTTGAAGAAGTCCAGACTGGGCATGTTACCGTTTCCTCCCAGTGACACATGTAGTTGTAGATGGTGTGGGAATAATGCCGCAGAAGATGTTAAGGTAGAGGAGCCGGAGCCAGAGTTTAAGCCCTCCACTCGGACTCTGGCTTCGGCACTCTGTCCAGATTGTTCTTTTAAGGTAACCGCTGCTACTCAATCTGGCGCGGCCTCAAAGATGAGGGCGCACATTAAAACACATAGTTAAAGAGATCGAGGCGGCTGTAAAGATAGGCCGAGGTCGCCACGGTCACATAATAATCGGCTTATCGCAGGACGTAAGAGCCTGTTAATAAACCTTGAAGGAGGTTGATATGTCTTTCGGAGCGATTCAAAGTGGATTATATGGTTTTGAAAAACAAACCACATCAAAGAAACGGCAAGTATATGGTGCTACGATGGCACTCCCAGACGGAAGAGTGTATCGCTATGTAGAGAATGGCGGCACTGCTATTGGTGAAGGCTTAGTTGTAGCCAGTGAGGCACCAGCAGGAAACCACGATGAAGACTTAGTGGTAGCAACAAGTGGTTCAGCAGGTGGCACAACTATCGGAGTTACTCTCGGTGCCACAGCAGCCGCTAAAGACCTTTACGCAGAAGGGTATATATTCTCTAACCTAGCTTCTACAACTCCGCATGAGATGTATAAGATTAAAGGTCATCCTCTTATAGCCTCTAACGGTACAGGAACTATTACGATTGCTGAGCCAGACGGATTCCAGACTGCTATCACGGCAGGTACGGATACAGTAGGTCTTATCAAGAGTCCATACAAAGACATCGTAGTTGCTCCC
>Ga0208450_1000775_pt1 | contig 16340 bp, 11 predicted proteins | sample MalvireepMed_908_FD_184249 | JGI IMG/M metagenome (GOLD analysis project Ga0208450, IMG submission 184249) | Marine viral communities from the Global Malaspina Expedition - Malaspina viral metaG DeepMed_908 (SPAdes) (version 2) | ecosystem: Environmental > Aquatic > Marine > Oceanic | place... | reverse complement strand
AAAATTAAAAGAAGTTAACAAGCATAAAAGACTGATCGGGTGGTGAAGAAAAAGTCTGTGATCGAATGACCGGAATAGAGTTGATCGGGCTAGCCAGAATCAGCGATCGAGAACATCAGAATACGCAGTGATAGGCCCATATAGATTGAACTCTATCTTTTTATTGCCTCTACACATTGCTGCTATTTCAAAAAAGTCATCAACGCCTTTTTTCTTTACATTACTGCTCAGCATACACACCTTTAATACGGTTCTGTTTTTATCGTTGCGAGTGCTAGACTCCTCAAAACTATCGATACAGTTATATATGACTTCCGTACAACTAGGCTTATTTATCCAATTTGCAGTTTCCTGAGAATTAGCAATATAAAAGTCCGCCGTATTCTCTATCCTAGAATGGGTTTGCTCAGGGGTCTCACCGATACTTTTTGCCAAATCCGGGTCGAATTCAACAAGTTCACGAATGTGAACAACGCTTGGTATAGTGGCTTTCTTTGCAGCGAGGAGAGGCTCCAATAACATGATTGTGTTTACATAAACGCTTTTAAAACCATGTGAAATGAAACACTTAACCAAATATTCAACCAAAGAATTGAAAACCTCTCTTGTCCCCTTTACCCAGGGCAGAGGTAGAAAGATGATAGAGGATGAATAACACTTAAGCTCTTCGACGTAACTTGTATTCGCACAAGAAGGTAAGAAGATTGTTACATCCAAATTGGCTTTGTGAAGTGCTCTTGCAATATCAATAAAGCTTCGCTCAGCGCCAAAAATGTTTTCTGATACCGAATGACCAAAAAGTGCGACCTTTTGACCTAAAGCATCAGTGTGTTTCTGTTTCCCACCGATTTCGACAGGAGAATTAAAGTCCCATTGCGAATTCAATGCGTGCCAAGTGGGAGACTCTTTTTCATCAACATTGAACTTATACCTGTAGGCTTCAGGACAGAATAAAAGAGATGGGTACCTACCATTGGCTTCCCCTGTACGCCAGAAATGCTCATGAAGTCCCAATCCAAGAATGTTTACATCTTCGTAAACAGTGGAATACCATTGCTCATCTAGAGCGTCACTCCAACGTTTAAACTGTTCATCATTCTCTTTATTAGCTTGCTTCAATAACGTAGGGGGAACTGGAAATGGCCTACTATTGCAAACACTGGGGTTGTACAACTCAGTAGAATGCCGATGCCATATGCGCGCAAAATCCATGTATTGCTTACGCACACCACCATATTGCGTAACTAAATGCGTATCCTTACTTTGCGTTAATGAAGAAGAGTGTGATCTTCCGAATGAAAGTGGTATGTCAGGCATAACTTCGAGAACAGAAGGCTTCCCGAAGACACATTTCATCCGCTCATAAAATTCAGTATCAGCATTAGCTGCAATTTCATCCCAACCACCGAGTGTTTGATAAACGTCTCTTTTGATTAGAAGTGAGGAAACATTTCTATGAACCCATGATTTACTCGATTTAGTGGTAGAAAAATGAAGATCGTTTGAGCTTCTGACCCAATGTGATAGCGTCCCTTTTAATTTTCGCTTAAAAAGAAAAGGCAGGGTTTGCTTTTCAATTTTTTGCGGATGAGCCCAATCATCTGCATCCATGACAGTCAGAAAGTCGCCAACGGCGCACTGCATACCGATATTCCGTGAAGCGTATGCGCCTTTATTCACAGAGTTGTTGATAAGTTTAATAAATGGGTATTTTTCACAAAATGTCTCTACCACTGCTTTGGTGGAGTCCGTCGATGCGTCATTAACGACTATTATTTCGATATTTTTCCACGTCTGAGAACAAAGCGATGCTAGGCAAGTCGATATAGTACTAGCTGCATTATACGCGGGCACGACCACAGATACGGTTTTTCTATGCAAAACGCCTAATAGCTGACCAAGAAGTGATTTATTTGGGCGACGAGATACCAACGAATCGAATGCCCCCCCCGCCGAGGTATGAGTCAGAGGTATTAAGTTTTGACGCACATAAATTTCGTTAAGCGCTGAAAACCGCCTTTCATTAGTTGCCACCATTTCTCTTGCCAGCAGCTTCGAGGTGCATTTAGGCCATTCTTCTGAAAAAGCGACCTCCCGAGCCACCTTCAAATTGCCATCCTTAAAATAACTCTCAAACCTCAATAGAAATAGCTCTTCCACACTGAACAATAATTGCGCGCTTTCAAAATCATCCCAGATGCGTTCAATGTACTTTATGGCCATCTTCGCACTTTCTGTGAATAGATAAAAACTACTCAGAACCCTACTAGCATAAATTCCATTCACATTGCTTACTGACGCTTGAACGTCTAGCTGCTTAAGGCTTTCCTCAGGCGAAAATGCGTTAGACCAAAGCTGACGTTCTAGTGCCAGAGCTGGCAAATTACATGGTATACGCCCTTCCCGCCTTCCGTGCTGTATAAAATGTTTTAAGGGATCGACTCCTGCATTCGCAACATCAGGATAAGTCTTTACATACCAATCGGCATCAAAAAAATTAATGTTCTTCACAAACTATCACTAGAAATATCAATTCGAATACTGCACTACGCAAGGAGTTCATCTTTTAATGAGTCTCTATTTAAATGGATTACATCTTTCTTACTGCTCATAGACACAAATCGTTCTATATTCTCAGACGAGGCAATATATTCATCAATTTGTTGAACAAATGTGAAGTCCCCTCGAACCTCGGCAAGTTGTTCTGGAACAAAGCGCAGTAAATGTGAATTTAAGAATACAACTTTTGCAACACTCACTTGCATTCCGTACACACACACTTCTGAATTTTCTTTCTGAAGTAAGGTAAAAAATTTATCGCAAAGTGGGCTGCTAACTTTTCCATAAACGGGTATGTGGTAGAGCATCACTTGCTTACCTTTTTCTAGCAAAGATGCTATTAATGAAAAATCGTCATCATTAAAACGTCCAGTACTAAAATCTGAAATAAAGATGAGTTCGGCAGCCGCATTGTTATCACCTCGAACTAGCATTGAGCGTGGAGCCGGAAATGGTCGCGAGCGAAGTTCTGTGATGTTTAAATTACTGGCTTGCTGCCTGTGCCACCAACTACATGCACTTCTATAGACGTGACGTAAACCGTTGTGCATTGTTTTGATATGGGTGGCTTTATTTCTGGTTAGAGAGCCGTCGTCATCCAATGCAAATGCCATTGGTACTTCCTTATGGATTCTCTTGAACGCCCATTTACCATAGTGAGCTTGAACACGCCAAATAAACTCGGTATCCCCACCTGCAATCACATTGTCCCAAGGGCCTAATTCATCAAGAACCTGGCGTCTAAACAAAAAAGATGAATGAGACCAATGAATTAACCTTGGGTTAAGCCGCCAGTTGTGCTGGAAATGCAAATCTGATGTGGCGCGGATCCAAAAAGTTGATACGCCCATCACTGTAGAATGCTTATCAAGGTATGATACTTGCGTTTCAATTTTTTGAGGATGTGACCAATCGTCGCCATCATGAGTCGTGATAAAGTCACCTTCAGCCACTTTTAATCCAGCATTTCTAGCCTTATACGCACCGCCATTGTGTTGTTGCTGTACTAGTTTTATTCTTTCATCTTCAAGCATAATCCGGCGAACACGTTCTGTTGTGTCATCAATACTGCAATCATCTACAACAATCACCTCCAAATTTCGCCAACTTTGATTCAATAGCGAGCGAATCGCAATCTCTATTCGCTCACCTGCATTAAATGTGGGTATGATGACACTAACTAGTCGGTCATCTTGGATAGGTGGCGCTGTAGCAACCAGATTTTCGAACCCAATTTGACCTTTAAATTCGTTCAAAGCTATTGGTGCAAAACCATGCCTTTCGAAAGCACTATTTATCCAAAATAGACGGTTTTGTGGATTTTCATGTAGGTTAGATAAAGACAAAAGTACATCAGCATCACTCGGCGAGGTCTCCAAGTACTCAAGTAGATGCACTTTAGCTTCATCTAAATCGCCTAGTTTTATTAAGCAGAAAGCATGCATAAGAACTGCAGTCTTATCAATATGATAATCTTTGCTAAGCTCTCTAACCAATTCAGACAAAGAAAGTGCCTTCTTGAAATCACCTTCAAAATAAAACCATCGAGCTGCATGCCAAGCAGCAAAATAACGTAAGTCGGTATCTTCTTCGTGAGATTGATATACCGTTTGCAAATCTTGTAAAGCGGGCTCAGAATATCCGCCCCATAAATTTTCTACAACGCCATTTTTAATCCAATCACGTTTCTTATCAAGAGCTGTTGCAAATCGATTTGGACTAGGTTTACGCCCTTCACGTCTACCGTATAGAATGTAATGAAAAAATGGATTTACGCCCTGCTCTTTTACATCCTCGTAGTGCTCCACATACCAACTCGTGTTGAACCACTCAGAAGGGTTGTAGCCTAAAGTTGCACCTTTAGTTAAAAAGTGTTTTATCGGGCTTTTAACCGCCCATTTATCTTGGATGGAGTGATTCGTAAGATAGTATCGTTCATCGAACTTACCACTGTTCTCTATAACCGCGACCATGTTGTTTAGTTGCTTGTATTGAGAATACCGATTTTTTAACGTTCCTACGAATGTTCGAATTGCCATTTATATGTTTCGTTTAACTTTTTACTAATTCTACCAAGATACACATTCTGTCTCTACACCTTCTACTACTTATACAACTTATACAACTTACAATTATTCTTATTCGCTTTTACTGCGAAGGAAAATTCATAAACCTAACAATAAAACGATGCTATAAATATTCTGGTTTTCTTATTATATCTCTATAGTTACATGACTTACGTTATCGTTTCGCGCTACCATATGAAACATTCAGAGACTTCGAGCTCACATGCACTAACCCCCCTCTAGAATCGAATAACATATGGTGATAAATTGCCGCTGAGTTTATTGAGGTATACGCCATTGAAAATAGCGACCAGTAAACACCTCTAAGCATTCTATTCTCAAGGAAAACAAAAAGTAGGAAACCATGTCAATTTACTCTCTTCATGAGAAAGGTCTTATAGACGTTAAAGTCACCGATGCTACAACAACCACATCGAATATCACTTTAGCTTTCGCATTCGATAGTGGCTATTCACATTGCTTTAAAGTCATGATCGCGAGCATGGCTGCAAATGGCGTATTGTGTAAAAACCCCATAGTTATTTATACAGATGACGTAACACTCGAAGAAGATCCTATCATTAAACTCGTTGCAGATCGTATAAGCCTCCTCTCAGGAGAAAAAAGAGAGCTCCTTTATCGTTTAGCCAAAGAAAATGTTAAACGCCCCGAGAGAGCAGATTGGAACAGAGGTACCTTCTTAAAGTGGTGCGTTTTTGAAGAACAGGCAACAGAAAAGCTATTATTCTTAGACGTTGACATGCTCATCTTAGATTCGCTAGAAGGATTAGTAAATGCGCACCCTGAAAAAGCATTAGTCACTTGTCCGCAATTCCAGCAATCGATTAAAACTGAAAATACAGACGCCTCATTACAAAACTTATTGATAGGAAACTTTGATAATAAACACAAAGCGAGAATAAACTCGGGAGTCATGCTTATAAACTCTGAGATTTTGAACGCTAATTTTTTCAGAGAGTTAACAACTTTTGCTTCTGAGCGTATTTCAATTCACGAACAGGGCCTTTTAAGTGAATTTTTTAGAGATAATAAAACCCTGTTTGGAATGGCGCCCTCGGCGTATAATTTCCAAGACAGTTACTTACGGTTAGCGAGTGATGACGTCTATAAAGATATCTTGAAGCAGCTATCGGTTCTACACTACGCTGGTGGAGTGAAGCCGTGGCTTGATACTTCGAAATCTATTGCCAACTTGCCAAGTATAAAAATATGGCATGAATATAAGGCCTTGGCATCCGATATTCTCACTTTTAAATAACGACATTAGATTCATTGGAAGAAGCACTCTTCCTAATACACTAACGATGAGAACTTTTGTCTAGAGGTCAAATACAAATTAGTCCATTTGAATAATTTGCATTTTGACCTCTAGCGCTGCAACGCTTATTGGATAAAATTAAAGTGAACGATGTTTATCCATAGCAAGCGCTTTGATTTCAGTGTAACTCTTAACTTTCCCCACTTTTTCTGCCGCAAACTCTTGAGCTGTTTTATGAAACAAGTCATCCGGCGGGTAGATTAAAAACCTCTCTGCCATGACCGTTAGAACGAAGTCAGGATTAAAAGTATCTATTGCCTCTATCTCAACTAATGGGCTGTGTACTATATACAAGGTGCTAAAGGTTTCAGCTAAAAAGGGTTGAATCTTCCACCCGTAAGAGTCAGTAAAAAGGAGGCATGTAGGCTTAGTCTTATCTTCGTTAATCCAAACTGACATTTGGCCTTTATTAACAACATTATTCGTCCAAACTTTTTTTGCTTTAGGCTGCTTCACCACGCACTCTGTAAAATCAGCGGTCCGAACGGGTTCAAACTTTTCACCTAGGTCTCCCGTACCATTTTTAGGTACAAGTTGAACCTCATCAGAACTTAGGCAAAAAAGTTTCTTTTGTATACGGTTTATGACTTCTCTATAACAGATATAGGCGCCAAAAGAGGTGTAGTGAGAGTCAGCTGGATGGTATGGTTCACCGCTATCTTTCGAATTAATAAGTTCATCTAGTGGATAGGTTAAATATGAGTAATCAACAACGGCATCCAGCAATTGTTTAACCGGCCGAGTGCTCTCGGTGTTTTTTAACATTGGTAATTGTTCTCGATACACTGCATGTGCATCTGGAACAACTAAAAAGTGATACGAAATTCCTTTAGAACCGCAAAGTGCTTTACGCACCTCCAGTAAGTAACGCCAGGTTTTAACTTGTTTGTCCGTTAACAGTCTTTTCCCTTGATGTTGCCCTATAACGTTATTGGAGTCGTTCGCAATAAATAACCTGCCTCCGTCGCCCACCACGACCTTCCCGTCTCCTTTCGCCATGCTCTGAGGCGCGTTGCCTTTAACACCTGATACTTGATCATTTATAAAGGCTTTTCCTGCCTCTATTGAATCGAACAAATTACGCTCGACCCACATTTGCGTTATGAAGTTTATGTGATCATGGGTCAGTTGTTGAAAGCGATTAATATGGATGGCAAAGGTAACAATATGCTCTTTCCCGGTGCTTTGTAGTACCTGTTTAATATCACTTTCTGACTCAGGCCATTTTGTAAATAAAGTGGCATAAGGTTTAGGTTTAATCGAATAAGTATTTTCAATGCCACCATTTGCTAATATGAACGCACAATAGAGCATGAACTCAGATACTTTGCCTTTCTTCTCAATAAACGCGTATACATCAATACCTTCCTTCTCTTCAATATGCTTACAAACCTTGCCTGCAATTTGCGTAATCATAAGATAAGGGGTAACCATAGGAAGTACCGGCTGCGCTTGGGCAACTTCTACGTCAAAATAATTACAACTGTTTGCCAGTAAGGTTCCTGGATAGCCTCTGTGTACTTGGTGGTGAGAAACAGGTTTGCCTTCATTTGAAAATAGATCGCTTTGGGTCAGAGCGCGTATGAAATGATTTTTCGCGTCTAATACAAGGTAATGAGATTTGTCTGTAACCTTATGAAACTCTAATTTCAATGCTTGCTGAGCTATATAAGGGTCAAAATTACTTTCTACATCAACCCCTAGATCACTGGCACTTATAAGCTTTACGCGAGAAGAAAACTTGTCGAAATTCGGCAGCACATCACGCTCGAAACACTTCCTACCTAAATCGGAATCTATGGAGTTATTGATAAAATATAACTTATCAATCAAATCGCTAGGGCAATACAGCTCGATTGAACGAACTAGAAGGCCAAGTAATGCTGCCTCTTTTTCATAGAAAACAACTGCTATATCAACTTTTTCCATATCTTTTATTTTCCTTAGATTGATTTCTTCACGTAGTTCAGTGGCGCAGGTACACGTAAGAAAGGTAGATTTTTCACCACGTTTGGCCAACTGTATGAGTGAAGGAATTCATCAAAGTTTGAAGCGTCGAAAATTGGTGATTTCCCGTCAGCAAAAAGGCTTAGCTTCAATTCCATCTCTTCAAAATCTTTAAACAGCATCCCTATATTGTCGGTTACAATTTCTGGGAGAACGCCGATTGATGGCGCTAGAACGGGGCACCTTAAAGATAAACTCAGCATGGCGGCGCCGGATGTTAAAACAGCCTCATAAGGTAGTACACATAAATCAGCACAAGCGAAATAAGTAGCAACCTCTTCATTTTGAATAAAACCGGGGCGAAACACGATATTTCGATCATCACATTCAGACACAAGCTTAGGCATAATATCTTCATCCAAAACCCGCCCTGCTATAATCAGGTAAACATCGTCCCGCTCGGCTCTAAGCTTATTAAATGCAGATAAAAGATTAAAAATTCCCTTGTAACCCTTTATATTACCGAAAAAGAGAAATACCGTGGCAGAATCAGGAATGTTAAATTGCTCCCTGGCCATTTCCTTTGCGGGCATGGTGCCGTAAAAATTGCCATAGGTACCATGTGGCACAATGTGAGTACTCTGTGGGTCCACCGAAAATTCTTCAACCAATAATGACTTAGCAAAGTTTCCATGGACGATAGAGTGATCGACCAAATCTAAAATTCTCGACCTATTTAGTTTTTCTTTCACAGAATCTTTAGAGTCATGAGAAGAAATGTTGTGCGCAGTATAAATAATCTCGAAACCATTTTCTTTTGCATAAGAAAGTGACGTTATTGTGTCCTCAATAACTGTATCATCCTCAAAGTCGAAAAAATTATGGAGCCAATGCAGATGAATGTATTTAAACTCTCCCTTTTTCTTATCTATGAGCGCAGTACTTAGCGCTTTAGGCGCGTACCCTTCTATAGACAAGCCATATTCGTCGTATAGAGATTCATAAAACATTTTCTGATAAGGGTTATTTACCATCCAGCATGGAAAGAAAAGCACGCCCGGATTTTCTCCAGACATTTTGAATCGCGGTTCAATAAGTTTTGCGAACGCTTTTTCTTCCGCGACTCTTTTTTTCTCTTCCAAGAACCGCTTCACCTCAATGGCACTTTTCTCCAACACAACTTGGAACTCTCTAAACTGCCACCACTTTCGACTCGCTTTACAATATTGTTTTAAATCATTGCTATTAACACTTTCAAAAAGTGTTTTAACTCGCGCAAAGACGCTATCAAAATAAATATCGTTTACAATTTTAAGTGTATACATAAGCGAACTAACAAGCTTTATGTCAATGATGGAATAATAGTATTGACCTATGTCCTGTTGAGTCGCCCAGTCTTTTACTGCTTCAAAGGCTTGGAATTCGAATTCGCAATTAGAGCTTTTACGATGAGCAACGGTCACTGATGACTCAGTTTCTCTACGATAGTTATACCCCACCAAATTATCATCGAAAACGATATTCGAAGCATAATAATAAGCAGAGAAAATAAACGGAACATCGACAGCAGCCTTCGTTTCTCCTAACCGAATGTTAAACATTTCCAATAGAGAACGCTTAAATACTTTATCCCATATCATAAAACTATCATGGGTTTTAAAACGTGGACTGGTTGGATCGTCAAAACCTACTGTCGTATAGGTCCGCTGACTTACTCTGCCATCTGACATATGATTGTAGAACCCACCAGAAAAGGCGATATCAGCAGAGCTATCCATGGCTAATGTCATGAGAGTTTTGTAGAAATCGCTGTTAATCCAATCATCGCTGTCTACAAAGCCAACATACTCGCCAGTGGCTATAGCCAAGGCTTGGTTCCTCGGCGTGCCTGGGTTTCCAGATGCAACCTCGTTAGTAATAGTAACTATTCTGGAGTCTTCGACGGCATGCCGCGAAATAATATCTGCAGAATCATCTGTAGAGCCATCATTGACCAGTATTAATTCGAAATTCTTATAAGACTGTGTTCTTATAGATTGGATACAGTGGTCGAGGTACTTACCAGAATTGTAGACAGGGACAATGATACTAAGAAGAGCATCATCACTTCTTCCACATTGATTATGGGCTAAAAGACCGTTTGTTTTGCGTAATATGGTATCCAATGGGCTATAAGCTGGATACTCGTAAAGAAACCTGGTTAGCTGTTCATTTCTGCCTAAAGCTTTAAGGCAGAAAAGATAGTTCCGATAAATATGAGTCAGTACTTGACTCTCTGACAGCATGCCTGCGAGTTCACTAACCTTTGAAGGAAAGAAATTTTCATAATGCGCTAGCGCCAATTTAAATCGCTGCTTTGAAAAGGCGTCATTCGCTAGACGCAATTCGCTTTCTAACACTTGGTGAACTCCATTGCTTTGAGACAGTATTGACGAAAGAAATAATTTTTGAATGGTAACAAACCTATTTCAGGCATAGCTCATCGAAGCCTTCTGCCTTCAGATTTGCCAAATTTAAGATAATGAAGTAAAGGGTTCATCATGGACTCTCTTACATCCGGATTAGCATTAAGGTAATCGGCCGTATTAAAGTCCATTGAGGGTGAGAGTTCAAGCTGAGAGGAAAATAGAACAAAAAAGTCGAGTGTCTTTTTAACTTCAATTCCCATCGCCCGTAACTCGTTATCTACGAAATCTTTATCATAGAGGGGGCTATTTTCAATTAGCTTCAAATCTTTGAGAAATTCACGCTTTTTTCCTAGGAAAAAACTGGGGCTACGATGAATACTACCGAGCCCATCACTTAGCTTACTTATGACGTTGGCAAAAGCCTTATTGGTAAGTTGTAATTTACCCACTTCACTTAACGGTTTTCCCTTGCTACCGCCTAAAACCAATTTAATATCTTGATTTTGCTTCGCCTTTTTCCTTAACCAGCTAGTTTTTCCCTCTAACTCATCAACTTTAATTCTCGTTTCTGCCAATTCTTCTTTTACCGCTGATAACTCTGCCTCTTGTAACATTGCGGTTTCTTGAAGCTCTGTGAGGTTATGAAGTGCACTAGATAGCAGTGGGTTGGCCTCTCCAATATCATTGCCTTGCAGAATATTTATATTCTCTGTTACACCTAACTCGGAAAAGAACTCGCTTATTTTTTGCCTGTTGGCTTCTAATAAGTCGAGAACTTCCGCTGATTCTGTATATACATTCATACAGTTAAGTACTTCCTTTATAAATCTTAGTCAGCCCCAAATAAATCGCGGCTGTATACTTTATCAATCACATCTTCAATATCAGGGAGTATGCGGTTGGCCACAATGACGTCAGAGATTTTCTTAAACTCTTCTAAATCGTTAACTACCCGTGAACGGAAAAACTCGTCTTCCTCGAGTACCGGCTCGTACACCACCACTTCGATACCCTTCGCTTTTATACGCTTCATGATGCCTTGAATAGCACTAGCACGGAAGTTATCCGACCCTGACTTCATAATTAAACGATACACACCCACAATCTTCGGATTACGGCTAACGATTGAATCGGCGATAAAATCTTTACGGGTGCGGTTAGCATCTACAATAGCCTGAATCATATTGTTAGGCACTTCACTGTAGTTAGCTAAAAGCTGCTTGGTATCTTTAGGCAGGCAATACCCCCCATAGCCAAAGCTAGGGTTGTTGTAGTGGCTACCAATACGAGGGTCTAGCCCTACGCCTTCAATAATTTGCTTTGTATCTAACCCATTACGCTCTGCGTAGCTGTCCAACTCGTTAAAATAGGCCACTCGCATCGCCAAATACGTGTTAGCGAATAACTTAATGGCTTCGGCTTCAGTACTGTCGGTGAACAAAACATTAATGTCTTCTTTTATCGCACCTTGCTGAAGCAATTTAGCAAACACTTCTGCTCGCTCACTTCTTTCCCCAATTACAATGCGGCTAGGGTAAAGGTTGTCGTACAGGGCTTTGCCTTCGCGTAAAAATTCAGGCGAAAAGATAATATTTTCAGAACCGTGACGTTCTTTGGCTTCTTTTGTGAAACCCACTGGTACCGTTGATTTAATGATCATCACCGCATTGGGGTTAATGCTCATTACGGTTTTAATGACCGCGTCGACACTGCCAGTATTAAAGTAGTTGGTTTGTGGGTCGTAATCGGTTGGAGTAGCAATCACTACATAGTCAGCGTCTTTGTATGCAATTTCAGCATCAAGTGTTGCTTCTAGGTTTAGCGTTTTATTCGCCAAGTACTCAGTAATTTCTTTGTCTTCAATAGGCGACTTTCTATCATTTAAAAGCGCTACTTTTTCTGCTACTAAGTCTACAGCTTTAACTTCATTGTGTTGTGCAAGTAGAACAGCATTTGAAAGCCCCACATAACCTGTACCTGCTACGGCTATTTTGTATTTACTCACTGTCGATTCCATTTTCCAAGACCTTCCAATTTAAGATATAAATTATATGACCTCACCGAAACACAAACTCTTCTTTTTCTTTCACTGAAAAATTTTCGCGTTTAAGTGTGAGATTTGGACTATATGCGGGATCGCTTTTAATATAGCTAACCCAGTTTGTCCTTAAATACGCCAATTCTTTATTAAACCTTGCTGCTTTTTCAGGCGCATGGTCTAACCCTCTACTTACTGATTCGTGATGATACAGCTCGGCTTCAGCACAATATATGTTTCTTACACCAGTTTCTTTTACTCTTAAACAAAAGTCTACATCGTTAAAAGCAACGGCCAAATCTTTTTCATTTAGCCCACCAACCTTGTGGAATAAAGACTTCTTTACCACGAGGCACGCTGCTGTTACTGCAGAGTAATTTTGAGTCGCGATTAAACGCTTTATGTAACCAGGGTGGTACCTCGGGAAATATTTATGTGCATGGCCTGCACCACCACCGTACCCCAACACCACACCAGCATGCTGTATCCTACCGTCAGAATATAACAATTTAGCACCCACGCAACCAATGTCTTCTCGTAGTGCATGCCCTATCATTGTTGTTAACCAAGAAGGCTTTATAACTTCAATATCGTTGTTAATCAGCCCAATTAATGAACCTTTAGCATATTGCACACCAAAATTATTAATTGCCGAATAATTAAATTCACCTGGGTATCGAAGTACACGTATTTTGGGGTGCCTTTCTAATTCGGAAAAGTAACTTAAACTTTCACTGTCATCCGACCCATTATCAATAAGCAGTATCTCGTAATTTTGATAAACGGTTTTCTCCAAAATAGAATCTATACATGCCCTCACCAGATCCTTCCCATTTTTTGTGGGAATAATCAAAGATATTAGAGGTTGCTCTACAACTGGCCATTGAATATTGTTGATCTGTAAAGTTTCGTCATAGTTTGAAGCAGCATTTGAGAGTGCTCTCAATGCGCTACCCACATCTTCTAGCGATTTACGCGTTACAATCGCATCATCACTTCTGTGGATTAACGTGTATGGGATATGCTTTATTGAGATTGAGCTATCCAATAACCACAGCTCGCTTATCATGCCTGCTATCGTAGAAGATTTAATTGTGGCTTTATTGAGGACACTGGAAGAGCATACAACACCAGTGGACACGTAAGCTGTAGAAAATTGTAAATCCGGATTCCAGCTGGGCAAAAAGTGGGGAGAATCGTTTTGTTTTTTCTTGTTCGCTTTGTCAGTATCACTATAGGCAATACCAGCGGACGAACCATGCAATGAAAATAACGTCAGCGCCTTAGGATGTAAAGTATCACCGCTATTAATAAATACAATTTGGTTGCGTTCAGGTATTGAAGCGCATGCTGCACTTATAGAGGTAACACCCGTTAAGCCTTGAATATCTCTTTCTTTAGTTACAACCTTGATATTGCGCTTAGAGACACCCAGTAATTTCAAGTTATCTAACGTTCTCGAAATATTCTTGCAGCCAACTATGACTAAAAACATTTCATCCACGTTAGGTATAGCAGCGACTTTTCTTTCAATTTCCGCTTCCTGATGTTTAAGAAAGAAACTGTAAAGCGCCATAAGCTTCTTCTGTGAAGGAAATCCATAGAACAGACCTGAGCGTTGCAACGAGCGACTATAAAACTCCGTTAGTTTATGATTGCTCTTTAGTTTATTTCTTACCGGTTTTGGAACTAACCCTATAATTCCTTTTACGGTCATCATGGCCAACTTTTTCATACAGTTAACATAGTCCTAACTTCAATAAAAAAGCCGCAATCTTGCGGCAATTTTATTGTATCACGATTTAAAGCGTTCTGTATTAGCTCCCCGTACCTAAACGCTCGCCTTGGTAACTTCCATCAAGAACCGCTTTCCACCAGCCTTCGTTATTTAAATACCATTCAACGGTTTTACGAATTCCACTTTCGAAGGTTTCTTGGGGCTTCCATCCAAGTTCCCGTTCTATCTTGCTTGCATCAATAGCATAGCGCATATCGTGGCCAGGGCGATCTTGTACGTAAGTAATTTGCTCAGCATAATTGCCTTCTTTAGGCTTAACGTCATCTAAAATAGCGCAAATAGTTTGCACCACCTCAATATTTTGTTTTTCGTTGTGCCCGCCAATGTTGTAGGTTTCCCCAATTTCACCATTTAGCGCAACCACAACTAACGCGCGGGCATGGTCTTCCACATACAACCAATCTCGAATTTGGTTACCTTTGCCATATACCGGAAGGGGCTTACCGGCTAGCGCATTAAGAATTACCAGCGGAATTAACTTTTCTGGGAAATGGTACGGGCCGTAATTGTTAGAACAATTAGTTACAAGCGTGGGTAACTTGTACGTGCGAAGCCACGAGCGAACTAGCTGATCTGAACTGGCTTTACTGGCTGAATAAGGGGAACTTGGCGCATACGGTGTTGTTTCCGTGAATAACGGCAACTCAGTACCCGGCTCTACTTCATCGGGATGAGGAAGGTCGCCGTATACTTCATCGGTAGAAATATGATGAAATTTAAAGGCGGCTTTCTTTTCTCCTTCAAGTGCAGACCAATAGGTTCTTGCTTGTTCAAGCAAGGTGTAAGTGCCCACTACGTTGGTTTGAATGAATTCACCTGGGCCGTCAATTGAACGGTCTACATGAGATTCCGCAGCCAAATGCATAATAATATCGGGCTGATGGGTATTAAACACGCGCTTCACTTCGTCAGCATCGCAAATATCCACTTGCTCGAAGCTGTAACGCTCGCTGCTTGAAACCGACGTTAGTGACTCCAAATTGCCCGCGTAGGTTAGCTTATCTAGGTTGACGACTGTGTGGTCGGTATCGTTAATTAAATGGCGTACCACCGCTGAGCCAATAAACCCTGCGCCACCTGTGACTAAAATTGTTTTACTCATGTTTTATTTACCAAACTTGAATTTGTGTGTTGCGGCTTATTGCGCCGCTTTAAGCTCGTCCATCATGGCCGACAACTGTTTGCGCCAATGGGTTGGGTTGCATGTTGCAAACGCTTCTCTTGCTGACGTTTTATCTAGCACACTGTAGTGAGGGCGTTTAGCCGGAGTTGGGTATTGGCTACTTGGAATAGGCAATACAGGAATTGCACTGTCTAAAAAGCCTTTTTCGAGCCCTAGCTCTTGAATGGCGAGTGCAAAGTCGTACCAACTGGCCACGCCTTCATCGGTCCAGTGATACACACCTACTGTTTTGTTTTGGGCGGCACTAACACACGCGTCGGCCAACCCTTTCGCCCAGGTTGGCGTACCAATTTGGTCGTCTATCACGGTAAGCTGAGGTTTATCTGCCATTAACTTAAGCATGGTTTTTACAAAGTTATTACCATGAGCGGAGTACACCCACGCGGTACGAATTAAGCAACTTGCTTCAGGCAATATGTCGAGTAACGCCTTTTCGCCATCCGCTTTGGTTTTGCCATACACGCCTTGTGGCTCTATGGGGTCGTTAGGTAGGTACGGTGAGCCCTTATGACCATTGAAGACATAGTCGGTAGACACATGAACCAAAAACGCGCCGGCTTGCTTGCAGTACTTGGCTAAGTTTTCAACCGCTGTGGCATTAATAGCATGGCACAAGGCCTGGTCTTCTTCTGCTTTATCTACGGCAGTGTAGGCGGCGGCATTGATGATGACGTCAGGCGCTAATTGAGACAGCGTTTCTGATAGCACATCTAATTTGGTGATATCTGTATCTTCTGGCCCAAGACAAATCGTATCTTCACCCAGAATACGCACTAGTTCGTAAGACAGCTGGCCCGCATTTCCAATAACGACAATTTTCATTGTTATTCCTTTAATCCCTGCTTATTAAAACGTTGGCGCATCGACAAAGGCCAGTCCCGCTTCGTCTTTGCCAGATAGAGAAGGCTTTTCACCCTTCACTAACGGCCAGTCGATATTCAAAGTAGGGTCATCATACTTTACTGATATCTCAGACTCAGGGTGGTAATAGTCGGTACACTT
>Ga0208450_1000773_pt1 | contig 16428 bp, 12 predicted proteins | sample MalvireepMed_908_FD_184249 | JGI IMG/M metagenome (GOLD analysis project Ga0208450, IMG submission 184249) | Marine viral communities from the Global Malaspina Expedition - Malaspina viral metaG DeepMed_908 (SPAdes) (version 2) | ecosystem: Environmental > Aquatic > Marine > Oceanic | place... | reverse complement strand
CCCATGATCTATTTCCTCGGCCCTTCCCGCTTGCCCTCGATACCCTCAAGAAGACCCTCGACCGCGCCAAAGAACTTCTGCGCGTAAGTTCCAAGAAGAACCCGCACAGGACGCATCCCTGCTTCACGAGCGCGTGTGGAGAGTTGATCCCACGATTCGACGAACTTCTCTGCGGTCAGTCCCGCCAGGTCATCATCATCTGCCGCCGCCTCGACAACCCGATCTGTTGCCAGCGGCTCCGCTTCAGCCTCATCAGGATTGTCTTCCGTAGGCGTGTCCGGAGCAGGTTCGTCGGACGAATTTAGGTTTGCCATAATCCCTCTCTGCTCAGTGTACCTGAGTGCACGACGTGGGCAGTATCAGCGGTTACTTCTTCGCCTTCTTCTTCGGCTTCTTCTTCGGCTTCGGATGTGCTGGTGTGCTCTTGTATCCGCCTCGTCCGGTCGTATGCGGCATGATGCCTCCTATAGCCTTAGCCTTACTTTCTCTTCCTCGGGATTACGAATGGTCATCTACCCAACCTCCGCGAGCAGCACGTCCACGACGATGGTGGGCCGTCTAGCTCCAGCGGGGTTGTCCTCCTCGGTCTCACGCATCAGTCCTGGGAGGAACACGCAGTCCCGAGAGGTATTATCCGGCGTCACCAGCGTTACCTCGGCCCCCTGGGTGTTCCAGGCACGTAGGTTGGTGAGACCAGCGTTTCTCCCGCTCTCACGGGCTCCGTTGAGCATCCTGACCTGATCGGACAGTTCGATCGCTAGAGGCACGGTCTTGAGCGCAGACGGTCTCAACTGTGCCGTCACGGTGATGCTGTGGAACTCCGGGGTCGCGGTCGCGGTTGACCCACGTTCGAGATACCCCCTGAACTCGATCTTGTTCCCGGTGACTCCATCGCCGAACGAGATCGTCTGCGGAGAGCTTGTCAGCTTCGATGTGCCAGCCGTCCCGGTGATCGCGGTCCAGGATCCCCCATCGACCCGGTACTGCATAGCTATGTGGTTGTCACTCCCCTCAGTCCCGAGGTTCTTCGTATCCACGGTGATCGACTGATACCGCTTCGCCACGTTCGGGAGGTTTGCATCCCACTCAGTCGTGATGAAATACGGGATAGGCGAGGTATCGTCTGAATAAGCCCAGTCCTCGTCCGAGTCGCTGTGCGGTATGAACCTCGGAAAGAGGTTGGACCCGGTACTCTCGATGCCCATCCAGACCCGGCTGTGGAGGTCCCCGTTATCCCCGGTGATCGCCTCCAGGAGTACCGCCGCATGGTCTGGATCATGTGAAGTCGTATACGCCTTCTGGTTTACGTTGTCCCATCGATAGTCGGCCACACCATCAACGATCGTGCGCGTCAACCGCATGATGTAGTAGACGGTGTTCGACGTGTCGAGGATCAGGATGTAGAGGTTCTGCACGTCCCCGTGTCCGGCGACGACCCTCCCGTGGAACGCGGTGAGGTTCGGCATCTTCAACGAGGCTGAGATATCCGACAGCGTGAAGTCCGTCGTCTCCAGGGCCCACATACCGCCATCGTGCAGCGGGAGGAACACCACGTCGTTCCATACGAACGCGCCCTTGAAGTTGTCTGCGTGGGTCTCGGCCTTCAACTCGGGCCGTAGCTCCGTCACCGTCCCACCGGAGTTCACACGGTAGATGCCATCGGTCTTGCACACGATGAGGTCGGTATCGACCCCCACGAGCGCCGTGATCGGAGATCCCGACTCCCCGATGGTCGTGGCGCTTGACCAGTTCGAGAGTGCAGTGGGGTCAGTGGACGCACGGACGTGATGGCGGTTCTCGGTGATCTTGTAGATCGTGTTCCCACCTGTGCTAGCCGCCGCGATCGTGCCGCGATACCCCCGAACGACCGTGAGCGTGTCCGGAGTGCTATCGCTGACGGCGGTGACGAGCATGAGTTCGCTGCTGCCACCAACCCGGCAGATGTCGCCTGCTGAGAACTGAGCCGATGGGCTCTCGGTCGTGTACAGGAGGGTATCTGCCGCCGCCGCCCCAGGCTTCACGGCAACGCTGGCTGATGCATAGTCAGCACTAGCGTCTGAGGTCCAGTTCATCACGACCGACGTGGAACCGGCTACCTCGTCCGATGAGAGCGCACGGATCCCCCCGGTGGACGTTGAGTTGTGCCTTTGGGTCTGACCGGAACCAACCGTTCCCGAGCCCGTGTGGTCTGCGAAAGAAACGAAGTCGATCACACGGTCTCCGACGACGGCGGTTGCCGTCGATGTCATCGTGGATGCAGCCGCTCCGTTCGTAGAGATAGACCCGAGAGGTGTAGCGTTCACACCGGACAGCGCGTACACCTGGATCTCCAGTGAGTCCACCGTCGCGCCATAGGTTGCAACGACGTTCGACGCGCCGTTTATCGATGGGTTCGCAAGATACCAGATCTCGGTGTGGACATTGTTCCGCGTAACCGAACCAAGTTTGGTCAGGCTCTCGTCACCGCTATACACGACCGTCGCAGCGTCCACTGGAGAGCCATCCTCCTGCATGAGCCCTACCAGGAGAAGTCGAGAGAATCCAGCAGGCGTTATCGCCCGCGTGACGCTGGTAGCAGACGTAGCCGCGGCAGACTGCTCGTCCTCGATGTGCGTAACCAGATCCTCGCTTGAGTCCACCGCATCAGTGACGTACCCGCCCCAGAGCTTGTTGTTAGCGACCGTCATGTACTTGAAAGAATCGGGGTCCGTCCCACCGCCACCCTGCATGAGCGTCCATGCCGTAGCCGTGGGGGTCTTGTGAACGTAGTAGCAGGGTTCGTCCGCGGCCACGTAAGAGCCGCTGGAGCCCGCGTCGTCCGCCCACCGGGTACAGAAGGCGGATCCGTTGAAATGAACGCCGCTACGGTAGACTGCGGCCTTCCCGACGACCGGCGCTGTTCCCTTGTCCCACTCTTTGTTAGCGAAGTCCCATCGGTAGGGCTCTCTACCGATCCATGACCACAGTTGATCCCCGTGGGCCGTGAACCCGCTCGACACGTACTCGGAGGGGTTCGTGTCCACCGTTGAGTCCACGCCGTCCGGCATGAGACGGATGAACTTCCCTGACTGGGTGTCCACCTGCCTCCCGTCCGCGAGGAACTTGGAGTCCAAACGGTGGTTGATCCCACCGATCCCCTTCAACCAGTCCTCCTGGAACATGAGGAGTTCCACTTCGACAGGGAACTGCGCCTGGGAGAGTTCCGCATCGGATAGCTGCCGTGGAGCGATCGTCCGGTAGTCCTGCACCGTGAACGGGCGACGCCCCGATCGTGTGTGCGCCATCATGAACCCACTGGCGGTCCCGCTGATAGGAGTGATCGTCAGATCGTGCGTGACACCAGCCTTAGCCATCAGACGACCTCTGTGGTCTGCCTGGAGGCGTTGAAGTAGATATACCGACCGCTGGAGTCCTCTTGCTCGCTCCATGCGGTTGAGGGGGCCTCAGCACCGTGCGTCGGCATCTTCTTCCCAGGTTCGTACTGCGGGTGGTTCCGCTTGGTCATACGACTGATCTGGTCCTCCCAGTATCGTGTCGTCTGCCACTCACGGTCTCGTTCACGAGCGTTGGTCTGTAACCACCCCGCCCGAGCGAGGAACTGAGCCGCATACGCCGTGAACAGCTGGATGTGCGGCTCCCCGATCTCCACTGTGGCCGTTGTGTCGTCCGTGGGCTGTGTCAGATGGCCCCGACCCTCCAAACGCAGCAGACGGCCCGCGGTGGGCGTCTTGCGCCCATCACCGAAACCGTAGTACGGCCCGTCCACGTCGTCCTCGTTGTATTGCTGCGTGAGCGTGTTGAGTTCGATGACCGCCTCGGGGATCGTGTACTTGTAAACCGCGTCCCCCATCAACCGTGCGAGATCTGCGTAGGCGGTGGCACTCGCCGCGACCTCGATGACCGCCCGAACCGTCGTAGCGTTAGTGGGGACCGTCCCGGAGGCCGTGAGGAGCCTCCAGGACGAATCTCCAGTGTGGTAGTCACCATCGATAACGTCGCTGGATGTGCCGGTTACGAAGTCCAACCGGCACCGTAGCTTCGATGAGGCGCTGGCCCACCCACGGCAGCGGAACGTCATGGTTTTCCCAGCGAGTTCCGATACGTTCACAGATGGCGCTTGATACATCGTAGCTAGACCGCCAGCGACGATCTTCGCTGCCTGGGAACCGTGCCATACGATCGTGGTCTCAGCGGTCACGGTTGGGGATCCCGTTTCGGTCCAGCCGGTGAACCCGCCCGAGAACGTCTCGAACCCACCATTGGAGAGAAGATCGTCCACCACGAGGGTCTCATCGCGCTTCCCGAGGTACAGGTGAGGCCAAGAGTCGATGCAGGCACGGTCGATCGCCGTGTCCTTCAACGACGGGGGGATCCGGTGAAGCTCGAACGTCACCCCGGAGGCAACCGTCGCGCTGAACGCGGATGCCATCGTCATATCTCCGGTCGATGCCGTGTACGCCGTTACCTGGCCGATCTGGCCCGAGGCAGCGTCGCTTGTTAGGCGAACGAACCAGCCGACAACGCCATCGTCGTCCTTCGCCTCCGGGATCTTGTCTTGCAGCGTCGTATCCGCCACAGAGGAAGCATCGATAGAAGATGTGGTCGTGGACGTCCAGTAGTCTCCGATGGACTCCGAGAGTGTCTGACGCAGCGATGCGCGTGTCGTGGTCGGCATCTATGGCCTCGTAAGTCTATTCCACCGAGATTACTTCGTCGTCTGCTGGCGGAGCTACAAGAAATGTCGGAATGACCGCGTTGGCGTGGGCTCGCAGGGCAGCGTGCGTTTCTGCCTGCGTGTGCTTTCTCGGTATCCGTATACCCTGGACGGCTCCAACCGGCTCGCCGTCATCTCCAACGAGTTGGAAATTGACGCGGCGGACTTGCTTGGCCGTCCGAGCCTTTCCTGGTTTCTCTACCCAGTCCACTGTTTCCTCTACACCTTGCCAACCGCCGATGATTCTAATATCCATTGGTTTTCCTATGTGTATGAGATCGAGAGATCTGCTGAGGCCCCTGAGTCCGCTCCGATATAAAGTCCAGTCGCGAAGGCCACGTCGAATGTGAGAGTGGCAGGCACATTCTCAGTACCAACATAGATCTGGGCGATAATTGTCCCTGTCTCGGTAAGGCTGTCGTACACTGTGAGACGTCCTGTAGAAGCCTGCTCGCCAAGCGTGATAGTGTGCAGGAATCCTGCTCCTGACTTCACTTGGAAATCTAGTCCTGCGCCTGACTGGTCGTTTCGGCTTACATACTTATGCGCGGCGGGGGATACCGCTAGAACACCTAGCCCTTGCCCGGCAGTATCACCAATAGTCCTGAGACGGTCCCACGATCCATCTGGAGCGTACCCGTAAAGCGAGGACTCAACTTCCATTCTATCGTCGTCGGCACTTCTGGCATCTGAACCAGAGGATTGGACCATAGCCACGGCGGTGCCATCGGATCCGTTGTTCGGAACCACCCGGTAGATCGCCGTGAGCGTCCCCGTACTCCCTGCGGCGCAGTTGAGCCTTACCTGAGTCAATGGCCCAGGGAGGAGATACCGCGCCGTGGATAGGCTCGTCAGTTGTGCTACCGACGCCGCGGGCGTGATCGTCCCCAACGCCAGATACGGAACATTGAAGTAGTTGGAACCGTCGATCGTTGCCTGGAAGTCAACCGTGCCGTCCCATGACGATGCGATGTTCAGGTCAACGAGTACCGAGTGTCCATCGGCGTTTAGGTCGATGTTCGTGGCTGTCGTGGTGACAGTCGTTGTGAGTCGGTCGCCTAACATATCTGGGCCTCTTTCTCCCCTTCGCGGTCGGTCTCATTCCCCGCCGCGGATACAGTTGTCGAAGCTACTTCTTCCTAGTACGGCCTGGAGAGTGAACCGCCGCCGTCCGCCCTACCAGCACCGCGCTTGTAGGCCACGGTTAGGGTGATCGCACCAGCGTCACCGATGATCTGAGCGGTGGCGATGTCCTTGTGCTTGATACGGAACATCTCGCCCGCCTGGACCGCGTGCATGAACGACGATGTGGCCGCTCCAACCGGGTTGAAATGGCAGGCAGCGGACGGGTAGCACTCGATGTCCCCGGTGTTCGCAGGCACCGAGAACGATGCCGTTGCGAGCGTTGCACTAGAGCCGAACTTCGACGTCTCCTGCTCCATCGAAATAATGTCGCTCTTTTGAGCGAGCATCGTGTTTGCCATGATCTATTACCTCATCCGACCGGGAGGCCGGACTGATTGACTATCTCGGGTTCCTCCGGGAGCGGAGGGTTGAACATCACGGGTCTAGCCGGTGGCTTGATCGGGACTTTGTTCTGCTCAAGGAACTCAGCGACCGATAACGGCTGTTCGTCGGACGGCCATCCCTGTAACCCGAAGTAGAAGCGGGTGATCTTCGCCCTCGTCTGGGGTGTGAAGTTGTTTGGGTTCTCCACTACCTCTTTCAATGGTACGTGCTCGTGGAGGTCGATCCCATCGATGGATGCGATCAGAGCGGCGGACAATCCGTGGTCAGTCTCAGCGCCGATCGCGTCCTGCCCAACGGTGGTCTCAGGGGCATCCTCGGGCCTAGCAGCCCACTCCAGGTGCCCATTCGTGCGCTCGTGTTGAGCTATGCGCTGGCGTGCGCTGCTCTTGAGTTCCGCTCCGCATCCACAGGTGTAACCAGCCATCGTTTACCTCACCCCACTGAACTCAATCTTGTCCACGGTATTCCTCCCTGGTCACAACAGATCGGAAGAACGGTCGTAACCACCACGGAGCACGTTTCAGGTATCCGCCCTGCTGCTCGTGGATCTGCATCACGTTCCTGGAAAGGAACGTGGAGGACCTACCCTCCCAAGGTGCAGCGTTCTCGAACTTCTCAGGGCGGTCTACGAGCCCTTCATGCTCAAGAGCCGTTTTCACACGATCTGTGATACGCAACCACTCCTCGACGCTCAGATCCTCTCCGGCGACGTGGAGCTTGCGTTCCGACACCATTATGCCAATCGGATGACCACCAAGAGCGAAGTGCGTCAGTTCGTAGTGATCGAACTTCTTTGTCGCACTCCTACTGGTCACATTCGTTGGAACTTGCACGTAGACCCTTTCCTGTGGGGGCGGGCTCGTGGGAGCCCGCCCCCTCTCTTTTCCGTGTCTCCTAGACGACCAGGAGCACTACCTCAACTCCGAGCATGATCGGATCGTCACCACCGGTTCCTTCAGCGTCCTTCTTGACGGCGATACCAACGTAGTTCCCGGCCTCGATGATGCCGCTCGCGTTGAACGCCGCTGAGACGTCCGCATTGGCAAGGTCATTCGCTGCGACCGCGAGAGACGCTGCGCCGATCCCGTCAGTCGTTGCCGAAGTGGTCTCGTCATCTACACCACCCGAAACGTCGATGGTGTAGGTGTCGCTTGTGTCAAGGAGCGTCCCAGTACCGCACCACCAGAGGTACGAGATCACAGCGGTTGTGCTGACGCAGTTCTGCGGGACCATGAACCCGCAACCTACCTCGGCGTTATCGTCGTCCAACCCGAGGCCCATGTAGTCGTTATCCCGGTCCTGTGGCGCTGCGTGCGTCGTGTACGGGAACTGCATTGAAACCGTGATCTCATGGGGTATCCGGGCCTCAACCTTCAACTCGCTCGAGGAGAGCGCGTAGCCGAGCACCTGGATAAGGTTGTTGGCACCAGTCGGTCGTGTGGCCGTTAGGCTGCCAGCCGTTGTGTGGAGGTAGTGCGTGTTGCTATAGGTGTACGGAGCGTCGGTGTCAACGATGATGCCGCTTTGAGCAAACGTGCCGACCTCTCCAGCGGAGGAACTGTTGACGGCGAACGCCTCGGCGTACTTCGTATTGTCGTCCGCGTCAGCGAGTTCCCAGTCGGTTCCATCGAAGTAGACGGCATCACCAGCGGTTACGTCGGTGGAACCGATCGTGCCGGTGAACACTCCTCTTGCCTGTCGAACGTAAGGGTCTGCCATGACTGTGGCTCCTTCCTAGTGAACTTCTAGGTTCTATGCGGCTGAGTCGATCCCACCAAGGGCTGCGATCTTCTTCGAGGAGAAGGTAACTGCCTGTAGGTAGGCGACCATGCGTTTCTCGTGGAACTCAGCGTCCCGCTTCACGCCCAGATCCCTGACACGCGGCGTTAGCACGTCGCCGTTGTGGATCAGCGTGTAGCCTTCCTTCTCCTGCCCGAACTGCACCGCGAAGATCGTGGTGGCAGTCGAGGACGGCCACGTTCCCGAAGCGTTGTATTGCTCTTCGTCGGTGATCCAGTTGGTCGTGATCATCGGGATACCGTCGTAGGTCCGGACACGGTGCCCGAACATATCGATCTCGTTCATCATCACGCCGGAACCCGGTACACGGCTGAGAGCGGTGAGCTTCCTCCGCATAGTCGCGTTCATAATCAGCGCGTCCGGCTTGGTCTGCGAGTCATCGATCTGGTCGATCATGGCGTCCAAACGGTCCAGCGTCAGTTCGGTCTCCGCAGTACCAGGGCCGTCTACGTTTCCATCGTCCATCGACATCATCCGGCTCTCGGACCGCACGAGGCTGTCCAGGCCCTCCCAATGGGTCGCGGTGGCCTCTGGCTCACCCTGGATGACCAACTGGGCGATCTTCCGGCTCAGGGACTTCGCCATGAGCGACATCACCGCGGCTTCCTGGGACTGAACGCTGGAGAGGGTCTCCGCAGCGAACAGATCTACCCCACTCTGGGAGCCAACGATCGTGAGGGAGGCGGTTTTCTTCGTGAACGTGGGCTCAGTCGTCTCCCACGTATCACCGACCGCATGAGTCGAAGACGTCGGCAGGACATTCTCCCGGTTGTAGACCATCGAGTTGCCCTCGAAGGACTTGAACGACAACATCGCCGTTAGTGCATCGGCGGTGATGATGTTCTGGTAGATGCCCGCGACGACCATATCCTTTTCGAGTTTTTGGTACTCGCTAAGTGTCGGCATCGAGGATTCTCCTTATTGATAAACGCGGGAGGTTTGACCCTCACGCTGTTCGGAGAGACCCCTCTGGATCATCTGGTCAGCAGTCATTCCAGAAGTGTCAACGGGTACGCTCCCAACACCCTTACCAGTTCCCATATTACGAGCGCCGCCCGCCTTCAACCGTTCGTTGGCTGATTCGAGCCCGCGCTGTTCAGCGGCCTTCACTTGGTCCTTGAGGTGGTCAACCGACATCGCGTCGATCCGAGAGTTGGCCTGTGAGAAGTGCTGGTAGATGTCCTTGTCGCTACGCCCGTCACGGTTGAGGGTTTCTCCCCATTCGTTTGCAATTCCCTTGAGCACAGGATCCTGGTCAGACAACCCTAGAGAATCAAGCCGGTCGTTGATGTTCTTCACCAAGTCGCGGTTGTACTCATCGAAGTCTCTGTCTGCGTTGATGGTTTCCAATCGGTCTCGTAGGGACAACGGATCGGCATCGGGGTTCGAGAGATGATCCGTAATCGCTGAGATTCCCAATCGGACTTCTGCCATCGCAGCATCCCGTTCGCGCTCGCTGCGTACTCGCCCATTGACGGTGTTGACTCGTTGTTCGAGCGCATCCTTCTCAGAACGTAGCTCTGATAACTGAGCCCGGTATTCCTCGACGGTTAGTTCAGGTTCGGGCTCCGATTTCCCTGCGATCGCGTCGATTGCCTCTTGCGAAGCCTCGACCTCAACCTCGGGGGTTGGGACTACCTGTTCTTCCGCCTGGGAACCTTCCTGTGTCATCCGTCACTCCTCACCGCGGGTTGGCCTTTCGGGTTGCCGCAGCTAATAGAGAACGCCCTTGTCCCACCGCTTTCACGACGAAACAAGGGCGCTCCGGGCGCGTCTATGTGTACCTAGCCTGTACGGTGCGGTGTCATGTTGTCAAGTTGGTCTATCTGATAACGGCTTTCGTGGTACTCCCCGTGGTGCCTCGCTATATGAACGATCTCACGTTCCCGGACCTCGAAGGCCGGTACGTTGCACCCAGGGGTCGTGCATCGCACGAGACGGTTGTTCACGGCCCTGTTCGTGTACGTGATGGTCATCGGTTGAGGAGTTCTCGTCTCCGGCGTGACGAGGCCAACGCGCCGCCACCGCTTGCGGCTCCGGTTCGTGCAACGGAGCCGCCCCCACCCGTGGGAGCCGATCGACGATCTCGTGCTCGCTGCAACGGTCCGCCGCCTGTACCTCCCCTACTGGCCCTACTGGTGCCCGGAGTGTCGTAAGCGTTGAACCCAACACCCAGGAGTGCAGGTATAGCGAAGACGGCACCGAAAACGCTGTCCTCCAATACCATCGCCTCCATGAAGTCACCAGCGTTGATGTTGATCCCCTCCAGACGCACGAGCGGATCCCACCACGGTCTCCCGATGAAGTCCTCCCCGTACCAGACATCAGCGGCGAGCGCGGCGATTGGGGCCAGTTTCGATCGGCCCGCTCTGAACAGGGTTTGCCCCGGGTCCACGTCCACCGTGCCCACGCCTGTCTGAGGCTTACGGGCCTTAGTTACCATCTGTGCAATCAGCCGTATCGACTGCGAGAACCCGGACCACGGGTCGTACCGGAACCTACCACCGACGACTATCTTCCCGAAGTTCGCGGATTGTGGATTCAGTTCCACCGTCGCCGCACCTGTCGCCACCAGTAGACCGATCAGGGTGGACCGAGTTGCCACGTACGCTGCGAGGTTCCGAGCCATCTTCCTGCGAACGAGGTTCGTGGACATACCGGGCAAGAACAGCACAGGCAGGAACGTCCGGCTAACCACGAACCTCGGGGCCCAGAAGATGGCGTTCATGAACGCCTGAAATGCCTTGTTCCCGCGTGTTATCTGGAACATGGGCCCGCGGCCTGTCGCCCAGTTGATATACCGGGCCAGCGCGTCCATATCCTTCTCACCGAAGCGGACCCCTGTTCTTTCCCAGGCATCGATCTGGTGGTAGAACACGTCGTGTCGCAGCTTGTTCAGGAACGTGACGTACCCACGTTCTGACTGCTTGACACCGGGGATCTTCCCGCCCTTGGTAGTGAGGTAGTGCTCCTCACGAGCCGTGAGTTGAGCATATTTGCTGTCACCCAACGGGGCGAAATAGACCTTGCTGCTACGGGCCTTGTTGAAGTGCCTGTGGTTCCGGATCGCCGCGTCAACCGATTGGGCGTACTCCTCAGAGACAAACGCATGGAGTTGTGCCGCGAACGCATCCCGAATCTCTCGTAGCTGTGACGTGGCGAAGACCCCGCCCTGGCGTAGCGTTGCCGAGGCGTCTAACGATGAACCGATCGCCTTCGGTAGCCCGACCCAATCAGCGACCTCATCCCAGAACTTCTTGTCATGGGGAAAAAGGTTCAGCAACGCGCCGCTCATACCTTCCCCGAATATATCTTCGAGGGTCTTGATCTCACCGATAGTCGGGAGTACCCCGAACCTAACCTTACTGATGTAGTCCGCAGCGTTCTGGACCTCATAGGTTCGGTATTCTAGGTCTGCCGCACGTTTCTTGACGAAACGTGCGACGGCTGACCATTCGTCTGGGGTTATGTGCAGATCTAGTGGATCGAAGTCCGCGGATGGTAGCTCGCCCTTCCGAGCGCCACCAGCACGCATGAGGCTATCCCAGTCATCTGCCTCCTCCTGGAACTTCGCCATCATCGCGGCGCGTCTTGCCCGCTCCTCAGCCTTCAACTCCTCGGACATTCCACGAGCGGGCCGAGCCTCCTTGAGGTATTGGATGATCTTCTTTATGGCATCCTCTGGCGTAGGCGGTTGAGGCGGCTTCTCGCCGCGTGGTGGCACCCCGTCCCCGGATGGAGGCTCTTCGCCGCGTGGTGGCACCCCGTCCCCGTCACTCGGCGGCTCGCGTGGCGGCTCGCGTGGCGGCTCGCCGAGGCGTGGTGTCGGAGGTTGATCGCCAACGGCTGCCCTCAGAGGGGGAACTGGAGAGATAGGATCGGGAGCAGGCGGCTTCGGCGGGAGCGACTCGTTCACCGCCGGTTCGTCGGCCCTACGAAGCACGTCGTCCACCGCCTCTTTGGTCGTCGGCCCAGGTGTCTCCAATGCCGCGGTGATCTCACGAACCGTGCGGTTCGGGGTCTGAAACCCGTGCTCCGTCAACACGTCGGGTAATCGAGCGAGGGTGTCCTGCTTACTACCGTTCTCCGCTAGGATCCGGGCTACGTGGTCGTAGAGGTCCTGAGAACCCTCCGTTCTGTTCTGACCTTTAGTCGTCTTCGTTCGTTCGATGCCTGGAATCACCGGAGGTGGGCCCGGAGGTTGCTCACGCTTCGGCATCGCGCTCAACGAGTCCTTGAGTCGTTGCTTGAGCCGGTTATCTGGGCTGAGACCAGTCGTTCTCGCCCACTTATCTACGTTATCCACTAACGCGGACGGATCAGCGCCGTGCCTCAAGTTCGAGGCGACCCGATCGTATAACTGTCGCTCTCTCCCTCGTGTCCCCGGGCGCTTCGTACCCCCGACATCGGGGCGTAGGTTTGTACCTCCCTGTTTGACGGGCTCACCGGCCTGGGCTGCACGTCGAGCCCCGCGTTGTGCTTCGAGTTCCTCAGCGGTGAGTCTCTTGTAGGACTGCGCTACGAGTCCATCGAAGTCAGTAACCTCGTCCGGAATCGTCAGAAGTCCGATGTCGCCCTGCACCGTGGCGTGGAGATCGCTGGTCTTCCTCCGGAGGATCGAGGTTGCGTTGATGTCAGACTCGGTGTTAGCGAACAGGGTTATGATTTTCGGGTTGCTCCTGGTGGGAGCCCTCCACACGCGGCCTATCGCTTGTATGTAAGACATAGCTGAGAACGGTGGCGTCACGATAATCATGGTCCTGGCTGCGTCACCAACACGGTCATCGAGGTTGATCCCGGTGCCACCCGACTTGATCGTGGCGATCATCACGTCGGCTTCACCGCTCTGAAACTCCTCCATCGCCCTGGCACCTGGGAGCCTTTTCCCAGTAACGTCAACGGCCTCACCGTGGAGTTCAGTGATCTTTCTTATACCCTTAGCCTGGAGTGCCTCTCTCAGCAGCTTCGCGGTGCCCTGTGACGAGACGACCGCTTCTTCAAAACCATCGGGGCCCCTGGGCCGTACCCCGGATTCTGCTATACGCTCCATGAATAGAATTACCTTGCGGCCCTCAGATAGCGCTAGCTCTGTTTCTTCAACCGCCGTGGCAACCTTGTGTGGTTCTAGCTGTAGGCGTTGCGCTAAAACCCTTTGCCCCGCCTGCCTCGGACCTGATAGGGCTTCGGCGATCTTTAGCTGGTCAGCGTGTGCCTCATCACTCAGGATTACCTGTTTATAGCTGACATCAACGCCTTCCAGAGAGATCTCACGGCGGATCATCTGTCCCCTCTCTGTGAGCCGGTCGAACAACTCCTCTCGCCGTCTAAGGACCTCCAGGGCACCCACCTGGGGATTGACCCTCCACTCCAAACGATCTGGCGCACCCCTCGTGCCCTTGACGCGGTGCTGTTCCAGACCGAGTTTGGTGAACGCTTCTTCCTTCGTCATCCCCTCTAGTAGCCCGGCCCGCGTCAGGTATTCGATTTGTGTGGGCGTCTCCAACGGGGATGCCGTGGCGAAGATCACTCCGCGAGACTCATGGCTCAGACGATCACCCGCGGCAGCACGGGCAGTTCTATTCCTCATCTGATGGGCCTCATCGAAGATGACGGTGGTTGTCTTGTCCACCGGGAACTCGTGCCGTGTGATAGCGTCATACGTGGCGACGTAGATCTTCCCGGTTTCAGTGGGTCCGCCGGTCCACACGTTTAGCTCGACACCCATAAGCGTAGAGTCATCCAGGAACGAGCCTGCAACACGTCCCTTCGAGATCTTGAGAACCTCAGCGGGTGCAACGATCAGAACCCGGTCGCCGCGTTCCCTCCAGGTCTCCGCGATCGCCAGTTCTGTACGGGTCTTACCGACACCCGTGCCATCGGCGAGGATGAACCCGCCGTTGGGCGCACCCTCGTTGATCCTGTCGATGCCCCTCGCTACGGCCTGCATCTGCATGGCGTTCAGCGGAGGATTGGGCGTTAGCTGTTTAGCAATCCTTTCAGGTACTCCGCTGGTATTGACATCCTCTGTCTGGGCTGCCCGCGCTGTGAGGAACTTCTTTCTGTCAGTTGGTGGATTGCCGCCGCTACTAACATCTCGTTGCTGAACATCGTCAAGGACTCGTCGGGATTCTCGTCCTCGGGCAGCGGCGTCAGCGGTGTCCGCAGCGGCTCGTTGTGCCGCTCCAGCCCCGGTTGGGGTTGTCGGCTGGCGAGCGGTCGTCGTGGGGCCGGGTGCGCCTGGGGGCTGGACCGCTTCGGTCGTGGGTCGAATGGCATCTGTGGCCTCCTCTGCCAGTTCAAATACGGTGTCCTCGCCGAACATTTGATCTAGCCGTTTCCCGGTCATCTCGTCGTGTGTGACACGGATGACCACTCCATCGTGTCCGCTAGTGTCGATTACGGCTCGGAGACTCCGGAGTTCCGCTTCATTGGTTGGAACGTGTGAATAAAGCCCTGCCTCGGCTGCTAGGATCCTCCATTCGTCGTCCGTCTTGATCACAAGCGGGTTCTCTAGAGTGACCGTCACTTCCTCGATGTTGGGGCCGAAGTTCTCTGCGAACTCCCTATCCGGGGTCGTGTACCGACCCTTCCCTAAGATGGCCTCCTGTGGCAAATTAGGGTCGTAGGCTTCCTCGACGGTGGCCCGTCCAGACCCACGGAACAGCGTGGCGGTGAACGGTTTGCCGGTCTCTGCGCGTTCGATAGATCTAGCGGCTTCGGCTACGTCGGGGACTGCTCTCGTGGGCACGGTGGGGGCTTCGGGAGCGGCAGCGGCCTCAGCGGCCCTGGCTTTCCCTAACCTAGCGAGACGTGTTTCTTCGTCCCATCCCGAGGACCATGCGTTCCTCAACCTAGTGGTGTTAGGATCGACATCCTTTTTATATGGGTTATTCTTCCGCCCGCCCGCTCTCTTAGCAGCACGACCTTCTTCGATCGCTTCTCCCATTCGGAGGGCCGGAATATCCACACCCTCTCTCGGATCGACATATGGTGAGACCCGCCGAGCATCGAACTCGCGTTTATATGCCTCTGCATCTGCCAGCTTCTCGAATGACTTGCTTGGGAGGATTGCGGCGTCCGGTGTGGCCACGAAGTAGCCAATCGTGGTCTTCTCGATCCTTGCTTCCTGTCTAGATACGCCCTCATCCAACGGCCTCTGCCCAGGGAGCGGCGCGGCGGCTTCGATCTCGGCCTCCCTAGCGGCGGCGGCGGCGGCGTCGGCTTCTATCCTCTGCACGGGGGTCTCACCACCTGCTGTGCCGCCCTCCGCGAACATCCGGCCCTGTGGTGTGGGCTCACCGATGCCAAGACCGGCCTGCGCGGACGTTCCGGCTTGCATCTCCGGGGTGCGTGCAGCGGGGGGAACAGTGAGCAATCCGGGCCTGTAGACCTCCCCTTCTGGATCATCTAGGAACCGCACCGAATCTGGGTCTATCTCTAGTACCGATTCTGGACCGCTGGGAGCAGTAGGCGGCTCATTACGCCGCACTTGAGCCCCCGCTGGGTCAAGGATCAGTTCATCGGCTCCTAACCCTCCTATTTCTTCTACGAAGTCTCTGAACCTTTCTCTAGGGAGATCAAACTCTAGGACTACTACGGAACGCCTTTCTCTGGAGCCTTCGAACTGTCTGCCTGCGAACCTCACCGCCCTATCCGGCGATAAAGTAACTCCTGGCCCGAAGCCACCGTAGCCACGTATCTCTCCGGTCCTCAATATCTCTTCGGCACCGCGCAGAGTAGTCCCGTGCCATACGGTGATATGCGAATGATCCGAAGCTAAGATCGCATCGATCTGCTCTTGGTTTGCGATTTCGGGTCTTCCACGCTCGCGGAACTTGCCCGAAGAGAAAAACGCCTTGTCGATCGCATCTTGAACGTCAACTACCCGCGCAGTGGTGACGGGAACGTCGGCAGCAGCACCAACCCGCGCAGCGGGGGGAAGAAACTCAGACGGCGGAACAGTCAGAGGTTGTCCAAGACGGAGGGCTTCATCTGTGATCTGGTCGCCGTGTATGTCTCTTCCAGCGCGGTCTGCGAGTTCGCTGACACGCTGCCTGACCTCTGTGCCACGGGCACGAGCAGCTTTTTTAGTCGTGAGAGACGGTATATTGTCACTAACGAAGAGCATATAGGCGCTATCACTCGGCAACCGCGGTCTCTCGGAAAGGGCGTACAGCGCCTTGTCGATATCGCTGTCAAACGCAAGCTCGTGCCGCTGGCCCGTGTAGGCCAGGGTGTGAACCATCTGAACATCGAGGGCAGGGTCTAACTTCGGAGCAGCGACGTCCGCTGCCGCGGCAGGAGCGGCGGCGGTGGGGGCCTCAGCGGTGAGCCGTCGAACAGTCAGTTTGCGTACACCGAGGCCAGAACTTCTAGCTTGTTCA
>Ga0208450_1000772_pt1 | contig 16444 bp, 15 predicted proteins | sample MalvireepMed_908_FD_184249 | JGI IMG/M metagenome (GOLD analysis project Ga0208450, IMG submission 184249) | Marine viral communities from the Global Malaspina Expedition - Malaspina viral metaG DeepMed_908 (SPAdes) (version 2) | ecosystem: Environmental > Aquatic > Marine > Oceanic | place... | reverse complement strand
AAATTCAACGAGAGTATCTTCATCCCAGTGATTGGCTAACAGTCGTCAACGAAAACTTTCCCTCCTATGAAGACAAGGAGTTGATACATAGATTCCTTATTTATTCTCAAAACTTAATGGATCAGGTAGAGAGAGACCTCAGTACCTACAGTCCTATGCTTAAACCAACCCACCATCATACATAGGCTTTGTAGATGATGGTACTATGCCACCATCATACATAGGTCTTATTTGACCACCTCTGTATTTTCCCATTTCTTGTTTAGTTGGATCAAATCCTTCGGAAAATAAAGACTTTGCTTTTTCTGGATGAAGGGCCATAAAACTTATTTCTCCTCCTCCTTCTGCTTCATTCTCATATCCATATGCATCTGCACCCGTTTTATCTAAAATATTTCTAAGAAATTCAACCCATTGTTCATTACGTTTTTGATTCTCCGGTAGATCACTAAATTTTAAAGCTCCTCTAGTAATATCCTTCCATAGTTTCACTTTTGCTTCAAAAGGTATCACACTTTCTCCTTCTATATGAACATCAGGCATTGACTCTGGTCGAATATTCATAAATATTTTCTCATCATATTCAGGATCGTCAGGATATAATTCAATTACTGATTCAGGATATTGAGTTTCTTGGGCTGCTGCATACTCATCCATTATTGTATCTATATCAACTTCTGAACCTTCATCATGAAAAGAAGAATAGACTTCATCAAACAGTTCTTCATTAAAAAACCGTCCCCCATCTGTAGTATAAGACATCTTCCTAATCCACTGTTCTGGATTTTTAAAACTCAGCATGTCAGGAACTTTAAGATACTTGTTTATATTTGCTTGAATAGGTATAGTATTCATGCCTTCTGGAAGAAGAATGTTTTCTGGATTCTTCATGTACTCATTAACAAAGTTATCAAGTTCATCCTTATTTTCAAGTTGATATTTATCAAGAAGTTTTTCTGATACTAAATTCAATTCGGAGATAGCTTCCATATCTTCTTTTGTCCTAGCAGGTGCTATCGACTTAAATTTTGTGTCCGCTTGAAGTCTTTTTAGAATTTCCTGATATTTTTTTTCATACTCTTCTAAGACTCTATACCTTCCTATATCTGGGTCTTTCGTTTCTCCTTGTCTGGCTAAAAAAGCATCATACACATGAGGAGCATCTTCCTGAGATACCATATGAATACCAATATCAGAGACTCCAGATACACCACCTTTGCCCTCTGTAGGAATAATTCTTAGAATATCTTCTACTATTTCAGGATTTTTAGTAACATGCACGAGTTGTTGTCCAAATCCTTTAGATTTTGCTAATTCTCTTTGTGCATTATCAGGTTCTGTAACGAACTTATGAATTTTTCCCAATTGGGTTTCGGTCAGATCATATTTTTTTGGACTAGCTTCATCTGTTTCTGTAGTTAAATTATTTTTAACTTCCTCCCATAAATCTCCTACATATTCCTGACCAGATTTCTCTAAACCAAAAAGCTCATGTGTAGGTGTATTTTTTAAATAGTCTATGACAGCAGCTTTTGTTTCTTGAGGAATATGTTTAAGTACCTCTGATGCTATCTGTACAGCAGGAAGTCTTCTGGATAATGCTTTAACAGCAGTTCCTATAACTTTAGGTAACTTCCCCTCTAAATTTTTAGGAACAGGCTTTGTTGTTACGGGAAGCTGTTGTTCTGTTACTGTACTTGGACTTGGACGTTCTATAATATCCGGTATATTCTCTGCTCTTTGTCTTAAATCAATAGCTTTATCTTCAAGTTTTTTAAGTTCTTCATCAGGCTCACCACCCTCTGCCATATGCTGTACCATGCCACCATCATACATGGTCTGTGGTTCAGCCAACATTTCTTTCAGTGTGATCATCAGTGCATTACAATATTATCTTGAAGGTGTACATATTCTTCTGATATCCCATGCTGGCACAATCCTTTTATATCCAATATTATGGAAGGTATATTACTCTTCCAGTAATCCATGAACTTATCAAAATAGGGGTAGTCAGGTGGAACATCAAAACCCTCATAGTTAAACTCCTGAATTAAATGTGGGTAATCAGGAGTCTTGTATATTATGGTCACCAGAACTTTGCTCTGTGATAAATCAGTGGTCATTCCCATTTGTTTTCCCAGCATCCTTTATCTGTTCTTTAAGTTCTTCAACTTGATCGTGTCTGGTCTTTTTCCTTACTGCTCTCTCCAGACCATAGGCCGCTCTGACAGTTTCATCATGCTCAATAAAATTTATTTCCAGTACCCTCACTCTATCAATGAGACGTATCATCATGATACGAAGTTCTTCCAATCTCTTTCCCAGTTGATCTCTGGTATCTCTTGTTTCCTCATCCAGTTCTTCTTTAAGAATATCAATGGCTTTGACAATATCTTTATGCTCATCATTGAGTTCTTGCTTGAAGCTTCCCGTGATCCATCTAATGAGCCACCACAGAGCATACCCTGCCGCTGCTGCCGTGAGGACAGGGATACCAACAGTTTCAAATAACTTTACAAACTGTGTTATGGACATCATTTATCTGGCAGCACTGGACCCAAAGTAAAAGCTGACAATGGCTGCAAGAGTATGCAGATACATGGGTGCAAGAGCTATACCTCTGACAGCTTGCCATTCTATTGTATCTGGTGACTGCCATATGAATGGGATGGAGAACCCGCCCTCCTTGACATGAGAAACCATGACTGGTATATCAAAGAAAGGAGCAGCGAAAGGAATTACCACAATACAACCCACACATATCAAGGCTATGATCCTGCGAGTCCATGAGAAGTGTTTGTCCTTCTTGCCATGCTCTCTTACATCCTGTAGTACCTTGTGACGGGCATTGAGAGCACTCAGCATTAGCTTGTGCTGCTCTGCTTTAGCTTTGACGATCTGCCCTATGAGGGTAGTGACAAAGCCCATTATGGAGCCGCCCAAGAGGGTTGTTACGAGTTCCATTATGTAAAGATTGCTCTTGATCCGGGGGCTGGTTGAATAGTTATTTGAGAATCTCCAGTAGCAGTACTCTCAGTTCCTATACCTACACGTTGAGCCTCTCTTGCTCTACTTTCTGGACTCTGACCAAAGATTCTTCTACCAATACCTTCTCCAACATCTGTTAAAGCTTTTTCACTGGCAATTTGAGCAGGCTGTATTGGTTGTCCAAAATCTTTACTTCTAGGTACATTTGCTCTTTGTAAACTGGGAGGAGCAGCTATATTAGAAAAAGCTATACTTGGTATTCGTTGTGCCAATGTTTTTTGAAGACCAACATTAGCACTAATAGAAGTTGTTCCCAGAGAAGCCATTTTTAAAGTTGCAGCAGGAAAAGGAACTGATCCTGTTGATGCTCTTCTTCTGTATTTTGGGGCTGCTAAAGTTGATGAATATGCTACCATTATGTGCTCCTTACAAAATTAGATATAACCCATATAACAATTGATCCTATAACTCCCAGAACGGCTGCTGCTCCATAGACCATATGTCTATCCTTCTCCAGTTTCTTAATTCTTGTATCATGTTTTTCAATGGTATCCCATTGCTTCTCTGTTACAACCATCAAAGAATCAAGCTTACCTTCCAGCCTACCAAGTATAAGATACATATCCTTGTCAGAGATATTACTCATCAGTCAAGTATCTCACGAACAGTTTCACTAATACTTTCTACAATATCTGCTGGTACTTCACCAAATTTTCTTTCTCTTCTTTTAAATCTTTTCGCCTGAACAATTCTTGCATTGATTAATATATCTTCCATGCGTTCCACTAATTCTTTCACTGCTTCCTTTGCTTCTTCTTCTTTATTTTTATATAATTCTGTACCATAATACTTGAAAACATCCTTTTCTTTTTTCTTTATTAAGGCTTTTAATTCTTTGACCTCTGTCTTGAATTCATTTGTAAATACAGCAGTGAGTTTTTCTTTATCAATAGGCCATATTTTAATACCTACTGTTTGTGCAAGAGCCATAAGAACAGGCAGGTCTGGTGCATAAGCAGAAGAATCTGGTCTTCTTTCCAGAGCATTCATTATCTTTTTATGTGCCCATGAATCATAAAAATCATTTCGCTCGTCAGAACCAAATAGTTTTTGTAATCCACTAAATCCCAACAGTGGATTATTGGGAACAAGACGGGCCAATGTAAAGTGAAATCTTTCCCATGCATTTTCTGAAAGCTCTCTCCCCGTGAAAGGGTCTATACCCAAAATCATAGGCATAAATAATTCTCCTGCAAGACCGAAGGAAGGTTGGAAAGGTGCGGGTAATCCTGCAATCCTTCCTCCCTGTTCAGGTGTTGTTTGACCTAAAGCATCACCACCCGGAAGAAATCTAGTAGTATCTAAATAATAAGATGTTTGAGGAAGTTTATTGCCTTCTACATCTCTATCCAAACCCCAACCCAGAGCATAATCAAATCTTTGTTGTGCAAACTGTTCTGCACCTCTGAGAGGATCACCCATCTTTAGAAAAGTAGGTGGCATGACAGGAAGACCAAATGCACGGGCAAGTCTTTTTTCATCCATGAGTGCTCTCTCATATTCCGTTTCTTTCTTTGATCTTTCTCTTCCTGCATAATCAAGTGCATATCCAATAGATGCCCACTTGGCAAACTTAGCTGGATTTAACGTGGCTGTTTTTGCAAGCATGGGAATAACTCTGTAGGTATATGAGAAGAAAGGAAGTCCGGTATCCCTGAGAAAATTTATGAAAGGAGCTTGAATATTATAATCAATAAATCCTTTTTTTGCTTCTTTAGCTGCTGATCTTTTTATTTGTTCAATAGCATTATTGTATTCTGATGATCCTTTCTTGAACTGTTTTAATTCCGGTATTCTTTTCTGTACTCTATCAATGTAGAGAGCAACACGAAACATCTGATCTTCTCTTTGATAGAGATCAGTCAGTCCTTTATCGGCCCATTTCATAGGATTTTTAAGAAATTCTTTCCCTCTTGTTTTTTTACCAATAACTCCTTCACCTATTTTTGTTTTATCAAGCCAGTCAACATATTTTTGATAGGTTCTACCTGCAATATTATTAGACATCTCAAGAGTATCTTCTATGTCTGCTATAGGATCATCAGTATCAGCAGTTACTTTTTTTCTTTTCAATTGTACTCTGAGAAATTCCCTAGCATACACTGTTTTCCAATCTTCCTGACCTACTCTGAGTTCTGCTTTAGCCAGACTGGCATCAAATACACCCAGTCTTACAAGGTCTTCATAAGTATTAGATTCTCCAAATCCTAGATCAAGTTTATTTAAATTGTCTTGTCCTTTCTTGGTAAATACCTTAAAACCATGATCTGCAAAAGTACCAAAAGGAACATTGTGCATATCCAATAAGAAAAAGTTTGATACAGTATTATTAGTGTGAACAGTAGGATTCCATGAAGTTTTACTTCTCTTCCACATAGAATTATAACGTCTGTATGATCTAAAAAAATCAGGAAGATGACCTTTACCATGATAAAGCCAACCTAAAAATCCTTCTCCTTGAGAAAATTCTCTTTGTACTTTTATAGCATCTGCCATATCCTTTGGTATATATTTACCTGCAAGATCACCATATCGTTCTAAACCTGTTTTCTTAATTTTATTACCATGCTTAAAGTGAAACATATCTGCCTGTTCTTCTGGAGAAAGTTGTTCAAAAGTTTTCTTGCCAGAATCTTTATAGGCTTTATACATACTTCTCGCAAAAGCTTTTTCATCTTTTGATGCTTTTTTACTTTTTGATATTTTAAGTAGTCTTTTTAATTCAGCATTATCCATATATCCAAACTTAGTATTAATATCTGAATAAAATTTATAGACAGCAAGATCATTAATCATAAGATCACCCGTTGCCTTGATGGCAAAGGCTGCATCTTCTATTTCGTTGAGAGCTTTTCTTTCTTTAGCTGTAAGCTGTTTACGAAGAGTTTGTATTCCATTTTTTACTTTTCCTAGTTTTTTATATCCTTGTTTTTCTAGATTAGCTATTCTTCCTGTTTCTTTTGCTGGGATAGGTATTGGATGTCCTCTTGCCATAAGTTCAACACCAACTAAACCATGTCTGCTTTCATCAGTGGCTTTAGTAAGTATTTCTCTTACTTCTACTCCTATAGCTTTTCTAAATTCAGGACTTAATTTTTCTCCATATGTTCTATGAATATAGGTATTCATATTCTCATGAAACGTAGAAGGTTTAAGCATACCTGCATCAACCATTCTTTGACCTGTTTCTTGAATAAGTTCTCTGGCTTCTGATCCTATTTCCCTAGCTTCTTTAGAAAGACCAGCTATATTATCTACCTGACCATCAAGAAAATAATACAGTATCTGTTTTTCATTTACTGACAGAGCCTTTGCTCTTTCAGCAATATCTGTAAACTTATAGGCAACATCATTAAAATCCAGAAAAGCTCCTTCATGTAGCTTTACAAATTCATCTGATAGCTTATAGTTATCTATAACTCTACGTCCAATAAAATCTTGTGCTGACTGTCCTTTAATTTTGATTTTCTTTGCTGCTCCAAATCCAAGAGCAGCACCTCCAAACATAAGAGTTGATTTCAGTGCAGTTCTCCAAGGACCACTATCCATATCATTTTCATCTTCAAGACGATTTATATATTTATCAATATCCTCTCCAAATACATAGTTGCCACCAAAAGCTCCTGCTCCTGCCCCTAGTGAAGCAATAGGATTATCCAATATAATTGGTTTGTAAACATATTTTCTTTTAAGGTCTTCATATTTTTGTGAGGCAGGTTGAAATTTTCCATAGTAAAAAGACTTGACACTATTTGTCAAGCTGGTTGTGTCAATACCTGTAAGTTCTTTTACAACAGCTTGAGGATTATCAGTAAGTTGTTTGGGTGTTTTTGCTGCTATGAAACTTCCCAGAGCACCGGCAGGAAGACCAATGGCAGGAGCCAATACCGTCCCTGCCGCCATTCCTGTGATAGTATTAAAAACTCTATTGGAACTATCATTATCAACATAGGCTGTTAGACCACCAATTCCTCCCCACATAAAACCAGTACCGGCAAGTCTTTTGGCTTTCTGCCATTTAGTAAATTTATATCCTGCCTTGGCTAATTGAGCAGCTTTACTGGCAGGAGTTAGCCATCCTACAGGATCAAGAAACATAGAACCAAAGTAAGTCCACTTTATATCAGCGCCCCATTCTGGATGTTCCATAAGTTTAGTGAGTAGTTTTTGATCAACGGCCATATCTACTTTATCAAATCCAGCCATTTGTTTGATGCCTCTATAGGAATCAGTTACACCCAATGTAGCGGCAAACATCATTGCATCTTCACGATCATACTCAGAAGCTTTTTCCTCCAGACCTCCACTAAACTGTCCAGCAATAGCATCAAGATCATTTTCAGTTTTATCAGAAAGTAAATCTTGAACTCTTATAGTAGGAATAGGTTGAAGAGATTCCATTTGTTCTTGCAGAGAAGCCATTATGGAGCCATCTCTTGAGCAGCTAAATCATATTGTTCTGCAAGGTAATCATAAATAGCATCCCTTGCTTTTTGTTCATTACCAGAAAGCCATCCCTGTCTATTAGAATAAGCAGTAAATAAACGATCTCTAAGCCTTTCTAAATGTTCTCTCCTATCTATAGGAGGATCAAGACTAAGAGCATTTACAATTTCTGATGCAAAATAGTCTTGATTAAAAGTATTATATAAATGGTTAGTAGCTTCTGTAGACATTATTTGTGTAGATGAAACAGGTCGTCCCCCACTGGGAGGAGGATTCATTTTTTGATCTATACCAGTATCCATCATATTTTTAACTGCATTATGTATTTGATTGGTATCATCGGCAATTGCTTTTGTAATTTCTGGTGATGTACGTCCTTGATATTGTCTAAGTAGCTGTACCATAATTCTTTCATTAACGTCTGCACTATTTACAATAGTAAGTATTGCATCTGGACTATCTTTAGAAATACCCGCTTTTTTTAATATATCCATAGCTAGTTTACTGCTTTCATTCACTGTGTAACTACCCAATTCATCTGGAAAACGACCTATAGTATCTCTTTTTTCATTAATAAGAGACATATATCCGGCAAGTTGAAATCGAGTTGCCATTTGTCGTCCTTTACCTTCTGCATATTCTCTTGCCAATACCATATCGCTAAGAGGAGTATTATTAAATACTACCATTCGTTTTTCCCTTAGTTCTTCAGGATTTTCTGCTGTAACATTTATTAAAGAAGTAACAACTCTATGCAAAGCATTTCTTGCTTTATCTCCTTCTGTTAGGTCTTTAGGTTTTATATTAGCAATACCATATCCTGTACCTCCAACATTAAAAGGCATTCCTTCTCCTGTTGTAAAGATATCATAACCTGCTCCTTGAGCAGCAGCTAAATTAGAAATAGTGGTAGGATTAAAAACTGTTCCCATTTTCTTTGCAAGACTATTTTTGTCTTCTGGAGAAACATCCCGCATAATTTTTGAGTTTTCAAAAAGTTGATTAAAAACAGTTACATTATTCTCTAATCTAATTTCTCTGTCAGCTTCTGCTGCTCTTAATCGGGCCAGTCTTGGACCTTCTATTGCACTATAGGTTTGTGCAAAACCGCTGGCAAAGCCTAGTAACGCATCACTTACCATCTTATATTTCCTCTTCCATATCTAGAAAACTTCCCATGACAGGCTCTGGTTCCATCTCTGTCTCTTCCATACTGGGCATTCTCTTGATCATATTTGCTTCTTCTTTAATTGCACTAAATTCTTCAGGTTTTAATTCTTCCATGATATCCAGAACTGTTTCTTCACTTACCTCATCATCATCAAAGTCATTAAAGATTCTTGCAGTAAATCCTTCTTCCTGTGCATCTGCAACAAGATCAAGCATTAGAGGAATTACTAGAAGCTCACTAATATCAGGAGTCCAGAGTCCTTCCACAAATCCTTTAAAAGAAGTTGTTCTGGCAATGGCTTCTGCTGGTACTCCCGCATACATAAGTTTAAGAGTATTTTCTCTAGTTGGTGATTGATTTCTATTTTCTGATACAAAATCAAAAGCATCCACAATACTTTCTATTTCAGGAGGAGTTTCCCAAGCATACTTTCCTAGTGTACCCCGATCTTGATTCTCTAAATCACCTGTCAGACTGGAACCCGGAACACTGGAAGAGATAAAGCTAGTAGGGTCTTCATCAGTATTTTCTTGAATATCTAAATTATCTGTAATATTATCATATTCTCCTTGATTTTCTTTGAAGTTTTTAATATCTTGTTTGTCTGCCTCTATCAGTTCTTCAACTTCTTCTAGACCTCCTTGAAATCTGGACATGACTTGAGACATAACAGATTGCATCTGCTCTAGTCCTACTTGTTGAAGAGGATCAGTTTGAGGCATCATGGGAGGTTCTGGCTGTCCTCCTGCCATATCAAGAAATCCCATACCTGCATCTTCCATTTGTTCTGGCATATTATTTTATCCTCATGAAAGTAATCCACTATAGTTTACTCTGAAGTATCCATCATCTGCCATCATAACAAGATCAGGACGATACTCAATAAGTTCTTGTGCCAATACTCCAACTGTAGGTTGATTATTAACACCTATCTTCTCTGCAACCTCATTCCATTCCCATTCGTAGAGATCAATAGTAGAATTAAATTCTCCAATCTTTTCTATATTAGTTTTAAGTCTAATATCAGAAAAAAGACCAGCAACAGCAGCACCTCCAGCTTTACTTGCTAAAAATCCTCCAGCAATAGAACCTATGGCACCAAAGATACCTGCTGTTTTGGATGCACTTTGATTACCTCTGGCAATAGCTGCCTGTTGAGCAAGAGCAGCCGTTGCCGCTTCTCTGTCCAAGGCACTTTCAACTGACTGGAAAATAAACGCTGCATCATCTCTGCGTTTTTGCCAAAGAGCATTATATTCCTTCTCTCTTAGCCCCAGAGTAGCCTGTGCGGCAAAAGAGTTAGAGGCCATTTGATTACCATTATTAATAGTAGCTATAGACCTGAACCAGTTAGCATTGGCTGCACGAATAGATGCAAGCTGATTAGAATTAAATGTTTCTCTAGATAATTCTTGATTTGCAATAAACTGATTAAATGCATTTGTTTCCCCTGCATTGAACTGTCTAATAGCTGTGGTTCTATTTGCGTTGGCTTCTGATACAGAGTTCTCCAGAGTTGAAAAAAACTGTTCAACCTGATTTGTGGAGGTTGCATTAAACTGTCTGGCTGCATTTTCTGCTGCCTGATTATTAAATAATTTTTGTGTAAAAGCATTAAAGCTTAATGTATTGGAAGCTTGTTTATTATTAAGATTTGCTGTATCTATGGCAAGAAAATTCTGAGCATTATTTACTGCTCCTGTAAGTCTGGCATTAAGATTTTGTGTTCTCATTGCAGCAAGCATACTTGCATTCTGTAATGCCGTTGCTTGCCTATTACTAAGATTTGATAATTGTATTCTTCCATAAGCCTCTGCATCTGCACTGGCAATGGGTAATCCGGCCTCAATGAGAGCTTGTGTTCTGGCAGATGCTGCCATAGAAGAAGCTCCCAGACCTCTTTGTAACATGAGAGAATCTGCATTTCTGGCAGCAGGTGCAGCCCATAGAGGTAGAGGTTGTCCCTCTTTAATAGAATCTGTTATTTCTCCCAGTTGAAACTGAAGTGTGGCTCTCTGATCAAGTTCTCCCGTTGCAGCCACTGCCAGTTCTTCCGTGGGTATGGCTTCTTGTATATCTCCAATAGTTCTGGTGGGTGCTGCCAATTGGGCAGCGGCAGCTTCTCCTGTATCTGCTATTTGTGCAGCAGTGGCCGTTGCTGCTGGTACTCTGGTAGGAGCAGCAGTAGTTACACCCGTTGTTGCTACTTGTTGTGCAGGAGCAATGGTAGGAGCCGTAGCAACTCCCAATCCTTGATCTGAAACAAGCTCATCTTGTCCAGCAGTGAAACTGGGTACTTCTACAGTAGGAGCAGTGGGCACAGTAGGAATAGCCAATTCTGGTGGAGTAGTCTGTTCAGCCGCTCTAATAGCTGCTGCACCACCCACTCTGGGAGCAAACTGTACAGGATCAAGGGTTTGCTGTCCCTGTTGTGCAGCAGTTGCAGTTCTACTTCCCGGTATCGCATCAAACTGTTCATTTGTAAATGCGGGTAAACCAAATTCCCGTCTTTGTGCATTAATTGAAGCTCTTAATCTGTCTGTAATTGCAGCACTTCCAAATCGAGGGTCTGCTGGTTGAGGACCAGTTACAGTTGATCCCGTATCTTCAATAGGTATAAGACCTTGAATTTGTGCCTGTCGTCGTGGCGATAGCTGGGAAAATCTTAGTGCTTGATCAACCTGTGGATCACCACCCTGATAACTCCTAACACCTTCCACAGCTTCCTGACCACTACCGCCCATAGACTTCAGATGAGCAGCTTCCTCTTCATTAATGAAAGCTATCTGCTCACCTTCCGGTGCATTCTTTTCCAGCCATTCAATAGCCTTCTTTACATAGGCGGGAGTGTTTTTTGTTTTAGCCATTATTGTTTACCTTTATAGTTATTAAACGTCTGACGCCCCGTCAAATACATCTTCAGTCTTGAGTTTAGTATAGGCCAGTGCAATAAGATTACTGCCAGTCTCATCACCCACAGCATAGGCATACTTAAACTTGTCTATGGAAGGACAAGGAACAACTTCAGGAGCAGTTTTTGCCCTTTCATCTGCATCTTTATATACGGATACATCTACCATGAGAAACCAATTATCTGCATTATCTTTTCTACATAGACGAGCATTCGTCACACGAACATATCCGTTGTTATGAGTGATACCGCCCTGTAGAGGAATGTTTACTTGTAGTGCCATAGTTTATCCTTTCTCTTATATACTTACTGGAAGAGCGGGAAGATTTTGTTCTGCCAGCTTATCATTTAATTTTTTACTAAATCCGGGGAGCATTTCATCGCAGATTTCTCTCATAGTTTGAATTATTGACCACTGTTGCCAAATAGCTCCATTATGCAATCGTTGTAATTGAGATGCATTAAATAATGGTCTTGCTCCATTTGCCTCATCTTCTTCCGACATTCTTGAAATTAAACCAGCAGCAATTAATTGTTCTTTTCTATCTTCACTATTTATGAAATCGTCCCATTTACTTTTAATAATGGATGAAGGATCAGCAAATTCCATATCAAATACTCTACAAACTGCTGTATCTGAAAAAGCATCCAATGCTGTATGTGCGTCGGTAGTTTGATGAACATCTCCATTACCTTTAAGCAACCATCTGGTAGTACTTCCGTTTCCCATTGCAACTATATTGCCGGTAGAACCATGAGTAGTATTACCAGTGCCATCTTTGATTAGAGGAAATAGCCATATATTGGCAGTAGAATTGCTCGTATCGTCGGTTGTCTCCCCAGTAGCCACAGTTAAAATTCTTTGAGCAATAGTTCCTTCAGACAGAGCTAGAGTTTGCGCACCGCCCGGAGCGCCATCATATTTACTAATCTGATAGTAAGTATCGGTCTCTGCACTACCCGTTACACCATGAGCCACATCAGAAGATTTTAAAGATAATATGGCATCATCGTTATGTGCTTGGTTTATTGTCAATGCTGCACCGGCTGCGCCAGTATTCGCAGTATCAGATAAAAACAATCGTTGATCCGACAAACGCATCTCCTCAGTACCCTGCGATGTCCAACCCAATATTCCTGCGGATACCCAAAACATCCCCGTATCAGTATCAGATGTGAATGTATATGATGGTGACCCTGCACTACCGTCTCCTGTCCCAATAGTGGTAGCAGTCAGTGCTTGTGCAGCAATTGTACTGCCAGACTGTGCAGTGAAAGTATTGGCAGTAAACTGAAAATCATCTGCTCCAGAAATACGAATGTCTATCTGATCATCCGTATCTGCTGTAATACTGGTATCTGCATCTGCATCAAGAATAAATTCTGCTCCATTTAAATCTCTATCTGCAAATACATCTGTCGGTTTTGCTCCTAAGTATGGCATATTATTTATCCTTCTGCTGCTTTAGCTCTATCTGCTCTATTTTTATAATCATCTCTTGCCAACAAAGCTTCCTGTAAACCCTGCTCTGTGGCTGGCATAGTTGCAACATCTGCGTCAGCCATCAATACTTGTCTGGCTTGATCCGACATTCTTTTGCTACATTTGTTAAGTTTCCCAGCAACTGCTTTTTGAACCCAATCATCAATGTCAAGAAGATCATTGAGTAAAACGTTCTCCTGATGATCTGAAATATTTACTGTAATTGTTAGTGCCATTTTTAGTTCCTTTCCTATACCAGCAGACAGCCAGCGAAATATGTATACGCAGCGGTCGCATCAACAGTGAAATCTACGGTCTTTGCCCCGCCGCCTACGAAAACAGTGACGTAAGCGGTATCGCTGGCATCCATGTCCGCAATGATCGACCCTTGCAAAGTCCAATTGTCAGCCGCACCAACGGAGTATGGATTAACTCGATTATGTCTATAGTCACGATTTGAGGTCTTGAATTCCACACGACCAGTGGTATGAGACGATCCAATATTTTGGATCGATAAAGTATAAGTGAACAGATATGCACCAGCTACGGGTGCCGTGAATGTTGTTCCATCGAAGTCGGCGTTCTGATCGAACGTCTCTGTCCCGTCAAATGGAACCGTGTACTGCGTCCCATCGCCAGAGAAATCGTTATTTGCTGATGTGCGGCGACTGTGAAATGCAGGTTGTAGAGGTTTTAGAATAGCCCCTGTTTCATCAAATGACATATGCGTAGTAGTACCTAAAGCTGATCCCAGCCCTATAACAAGATCATCAGCAGTATCATCTAGGCCAATATGAAAGTCTTGTGCATTACCATCAAATACAATCTTTGCGTCTTCTGCACCTGCATCACCAATAGTTAATGTTGGTGTGGTTCCTTTAAGAACAAGAGAACTATTAGTTAATGTAGCTACCTCAGCCCCTGCTATATCAAAACGTATAGTATCCTCATCAGCACTTTCTTCTACTTGAATCTTCGTATCTTGATCTGCATCTTCAAGTACACTTGCTGTAATAGGAGGTGGCTTTCCTATATATGGCATTATGTTATCTCCATAACTGACAGAGCTACATCAACAGCACCACTGCCTGTAACCGATAAAGTATCTGTAGTTTCCATAACTACTTTATTTCCTGCCAACAGTTCCAGTGTACTATTGCCCGGAATAGGCGTAGTAGTGAGTAGCTCAACATCTTGGTTGGTCTCATTATTAGCTCCTGACCTGTTAGTCGTATCTGTTCCAAGAGTGACTGTAGCGTTGATAGAACTACTGGTTGTATTGCCTATTATAAGCCCCAGTATAACCGTAGTAGTGCTACCAGCAACAGTATAAATTACGTCTGCTGATGTAACACCAGCTTTAGTTATAACTTTAAATGTATTTGCCATATTGTCCTTCCTTTTTTAAATTACCCTAAAGCAATAGCTAAAGCTGTAGCATCAGCACTTGATACACCTCCAGCATATGTTTTAATATCCGAAGCTGGAATTTGCTTTGTCGTTGTTCCATCAATTATAATAATAGCATCGGAATCGGCTACTGTAATTGAAGATGTAGATTTTGCAGAACCATCAAGTAAATTGAGTTCAGCAGTTGTAAGATTAGCACCATCTAGAATTTCCAGTTCTGCTTCAAGGATGGCTGCTGAACCAATTGTAAATCCAGTACCAGTTACGACACCGGTAGATGTAATAGCACCAGAACCAATTGTTCCAGCAGCAGTAACATTGGCACCACTGAAAGTAAGAGCAGTAGTAGTACCAGATTTAATAATTAAGTTACCACTTGTATTTGTGGCCGAACCAAACGTAGTTCCACCAGAAGCAAAGAAGATATCACCTCCTGCCGCATCTAGAAGAATATCATCAGCAGTATCCAGAATAAGATCACCAGTATCATTTACAATATATGAATTAGTACCACCATGATATAGATTAAGGTCTTCACTTGCTCCAAGAGTCAATCGCCCAGTTGCACTATCACCGGAAAGATCGTCTGCATCTGCATCTACATCAAGCTTGACAAGTCCACCTGAAGTAATATTGGATGCACCGTTGTCAATATTACCAAAGCCGCTTGCAATAGAACCGCTACCCAGAGCGCCCACTGTAGTGGCTGCTGTAGTAACAAGATTGGGCATTGCCGTAATCTCATCATCAAAGTATGCAGCAAGATCAGTAACAGCAACCTGCTTCATTGTACCATTATCATTGTATACTACTCTATCAGCATCAACTACAGTAGTTGCAGAAGCAGAAGTATCACCATCAATAATATTAAGTTCAGTGGTGGTAACTGTGGCACCATCAAGTATTTCTAGTTCAGCTTCACTGATACCTGCACTACCGATAGTAACTGTACCTGCAAAAGTAACATTGGCACCACTGAATGTCATGGCAGTAGTAGTGCCAGACTTGATTATAAGATCACCGCTAGTATTTGTAGCTGATCCAAAAGTAGTACCATCGTCTTTGAAGAAAATATCACCACCACCGGCATCCAGAACAATATCTGTACCGGCATCTACATTAAACAAGGCAGAAGAGGATACAGTAAGATTTGTTCCGTCCCCTTCAATCTTCTCACCATCATCACCAAAAGTAATACCTACATCTGTTGGTATATTAACGTCAGCAGTAGCTGTAAGATTAATATCTGCTCCAGAAGTAACTGTAAGGTCTGTACTGTTACCTTCAATCTTCTCACCTGTACCAAAAGTAATACCTACATCAGCGGGAATAACTACATCAGCAGTGGCAGTAAGATTGATATTATTACCACTAATAGTTAAATCAGTGCCATCACCTTCAATCTTTTCGCCGTCATTACCAAAAGTAACACCTACGCCACTAGGAATATTAACGTCAGCAGTAGCTGTAAGATTAATATCTGCTCCAGAAGTAACTGTCAGATCAGTATTATTTCCTTCAATCTTCTCACCTGTACCAAAAGTAATACCTACATCGGCAGGAATAATAACATCAGCAGTGGCAGTAAGCTTAATGTTATTACCACTAATTGTAAGATCAGTACCGTCGCCTTCAATCTTTTCTGCTGCATCACCAAAGGTTATCCCTTTATTTGCGGCTACTTTAATATCCCCTGAATCAATAGTTGCAATCGTGGCACTTCCCGCAACGATAGTGATCGTATCACTATCCGTATAACTGGGTGCTCCACCAGAAATACTAATTGTTTCCACAGAGATTTTAGTATCATTGTCGCTATCTGACAGTAATGAATTATATCCACCCATTGCATCTCCGCCATCATGTCTATGACCACTGGAGCTTGTACTGCTTGTTTTTGCAAATGCAGTGAAAATTTCTGCAAATTCATTTGTGAAGTATGCAGCTTCAATTACATTTCCAGTAGCTATACTAC
>Ga0208450_1000767_pt1 | contig 16567 bp, 16 predicted proteins | sample MalvireepMed_908_FD_184249 | JGI IMG/M metagenome (GOLD analysis project Ga0208450, IMG submission 184249) | Marine viral communities from the Global Malaspina Expedition - Malaspina viral metaG DeepMed_908 (SPAdes) (version 2) | ecosystem: Environmental > Aquatic > Marine > Oceanic | place... | reverse complement strand
CCTGCAAGCTGCACGATATTAACCCCTACACTTACCTGGTGGACGTGCTGCAACGCGTCAGTCAGCATCCCGCCAGTGAAGTGGCGAACCTGACTCCGCGGCTCTGGAAAATCCGGTTCGCCGAGAATCCGCTACGGGCGCTGATCGATCCACGTCACCCGGACCGACAAGCCACGCAACTCACACCGGTGGAGGTCGTTCAGGCGCATTGAGGACATGAGCATCGACGAGTTGCTGGAACTGAACTAGTACATCTGCCAGCGCATTGATGAACTGCAAGAACAGGAAACCCTGCAAGCCTTGAGTCGGTTGCGGGTTGGTCTGAAAGTGACCTTCGAAGGTCGAGAACGACCGGTGCTGGGGATCTTCACCAAGATCAACCGTAAGAGTGTGATCGTGCTGGGCGAGGAAGGTAGGAAACAGTACAAGGTCTCGCCGGAGTTACTTAGGCCTCTACGTGACGTGAAGTAGGTCAACTACGTCGTAGGATGAACGCTCACCTTTGGGCGACAACCCAAGCTTCCTTGACTAGCCCATCTCGGCGGGGCAAAAAGGTCGGCTTTCCAATGTTTGCCGCGGTCACATTGGCGCCCAAACCACAAAGCAGACCTTTTCAGGTAGGGGCCTACCTGAGCATTACGAAGCTGACAACCATTAAGCCAGAGGGGCAGTTGCTTTTAATCACTGTTAGCTATGCCATCCATCCGGTTGCTGGCCGTATGCCGGGACATCAAAATGAAATGAGCTCATCGAAAGGTCGACTTTGCCCTTTGCGTGCGAGACTTTCGGAACTGGCTGTATCGACTGACTCTATCAGTGTAGTGGCCCCCATTTAAACCGGACTGGGACCCGCAGCAGTGAAATGATATTAGGGGGTGTTGGAAGATAAACAAGCAAATGATGCTAAGGAGCGAATAGATCTGTATCAAGACGCTCCTTCGGATCAGGACTCCTGCACCTTTACTACCAGGAGCGGCTTGTCATCTTCAGCCGCGTTCGGTCCGGCCAATTGATTCCACATGGAATCGACCATGGGTTGAAGAAAGAGCTGCCCGAGCTGGCGAATCATGACGCCGATTACTTGACTGGAGTCACGGTGTGCCTTCGACGCAACGCCGACATTGCGCAAAGTCGCCACTTGTTTGGCAGCGAGATCGGTGAGCATCTCCAGAATACGGCCGCGGTGCCCCATGGGATCGAGCAAAGCCCGCCTGAGGTAACCGACTACCGCTGGGTTATCAGAGAGCATGTCCGCGACTGCTTCGTCACGAGCAGCTGCAATCTCCGCAGTGGTTCCTTCGAGGGGGACTTGCTCGATCGCGCCGAAGAACAAATCAACAATATGTTGCTCAATGGCCTCGCGCAGTCCGTCCTTGGTTCTAAAGTGGTGCACCACCAAACCAACCGTTACACCCGCCGCCTCGGCAATGGCACGCATCGAGGTCGCGTCCTCTCCGTAGTTCGCATACAGAGCGAATGCCGCATTGCGGATGCGTGCCTTCGCAGTCAAGTCGCTATTCAATTTAGGGGATACCCCCACCGTTTTCTTCACTATCTAACTCCTATGCATAGCCGAGTCTGTGTAGTTCCTCGAACATGACCGGACTATCAAGCTGGCGTTGGCTTTGTACGCTAAGCAGCCACGATCGGTCGGGACGTGCAAGGTTACCAGAAACGCTGATATTGTACCTTAGTATATTTTGCTATACAGTCGTATAGTGTTGATGCGTTCGGCAGGTGATAATGATGAAATCGTTTACTCCAACCTTTGTCCCAGATAGAGAGGACCTACGCTCCGGCTACCGGGTCGAGCTAGGCAGCTACACGCTCAGCAAAGAAGAAATCGTAACGTTTGCAACCCAGTGGGATCCGCAGTTCTTCCACCTCGACGAGCGTCGCGCTGCGAACAAAGGATACTTCGGAGGCTTGATTGCAAGTGGTGTACAAACCCTGGCGGTATACCAACGACTCACCGTCGGTAGTCTCTTCCGGCACTGGGATGTGATAGGCGGCGCCGGTATCCGTGACTTGGAGTTCCGCCACCCGGTGCGTCCGGGCGACACTCTTACGGGATTCACTGTCATCGAAGATGTTCAGGGCCAATCCGAACGCGGCCGCATACAGGTCGCGTTAACGGGGGGATTAGTGAACCAGAGTCGCAGACAGGTACTTGCTCTGACGATGTTGATATATCTGCGGATGCCCAGCTTATGAGCGCTCACGCACCTGAACAATCGACCGGGATTTGGAGGGGCTCGCTCGCCCCCAACCTGCCCGGCCCGCCTCCGGCTGCCAAATCGCCGTTGGCTGCAGTTCGCGTAGAAGACACAACATTTCAAACCTTTGAGATATCCACCAGCCCAAGTCTGAGGGAGGTAAGTCAAAATTTTCACTTGACGATCCACTCAGTCGACAGCCACGAAAGTCAGCCTTCCTTTCTAGCGAAGCATTCCCCACCCTACGCACCACAAGGAGAATATGACGAATTAGGATAAAAATACCCCTTAAAATCGAACAAAAACAACATAATATAAGGAACTATATCATGAAAAAACAAAGCCTTACCAACTTATTGTCAACTGTTATATTAATATCTCTGATTGTATCTACCGCTAATGCTACAACGCTTAATTTTGCTTCTCCCTATCCATCTGGATCATTACCAACAAATGTCGTTGAGCAGTGGGCCTCTAAGGTGAACGAATATTCAAGCGGCAAGGTCTCCGCTAAAGTGTTCCCTCTTTCTCTTCTGAGCGCAGCTGAAGCATCCCCAGGAATAAGGGACGGAATTGCTGATGTTGGATTCGTAATCATGGCTTATTGGCCGGGAAGTTATGCTCATAGCAATATGGTTAATGAGTCCGCAATGCAAATGAAACTTATCAGTGAAAATAACTTAAATGGTAAGGGGACCTTTGCTTTTCAGGGGGCGATGGCTGAATTCATACTCCATAGCTGCCCTGAGTGCTTAAATGAATATCAATCTCAAAATCAGGTGTATACAGCTAACGTGACTACAGCAAATTATGCCCTACTGTGTAACAAGAAAATAACGAAGCCTTCAGAGATGAATGGTACTCGGGTTAGAGCCGGGGGATCTCACTGGGCTCGTTGGTTGAAAGAGTTTGATGCCACGCAAGTTAATATGACAATTAACGATATTCGGGAAGCGTTATCCCAAGGTGTCGTTGATTGTACATTGGCACAGCCTTCTGAGCTTCGAAATCTTGGACTTTCAGAGGTAGTAAACCACGTGACAATTGACCTGCCAGGCGGCGTTTATGCTGGTGTTGGTGGGGCTACCTTTAACAGGGATACATGGAGAAGCCTTGACGTTGATCAGCGCAAGGCAATCCTAAAAGCTGAGGTGGACCCGATCAGTTGGACAACCTGATGGTGTCACTAAGCTATGATCCGGTTGTTTCCCTGGCTCAGGCGGCCAAGGCTATCGGTTGCCCGTAGTACACCTCATCCGGCGTTTGGTAATCAAGGGTTTGGTGGTACCGGGTCTGATTGTAATGCCGGAAGTACCGGTGGAGCGCCTGCTTCAAGTGGTGTCCATTCTCGAAGGCTGTGAGGTAGACGCACTCGTGTTTGACGCTGCGCCAGAGCCGTTCCACGAAGATGTTGTCGTGGTAGCAGCCCTTGCCGTCCATGCTGATCCGGATGCCATGCTCTTTGAGAATGCCTGTGAAGGCTTCACTGGTGAACTGGACACCTTGATCGGTGTTGAAAATTCCCGGCGTTCCATGGCGCTGTAAGGCCTCCTCCAGGGCATCAATACAGAAGTCTGTGTCCATGGTATTGGAGACCCGCCAGGACAACACTTTGCGGCTGTACCAGTCGATGATGGCGACCAGATACATGAAGCCCCGAGCCAGCGGAATATAGCTGATATCTGTTGCCCACACCTGGTTGGGGCGGTCGATTTTCAGCCCTTTGAGCAGGTACGGATAAACCTTGTGCCCGTCGCCCGGAATGCTGGTCCTGGGCCGTGGATACACCGCCTGGATGCCCATGGTGCGCATCAGGCGCTGCACCCGCTTGCGGTTTATCAGGTGGCCTTTGCGTTCCAGGTGGACACGCATTTTACGAGAGCCATAGTACGGCGTTTCCAGATGCTGCTGGTCAATCAGGTACATCAGATCCAGATCCTCCTGACACTGTTCACGAGGGACGTAGTACACCGACGAGCGGCTCAGTTTGAGCAGCTCGCACTGGCGGACAAGGCTGACTTGGGGATGACCTCGCTCGATCATCGCCAACCGCTGTTGACGGCTTACTGATCGAGCTTGCGCGACAAAAAATCGCGTTCCACCGTCAGTCGGCCGATCTCGCGATAAAGCTCATCAGAGCTGGGCGCGTTGGACTGCTTGCCGGACTTTTTCTTGCCTTCAAAGAGGTCCGGAGCATTCTCCAGCAGCTCGCGTTTCCAGGTGCTGACCATGGTTGGATGGATCTGGAATCGGGCGGCGATTTCGGATGTAGTCTGGTCACCCTTGAGGGCGGCCAGGGCGACTTTGGACTTGAATGACGCGCTGTATTGCTTGCGTTTCTTACTCATGATTCTCCTCCTTGTGGAGATGATGAATCAGAGCTTAGGCACCTGTCCAAATTTCGGGGTCCACTTCAAGCCGGAGCATTTCTAACTGCCGAAATAGCTTGGCAATCAGAGCTTCAGGCAAGAGAGGTTATGGAAGATTTCAGGAAAAATGATGGCCAAATGCATTATGCATCTGAGCAGTTTGTAAAACTAACAAAGGAATTCATTGAAGATGATATGTCTGAGCTGGTCTCATACTACGAAACTAAACACGGAGTTAAAAATGGAGACGCCTTGCTCAGCGATTTCACTGAGATTCTGAGAAAGTGGGTTGATCGTGTAAAGGAAGCTGATAGTTCGGAAGAGCTTTCGGAAATTTATTGGGAAGAAATATTTTCGAAAGTTGATGTATCGAAATATGGGTTATAGAAAGACCGCTTATATTGATATTTAAATAAAAAGCATGGCGACATGGCTGTATGCTGCAAGATCGACTTTGCTCTATGCAAAAAAAATATAAATAGGCCATTCGCCATACTCAGCCTCATCCACGAACGTTCTAGTGGCGTAGTCTGAAACTGCTACCCTGCAGTGTCGCTCGACGACATCCGAACTTTTGGCATTATTCTCTGTCGAGAAATGCCTGAATGATTATTTTTTGCCATTGCTGCGAGCGGTCGATTGTTGGTGCCGTGGCACCAGCAACAGCCGTAAGGGATATCCGCCAAGCACCTGAAGGGTTAGCACGGAGCAATGCCAATAACGTCTCCTCGTGACCGGGACGGTTCCGTTGGACCTCAGTCCATCTTCATAAGACAGACCCGCCTGACAAGATTGACGACCAGATCCTGGCGCTTTACACCAAGAGCCTGAGCAGCCGGGAAATCGTGGCCCCCTGCAAGGAGGATTGAGACGCGGAAATCTCGACCACGCGCTTGTCCAAGGTGGCCGAACGTGTGATCGACACGCTTCACAAATGGCAGCATCGTCCGGTTGATCCAATTCCCCACATCGTCTATCTGGGCTGCTGCGTCGTTCTGAACATTCGTCAGGACAAGAGAGTGATCAACAAACTTGGCCATGGGCATCGAAATGGAGGGCCTGAAGGAACTGCTAGGCCTCTGGCTAGCCAAGACAGAGGGTGCGAAGTTCTGGCTATAGTTCTGACGGAACTGAAGAACTGTGGTCTGGAGGATATACTGATCGTCCGTCTGGGCTGCCTCAAATGCTTTGCAAATGCCATTGCTGCTGAGTGGCCCAGATCAAGGTGCAACTGTGCATCGTGCACATGATTCGTTAAGTATCCGGAACGGCAGAACAGAGCCGATACAGCCGATCTGAAGTACATCTATCAGAACACGAGGCCCGGCAGGCGCTGGTAGCCTTTGGCGAACCTGCAACAACCCGTGCCCTCAGATCTCCCTGATTCTGGCACTACTATTGGAACAATCTCATCACGCTCTTCGAGTCCCGCCCGGCCATCCGGAAGGTGATCTACACCACCAATGCCATTGCGTTACTGAATAGCGTCATCCACAAAGCCACCAAGCGTCTCAAGCTTTCCACCACGGATAACTCAGCACTGAAAGTGGCCTTCTTGGCGATCCAGCAGGCCTCAAAGAAATGTACCATGCCAATCCGTGATTGGGGCCGGCATTGAATTGCTTTTGTATCGAGTTCGGTGACCGCCTGGACGGCCACCTGTAATGTGGAGGGTAGTTACACAGATTTATTTACAGTCTCATCTAGGCAGCTGCCCGCAGTGTTAATGCGTGGCCCAGAGGATGCTCCATCTCCATTCATCGGCTACCTTTATCACGGGACATTGTTATCAATGTCCCGGTCTGCATCGCAACGATAGCATGCTAACAGGTTCCGTCAAAGTGATCGCCCGATCAGCTCCTTCATGATCTCGTTGGTGCCACCGTAGATTTTTTGCACCCGCGCAGCGGCGTACATCTGCGCGATGGGGTACTCCATCAGATAGCCATAGCCGCCGAACACTTGCAGACAGCGGTCGATAATGGCGACCTGCTTGTCGGTACCGAGCAACTTAGCCATTGAAGCGGTGGCAGGGTCGAGCTCACCGTCCATGTAGCGCTGGACGCAGTGATCCATAAAGGTTTTCGCGGCCAACACCTCGGTCTTGCACTCGGCAAGCACGAAGCGCGTATTCTGGAAATCCAGGATTGGCTTGCCAAACGCCGTCCGTACCTTGGCATACTTGATCGCCTCCAAGACTGCGGCTTCGGCCATCGCGACACCGGCAATCCCGATAATCAAGCGCTCACGGGGTAGCTGCTCCATCAGCTGGAAGAAGCCCTGGCCTTCTTCGCCACCGAGCAAATTCTCCGCGGGTACGCGCATGTCGATGAAGGTAAGCTCGCGCGTGTCCTGGCCGTGCTGCCCAACCTTCTGCAGCACCCGTCCGCGCTCATAGCCCTCGACCTTGTCCACCTCGACCACGAATAATGAAATACCACGGGCGCCTTCTAACTTGTCAGTCTTGGCTACCACAATCATCAGGTCAGCGTGGGTGGCGTTCGAGATGAACGTCTTTGACCCATTGATCACGTAGTGATCACCGTCGCGGATCGCGGTCGTACGCACTGCCTGCAAATCCGAACCCGTGCCGGGCTCGGTCATAGCGATGCCAATCACCTTCTCACCGTTCGCCATTGCCGGAATCCAGCGTTGCTTCTGCGCCTCTGTTGCATAAGCCGCTATGTAATGGGCGACGATGGTCGAGTGTACGCTGAATCCGAACGCAGTGTCTCGGGCCAGCGCCAGCTCCTCTTGGACCACGGCCTCGTGGCCGAAGTTGCCACCACCACCACCGTACTCATGGGGCAGGCCAGTACACAATAAACCAGCAGCGCCGCTTTTGTTCCATAACTCACGGTCAACCTGGTGCTGCTCAGCCCATCGCTCCTGGTTAGGCGTGACTTCGCGGGCGAAGAACTTGGCCGCTTGGTCGCGCAGCAACGTGTGGTCCTCGGCCTCCCAAGGTGCCTTATAATCGGGAAACAATTCGCTCATGGTGTTTACTTTCCTGTGTAGTGAGGTGCTCGCTTCGCCAGAAAGGCGGCCTGACCCTCGTGGCTGTCGGCTGAGTGGATTGCCAAATGAAAGTTCTGCTTTTCATACTTGAGACCATGGCTGAGTGATGTCTCAAAGGCCTGCAACGCCGCGTCTTTGGCCAGCGCTACGGCCAGCGGCGAATTGGCGGCAATATGTCCAGCCATTGCAAGTGCTTGGTCAAGAGCCTCACCCTCTGGGACCACGCGGGCGACGATGCCATCGGCGCATGCGTCAGCCGCACTGATGAAATTGCCAGTTAGCAGCATGGTCATTGCCTTGGCTTTGCCTACCGCGCTTACCAAACGCTGCGTGGCGCCGCCGCCGGGGATGACGCCGAGCTTCACCTCGGGCACCCCAAATTTCGCGGTTTCAGCTGCGATGACGATGTCACAGGCAAGGGCAAGCTCACAGCCGCCGCCCAACGCCAGGCCCTCTATTGCGGCGATAACGGGCTTGGGAAAGCCTGCCAAGTCATCCCAGAACGTACCACCAAGGGCTTTGCGCGGGCCGATCAGCGCATCCTCACGAATACGGTCAAAGGCAGTGATGTCGGCGCCCGAGCAAAAGTTCCCAGCGGCACCGTGGATTACTACGGCACGCACACTGTCGTCGTACTGAAAAGTCACCAGCGCCTGTCCCAGTGCGCTTAAGACTTCTTCGTTAAGTGCATTGCGGGCTTCTGGCCGATTGAGTTCGAGGATAACGATGGATTCGTTGCGGCGGATATTGAGAATAGCCATCAGATGTCCTTGTAGATATCTTTATAAGTGGCGCGGATCGACTTCTTGTCGAGCTTGCCGACGCTGGTGCGGGGCAACGTTTCGAGAAACAAGGCAGTATCTGGCAGCTGCCACTTGGCGAAATTGGGTGTTAGAACTTCGTGGATCTCGTCCAGCGGCAACTCGGTGCCGTCGTCGGTAACCAACAGGGCGACAGGGCGCTCCTGCCACTTGGGATGCTCAATGCCAACAACTGCAGCATCGCGGATGCGCGGGTGTGCGATCAGCGCATTTTCCATGTCGATGGAGGAGATCCACTCGCCGCCGCTCTTGATCACGTCTTTTAGACGATCGGTCAGCTTGAGGTAGCCGTGCTGGTCGATCGTGCCGACGTCACCGCTCCGCCAGTAGCCGTCGAGGAAGCGATCTCCATCGTCGTCAAGCTTATGATACTTCTCGATGATCCAAGGTCCTCTTAATAACACCTCGCCCTGGGAAATGCCGTCGAAGGGCACATCCTTACCGGCACCGTCAACAAGTCGGAAGTCGACGCCCGATACCATCAAGCCTTGGCAGCGCTTGCGGTTCCATGTTTGCTCGTCGCTCAACACTTCGCGCAGCGACGGTTTAAGCCCCTTGTTGACCGTGACCAGCGGAGTGGTCTCGGTGGCGCCATAGGCGTGAATAATGTCGGCCCCGGTTAGATCATAAAAGCCACGCATCAGACTCAAAGATGGCTCGGTGGCACCGCTCAGCAGCCTCGCACGGCTGAAGTCGGGCTTGTTGTCCAGTGATCGGATGTACTCCAGCATCGGTGTAAAGATCGCTGGCGCACCGTTAGCTACAGTAACCTTTTCTTCTATCATTGCATCGACCAAAACCGACGTATCCTCAGCGACGTAGCGGCCTGGCAGGACGACTTTAGCCATCGCCTGGACGGCGGCCTGCGGAAGACCCCAGCACTGACCGTGGAACATCGGCGTAATGAGCATGGCGGTGTCGTCACTACTCATGCCGATCACACTGTCCATCGCCAAGGTGTGCAGATAGATACCGCGGTGGGAGTAGTAGATTCCCTTGGGCCTACCGGTGGTGCCTGTCGTGTAGCAGGCGCTGTAGGCCGACGTCTCGTCCACCATCGGCCAATCGATGTGTTTATCTTCTGCCCGGAGCAGATCCTCGAAGTGATGCACGTTCGTCAGGGTCGTGCTGATCTGCGACAGCGGACGGTCGGTCATCACGATCCAGCCTTTGACTTGAGGCACCAGCGGAGCGAGCTTCTCTGCAATTGGCAGCAGGGTCTCGTCAACTAGAATCCAGGACGCCTCACTGTGGTCGGTAACATAGCCCAAATCCTCGGGCGCCAAACGAAGGTTCATCTGCAGCATGACGGCAGCGAGGCCGGGGATCGCCCAATAAAGCTCGAAATGTCGGCGACTATTCCAGTCCAGGATGCCAACTACGTCCCCAGGGCCGACGCCGAGTCTGCGCAATGCGTTGGCCGCCTGACAGATCCGGAGGTAGGACTCGCCGTAGGTGTACCGGTCCCAGCCGCCATCGGCGGTACGGTAGACGATTTCTTGTTCTGGATAAGTCCGGGCCGCATGCCGAATCATGGTCGTTGTGTTGAGCTGGTAGCTGTCACCATGGGTGGAAGGACGGCCCTTAGTAATATATGTCGATTGCATATCTTTCTCCTCAGATGCGTTCAATTATTGTTGTGTTGGCAGTGCCATGAGCTTCACAGATAGTCTGTAAGCCCAACTTCTTCCCTGAGCGTTCAAGTTCACAAAGTAAATCCGTAAGCATGCGGGCACCGGTTGAGCCCAGCGGGTGCCCGATTGCGACTGAGCCACCGTTGACATTGAGCTTGTCATCCGGAATATCGAATTCGCGCTGAAACATCAGCGGTACGCCTGCAAAAGCCTCGTTGACCTCGTACAAATCAATGTCCGCCGCGCTTAGTCCCGCCATTTTTAGTGCCTTGTGGGTAGCCTCAAGTATCGCGGTGAACTGGATCACGGGGTCCGCACCCGCGACCGACATAGCACGAAAGCGGGCGCGTGGTTTGAGGCCTTTTTGCTCAGCATATCCACGATCAGCGACCAGTAGTGCCGCCGCACCGTCGCTAACCTGAGATGCGTTCGCGGCCGTCGTGCGGCCATTTTTCGCAAAGACCGTCTTCAGGCCCGCTATCTTCTCCGTATCGAGATGCTCGCGAATGCCCTCATCAGCGGAAATACATGGACCGTTGGGGTCTTGGGGATCGGCGGTGATTGGCACCATCTGTTTGACAAAAGCACCAGCCCTGGTAGCAGCGAGGGCCCGCTTATGACTTCGAACACTGTAAGCATCAAGTTCCTCGCGACTAAGCCCGAAGCGATCGTTCATGAGTTCGGAACTTGGCCCCTGTGCCATAAGTCGACCGTCGTAGCGCTCCAGCTCAAGCGGTCCGTACTGCGGGCCGAGTGGCGCACCTGGCTGAAATGCTGACGGCATAGTCACCTGCGACATCGATTCAACCCCACCTGCGATCACCAGATCATAACTACCAGCCATGACACCATGGGCGGCAAAGCTGACTGCCTGCTGGCCGGAACCACATTGGCGGTCCACAGTTACCGCGGGCACGGACTCGGGCAAGCCGGCGGAAAGCACGGCATGACGGGCGATGTTGGAGGACTGTTGGTCGTGCTGCAGCACGCAGCCAGCGATCACGTCGTCGATTGTGGATGGATCAACGCCGCTGCGATCAACAAGATATCTTAGAGTGCAGCCGAGCAGGTCGGCGGGATGCCATTGGCTCAGTATTCCACCACGTCTGCCGACCGGGGTTCTTACGGCATCGACGATAACTGCTTCACGATTAGTCATTTGTTACTCCGGAGGTAGGGGTCTTGACTTCGGCCAGAGGAATATCGAGCTCGCGACCGATCACTTCCCAGTAGCTTGTAGGCCGTGTTTTAAAAGTGGACTCGAGCTCCTCAATCGTACGACCGATATGCTCTGAAACCCGGGCGGCAAAGTGGGGCTCGAGCGCACCGAGAGCGACATAGCCGTCCAAAGTGGGATATATGCGGTAGGTGGGTAACGCTCCCCCCAGAGGCGTTGCAGGCCCCATCAGACCGTGGCGAACTGCGGCACCAGCCATCTGAGCGGCATGGTCAAGTACTATCTTGTAGTGGCCACCCCTACCAACGCGCGTTCGACTCAGGAGTCCCGCGACCGCAGCAGAGACCGCACGCTCAGCACCCAGAAAGTCCGCCACCGGAACGAGTGGCATGGTCGGCGGACACAACGTGCCGTGTGCAGCCTGATAGGTCAGATCATGCCCGGGAACTTCAGCCGCATCTCCGTCGTGGCCGACTATTTCGACGTGAACCAGAGCAGGGTGAGTCTCGGAGAGTCGGTGTAGGTCAAGACGGCTTAACGCAGACGGACGCATGGCCGTTATTAGGGCATCAGCATCTGCAAGGTAATCATCGAGACGGCCTCGCTGCTCGGACTGCTTTAGATCCAGGACAACGATCTCTTGATCACCCACAAGCTCGTCGTACCAAGCTCGGGCCACTGCAGCAAGCGGATCTCCAGCTGGGGGCTCAATTTTAGTGACCTGTGCACCCATGCTAGCCAGTTGCGCGGCCGCGACGGGGCCTGGCAGGTTGGAGGCGAGCGAGACGACCCGAATCCCGGCCAGTGGTTCCGGTGAGGAAGTGCTCATTAAAGCAACCGATTTCATCATTATCACCTGTCGAATTCATCAATACTATACGACTGTATAGCATAATATACGAAGGTACAATATCAACGTTTCTGGTAACTTTGCACGTCTCGACCGATCGCGGCTTCTCAGCGAACAAAGCCAACGCCAGCGTGATAATCCGGTCATGTGCGAGGAACTACGCAGACTCAGCTATGCAACTACGAGTTAGATAGTGAAGAAGACGGTGGGGCTATCCCCTAAAGTGAATAGCGACTTGACTGCGAAGGGGTTCTACCCCGTTACTGCGGACACTTCTAGAAAGAGTTTGGACTTCCCCCGGTGTAGTGGACACGCCTAGCCTAGGATTCCGGCATGGAGTTCGTCTTCTGTATGAAAGATTTATTGACGTATCTCCAACTTCCTCTACACTTCGGTATTGGTTACGATAACAATAACCTTAGCCTAGGAGATTCATTATGAAACTGAACAAAAACAAAACGATCTCACTCCTGTCTGCACTCGCTGTGGGTGTTACTTTAGCCTCAACCAGCACTCAAGCAGTACAGCTTCGTCATGCCACCGGCTATGCCCCCGGTTCCATGGGGGCAGAATCAACGACAACCTACGCCGAAGCGATGGAAGAGATCTCAGGGGGCGATGTCAGCGCCAAGGTGTATGCCTTGTCACTGTTAAACTGGGCGGAAATGTCTGATGGCATCCGAGATGGCATGGCAGACAGTGGAACACTTCTGTTTCCTTACTTTCCTGCCCAATATCCGCTCAATAGCATGCTCGCCGAACTTTCTATGGTGGTGCAGCTTGGGGAATCAATAGACTCAAAACTCATGGGGCTTGCCTATGCTGGCGCTCTCTCAGAGTACCTGATGCTTGATTGTCCGGAATGTATGCAGGAGTTCGCACAACAGGGACAGGTCTTTACCGGTGCAGGGGCAACCACACCTTACTACCTGCTATGCAACACTCCCGTAACCTCATTGGCAGACGTTGCAGGAAAGCGCCTGCGTGCAGGGGGCGCCCAATGGGCGCGCTGGGCGGAGGACCTTGATGCCTCACCGGTGTCCATTCCCCAGAACGAGGTTTACGAGGCAATGAGCCAGGGAGTTCTGGACTGCTCTATGATGTCCACTCCAGAACTCACCCTGATCAACCTGATGGAAGTCGTAACCGATATCACAGTAAACGTGCCCGGTGGCCTGTTCGCAGGTTTGGCGGTCAACAATATTAATAGCGATACCTGGAGTAGCCTGACGGAAAAGCAGCGCACCCACGTGATGCGCGGGTCTGCGCTGTTTGCCGCCGATATAAGCTGGTCTTACATGCTTAGCCATGAGGAAAACATGGCTTCTGTGGAGTCGGACCCTGAGATTCAAGTACATCAGCCCGACCAGGACCTGATTACGGCGACAGCCGAGTTTACTCGCAGGGATGCCGAACAGATTGCCTCGGCCTATGAAGAAAAATATGGAGTGGAAGATGCTGCCCGGGTCGTCAAGGAATTCTCGGAAACGCTCAATCGGTGGCTGCCACTCGTTAAAAGCGTTGAAAGCAGCGAGGAGCTGACGGAGCTTTTCTGGAAGGAAGTCTGGTCTAAAGTGGATGTTAACAACCACGGCGCCTGAGCACTGTTTCCCTGCCCTCATGGGCAGGGAAACACACCCTGCCGGAACCTGCCTCCCCTAATGTGCCCGTCCTAGCATATCTCGAGCAATAACCTCCTTCATAATTTCAGAGGTACCGGCATAGACTGTCTGCACCCGGGAATCCACATAAAACCGGGAGATAGGATATTCGAGGGTATAACCGTAACCGCCAAACAGCTGCATACAGCGATCAATACAGCTGCACTGCATCTCCGTTAGCTGCAGCTTGATGACAGCCGCATCCACCGCTGTCATTTCACCCGCCAGGTAGCGTTGCAGGCACTGGTTGTAATACCCGCGCCCCATATCAAGGTCCGCCCGCACCTGGGCAAGGGTAAACCGGGTATTCTGGAAATCCGCGATGCGCTGGCCAAATGCCCGGCGATCCTGGACGTAGTCCAGGGTCAGTTTCAGCGCACCCTCGATGGCTCCCAGTGCTTGGGCAGCGACGCCCAGACGCTCGCGGGGCAATTCCTGCATCAGGTAACCAAACCCTTTGCCTGCCTCACCCAGCAGGGCATCGTCAGGAACGACCAGGTCATCGAAGAAAAGCTCAGCGGTATCGCTGGCATGCTGGCCAATCTTGCGGATCGACTTGCCACGGGCAAAACCCGGCAAGGTGGTGTCGACCAGAAACAGCGACACACCACGAGCCCCTGCGCCCGGATCGGTCTTGGCACAGACGATGACCATGTCTGCGAGGATGCCATTGGTAATAAATACCTTGGCCCCGTTGATCTTCCAGCCCCCATCCACTTTCTGGGCTGAGGTACGCATACCCGCAAGGTCGCTGCCGGCACCCGGTTCCGTCATTGCAATAGCGCCCAACACCTCGCCACTTGCCATCCGCGGCAGCCACTGCTGCTTTTGCGCGTCGGTGCCCAGCCGCTCAATGTAGGGAATGACAATATTTGAATGGATGTTGTAGCCACCGGTCAGGCCCCCGAAGCCCTGCCGTGATATTTCCTCAACGATCATCAGGCAGATATCCGGCCCTGCATCAGAGCCGCCATATTCCTCGGGAAGGTCCACGCCAAGCAGGCCGGCCTCGCCCAGTTTGTTCCAAAGTTCCCTGGGAACCTGGTGGGCTTCCTCCCAGTCGTCATAAAAGGGCGCCACTTCCTGATGGAGGATTTTTCGAACCGAATCCAGAAACAGGTTGTATTCCTCACCGGTTGTCGAATCAGTAACTGCAAAAGCAGATGGTGTACTACTCATTATTTCGAACCCTCATTTTTGTTGTGGAATTAATGGGGCGCACCTGTGTAATGCACGCAGCGACTGCCAGGAAAACCAAGGAATCAGGCTTTCATGTGGGATGGGGTAATAGCATCGGCCAGCCCCTCCTTTTCCAGTGCCCTGTCAGCACTATAAAGGGATGACACCTTGATTGAGGCCAGACGATTTCGGAAATCCCGGTCCATCTCATTCCGAAGACCGCTCAGTACGTCATGCACATAGCACCGGTCTTTCCAGTCTGAAAACGGATTATCTATCGAGAAAAGCTCCACGTTTGGCTCCGCAACTGCCTCAAATACATCCAGCAAAGAGACAGTGGATGGTGCGCGGGCCATTGTGACCCCTCCTTTCCCTCCCCTGGTTGATGTCAGCAAGCCCGCCTGGACCAGGCGTGAGATGAGTTGGCGCACCCTTGACGGATTAACATTCACCCACTTTGCAATGGTCCGTGAGGAGTGCTGCTTCTCGCTGTGATACGCCACAAAGGAAAGGATGTAACACGCTGTGGTGAACTTTGTTGAGTTCAAGGAAACCTTCCTATGCTGGTGCAAGTCATTCGGCCGGCTTGACCTCGAACGCCATGCTCTTATATGTTAAATGTTTCAGTAACTATAACCATCAAACGCGAATACATCAACAAAGCATCAATGCCCGTCACATCCAATCTGGCGGTGCCCTGATGGACCTAGGAGCCAATAATGACAACAAATGCTCTGGAGCAAACCATTGCTGCAGCCCGCGAACAGACTATTTCCGGCATGTTACGGCGTACAGCCAGGAGGAACCGTGACAAGACAGCCGTTATTTGCGGTCAGATAAACTGGAGCTATCGCGAATTTGATGACATTTGCGACCGTCTCGCCAACGCTTTGATCCGGCGCGGCGTGCAATGTGGTGACAAGGTCGCCATCCTGGCTAGAAACTCCCATGGTTTCGTCGCAATGCGCTTTGCACTTGCCCGCATTGGCGCGGTTCTGGTGCCGGTCAATTTCATGCTGAATGCCAAAGAGATGGCCTACATCCTTACCCACTCAAAGGCCAGGATCCTATGTACGGACACCTCAATGGCAGACATGGCCAGGGAGGCTGCCAGCCAGAATACCAATGTCGACGAATTTCTCTGGATTCCGGATGAGGCTGGCTCAGCCCCCCTTTCAGGTATGACGTCGTTCGACGACCTCCTTATTGAGGGAGCCGATTCCAATCAACAGCGCCCCCGTGTATCAGGGGACATGCTGGCACAAATTGTTTATACCAGTGGCACCGAATCCCTTCCAAAGGGTGCCATGCTTACACATGAAGCCGTCGTGACCCAGCATATGAGCTGCGTCATGGCTGCTGGATTCGAGTCGTCAGACATAATGCTGCACGCATTGCCGCTGTTTCACTGCGCGCAACTCGACACCTTTTTCGGGACCTGCGTTTACGCAGGTGTCACGAACGTCATCACCGCCACTCCCTCTCCGGAGGTCATTCTCCCAGCGCTTGAAAAGTTGCGTATTCCGGCGAACGTGAACGCCCATTCTGGCTGAACGTGAACACCCTTTTTCTTAACGCATCACCCACCGAGGTTTGTACCCCGGGTGTTCACGTTCAGTCAATTTCCTGAAGTCGTTTTCTC
>Ga0208450_1000765_pt1 | contig 16585 bp, 10 predicted proteins | sample MalvireepMed_908_FD_184249 | JGI IMG/M metagenome (GOLD analysis project Ga0208450, IMG submission 184249) | Marine viral communities from the Global Malaspina Expedition - Malaspina viral metaG DeepMed_908 (SPAdes) (version 2) | ecosystem: Environmental > Aquatic > Marine > Oceanic | place... | reverse complement strand
GGTAGCCTCGCCCCCCTACATTCGCTATTATATGCACGCTTTTCGGGCCTATAGCTCAGTTGGTTAGAGCAGGGGACTCATAATCCCTTGGTCGTAGGTTCAAGTCCTACTGGGCCCACCATTTCTATATGCTTCTCCTAAATATCTTTCAAAGCAGGGGATTATGAGTCCCTTGGTCCTTGGCTCCCCGCCGCTGGTTTTATCTGTTTATTGTTTACTTCTCTTATGCACATGGTAGACGCTGAAGCAGCGCCGCTGGGTGTGTATGATATCTACTAATTCATAAACATGTTTCTCCTAATATGCATTGAGCGCTCGGAGCTATATCGCATCGCCTTTTCAAAAATGCTCAGCGATATACTCAAACTGCTTAGCAGTGAGAAGTAAGCACTCGCCAGATGGCGAAAAGAATAGACGGCACACCATGAACGCAGTTGAAATCGAATCCGCAATCTCTGACTTAGCTCAACAGCCCTTTGATCCGGCTGAGTTCCCCTATGCCTTTCTGGAAGCTTTTGGCAACAAGGCAACCACTATCAAGCGGTTGCGTTCGGGTACGTCGAATAAGTCGGACTTTTCTGGCTCCTGGGGCGGGGTATTGCAGACCAACAATATCCATATCGCGGTGGCGGAAGCTGGTGCCGTTACCGAAACCCTAGCTGCGTTGAAGGCTAGCCCAGCGACTACGCGTGCCAAGGCGAAGTTCGTGCTTGCCACCGATGGTGAGATGCTAGAGGCCGAGGAGCTGGAAAGCGGCGAGACGGTTGCCTGCAAATATGAAGAGTTCCCGGATCACTTCGGTTTCTTTTTGCCCCTAGCGGGCATCACCACTGTTAAGCAGGTGCGTGAAAGCTCGTTTGATATTCGTGCCACCAGCCGCCTGAACCGGCTGTATGTGGAGCTACTGAAAGATAACCCAAGCTGGGGCACAGAAGAGCAGCGCCATGAAATGAACCACTTCATGGCACGGCTGATCTTCTGTTTTTTTGCCGAAGATACGGACATCTTCGCCGGTAGCGGGCTGTTTACCGACACCGTCGCAGAAATGAGCGCCAGAGATTCTGCCAACACCCATGAAGTGATTAGCGAAATCTTCCGCGCCATGAACACGCGGCAAGAAGCGCATGCTGCGGCAAATATCCCCCGCTGGGCGGGGAAGTTTCCCTATGTAAACGGTGGTTTGTTTTCCGGCAGTGTCGACGTACCGCGTTTCAGCAAAATTGCACGCTCTTATCTTCTGCACATCGGCAGCCTGGACTGGACACAGATCAACCCTGATATTTTCGGCTCGATGATTCAGGCGGTAGCTGACGATGAAGAGCGCGGTGCATTGGGCATGCACTACACCAGCGTGCCGAACATTTTGAAAGTACTGAATCCACTGTTTCTGGATGACTTGCGCGAAAAGCTAGAGGAAGCAGGCGACAACGCCCGCAAGCTGCTAAATCTGCGCAACCGCATGGCCAAAATTCGCGTATTTGATCCCGCCTGCGGCTCGGGTAATTTCTTGGTCATCGCCTACAAGCAGATGCGTGAAATTGAAGCTGAGATCAATCAGCGCCGTAAAGAGCCAAACCGGCCAACCGATATACCGCTGACCAATTTCCGAGGCATTGAACTGCGAGATTTCTCAGCTGAGGTTGCTCGTCTAGCGTTGATTATTGCCGAGTACCAGTGTGACTTGCATTATCGCGGCAAGAAGCTGGCATTAGCAGAGTTTTTACCCCTCAGCTCTGATAACTGGATTACCTGTGGTAATGCCTTACGACTAGATTGGTTGAGCATTTGTCCGCCAACAGGAACAGGCGTCAAGCTTCACGCAGATGATCTGTTTGAGTCACCGTTAGATCAGGCGCAGATAGACTTTGAAAACGAAGGTGGGGAGACCTATATCTGCGGTAATCCACCGTATGTGGGTGACAAAAAGCAAAACGCTGACCAAAAGTCAGATCTCGAAAAACTATTATCTGGCCGTACTACAAAGTGGAAATCCCTTGACTATGTCTGTGGCTGGTTTGTCAAAGCAGCTGACTATGGGCGTTGTACTAGGTGCAAAGCTGCCTTTGTATCTACTAACTCCATTACACAAGGACAGCAGGTTCCTGTTCTCTGGCCTATTTTATTTGAGGAAGGCCAGGAAGTGAGCTTTGCGCATACTTCCTTCAAGTGGAGTAACTTAGCTAGCAATAATGCTGGCGTCACTGTGGTGATAATAGGAATTTCAAACTCGGCCCCTCAAGACCGTGTGATTTATACAGCTGACCGCGACGGCAACACCATTTCGCTAACAACAAAATCTATAAGCCCTTATTTAGCTCCTGGTAAAAAAGTGTTTGTTCAGTCAAGAGGTAAGCCGATTTCTGATTTGCCTGAAATGCTGCTTGGTAATTTTGCCAAAGACGGTGGGCACTTATTGCTAGATAGAAACGCTGTTAAAGAGCTTGATCCTTCAGTATTGAAGTTTATCCGCCCTATGTTTGGAGGGCAGGAGTTTATTAAATCTCAAGCAAGGTACTGTATTTGGGTTGAGCATAACGAAGTCGAAGATGCCTACTGTGTAGAGGAACTGCGTCGCAGGTTCTCGTTGGTCAAAAAAAACCGACTAGAGAGCACCAAAAAAGCAACCCAAGAATGGGCTAAAGCGCCGCACCGTTTTGTTGAAATTAGGTCTCCAAAGTATTCACAAGCGATGGTTATTCCTATCGTAAGTTCCGAGAATAGAGAGTACTTTCCGGTAGGCTTTTTACCCGAAAACTCCATTGTTAATTATGCTTTTGGACTATACGACGCACCGCTATGGGCATTGTCGTTAATTGCCTCACGTCTACATCTTGCTTGGATTGCCACCGTCTGTGGAAAAATGAAGACTGATTTCCGCTATTCCAACACTTTAGGCTGGAACACTTTTCCCGTTCCAACCCTCACCGAAAAAAACAAAGCCGATCTGACCCGCTGCGCTGAAAATATTTTGCTGACTCGCGAAGCCCACTTTCCGGCTACCATCGCTGATCTCTACGATCCTGAAAAGATGCCCGACAATCTGCGTGAAGCCCATGAACGCAATGATGAGGTGTTGGAGCGCATCTACATCGGGCGTCGCTTCAAGAACGATACGGAGCGCCTGGAAAAGCTGTTTGAGCTGTATACCAAGATGATCGCAGAGGATCCTAGTCAAGCGTCTACCAATAAGACAGCGCGGAGGAAGGCATGAGTGATCTCATTCTCTACACTACGGACGATGGGCGCACCCAACTGCACCTGCGTGTAGAAGGCGACAGTATCTGGCTAAGCCAGCTGGAAATTGCCGAATTGTTCCAAACTACCAAGCAGAATGTTTCCCTGCACGCCAAAAATATCTTTGAAGATGGCGAGTTACGGCAGGATTCAGTTGTCAAGGAATCCTTGACAACTGCCGCAGACGGCAAGAATTACCGCACTAAGCTCTATAACCTCGACTTGATCCTGGCCATCGGCTATCGCGTCCGCTCGTCTCGCGGCGTGCAGTTTCGCCAGTGGGCTAGCACTCACCTGAAGGAGTTTCTGATTAAGGGCTTCGTGATGGACGACGAGCGCCTTAAGAACCCAGGTGGTTGGGACTTCTTCGATGAGCTTTTGAAGCGCATCCGGGACATACGCGCCTCGGAAAAACGCTTCTACCAGAAAGTTCGCGATCTCTTTGCGCTTAGCTCCGACTATCAGGCTCGCGAGCGCGAGACGGCACAGTTTTTTGCCGAAGTGCAAAACAAGCTGCTGTATGCGGCCACAAGCCACACCGCTGCTGAGCTGATCTTAAAACGCTCAGACCCGACTATGCCCAATATGGCGTTGACGAACTGGAGTGGCTCACGGGTTCGCAAGCAGGATGTCATCGTGGCCAAAAATTACCTGACGGCTGACGAAATCGACACGCTAAACCGTTTGGTGGTGATCTTCCTCGAACAGGCAGAGCTCAGGGTCAAGAACCAGAAAGAACTTACACTGGATTTCTGGCGTAACAACGTCGATAAGATGCTGGCGTTTAATGACCAGCCCATCCTCGAAGGCGCAGGCTCGGTTAGCCGTGAAAACATGGAAAAGATTGCCCGTGAGCGTTATGAGGTGTTCGACCAGCAACGGCGTACGACGGAAGCAAAAGCAGCCGATGCCGCTGACCTAAAAGAAATCGAACAGCTGGAACAAGACCTCAAATACAAGGGCAAGAAGCCCTGACAGGGATTGCATTATGACGAAGAGAGTACCTTCAGTTTCCGTTTCGTACGCCAGTAATGGCAGTTCTACTACGTCCAATGAACTGGGCATGCGGCCCATGCAAGAGCGTGCCTACGAACGCCGAGGCGAGCAGTATCTGCTGATTAAGTCGCCCCCTGCATCGGGTAAAAGCCGCGCACTTATGTTTATTGCGCTGGATAAACTGTACAACCAGGGGCTGAAACAGGCCATTATCGTGGTGCCGGAAAAATCTATCGGCTCTAGCTTCAATGATGAGCCACTCAGTGACTATGGCTTCTGGGTGGACTGGCATGTAGAGCCCAAGTGGAATCTGTGCAACGCGCCGGGCACGGACAATGGCGGCAAGGTCAAATCGTTAGGCGCTTTCCTCGAAAGCAGCGACAAAGTGCTGGTGTGTACCCACGCCACGTTCCGCTTTGCGATTGATCAGTTTGGGTTAGCGGCCTTTGATGACCGATTAATCGCCGTAGATGAGTTCCACCACGTTTCAGCCAACCCGGATAACAAACTTGGTGCTCATTTGGGCGGCTTTATCCACCGCGATAAGGTCCACATCGTCGCGATGACCGGCTCCTACTTCCGAGGCGACACCGAAGCGGTGTTGGCTCCGCAGGATGAGTCGCGCTTTGATACGGTGACGTACACCTATTACGAGCAGCTTAACGGTTACGAGTACCTCAAGCAGCTGGATATCGGCTACTACTTTTATTCTGGCTCGTACGCTGATGACATCCTCAAGGTGCTTGATCCTGCTGAGAAGACCATACTCCATATTCCCAACGTCAACTCTCGCGAGAGCTCTAAAGATAAGGTGCGTGAGGTTGAACATATCATCGAAGCGTTGGGGGAGTGGCAGGGTGCTGACCCGGTCACCGGTTTTCAACTGGTGAAAACGCCACAAGGGCGACTGCTTAAAATTGCCGATTTGGTGGATGATGATTCAACCAAACGTGAGCGTGTATCGAGCGCATTAAAAGACCCTGCGCAGAAAAACAACCGTAACCATGTCGATATCATCATTGCCCTGGGCATGGCGAAAGAGGGCTTTGACTGGATCTGGTGTGAGCATGCGTTGACGGTGGGCTACCGTTCCAGCCTAACGGAGATTGTGCAGATCATCGGTCGCGCCACGCGGGATGCGCCGGGCAAGACACGGGCGCGCTTCACGAACTTGATCGCTGAGCCGGATGCGGCTGAACAGGCCGTCACCGAAGCCATTAACGATACTCTAAAAGCCATCGCTGCCAGCTTATTGATGGAGCAAGTGCTAGCACCGCGCTTTGAGTTCAAGCCAAAGCACCCCACCAGCGGCCCGCAAGAAGGGTTCGACTACGGTGATGAAGGCTACAACCCCGGCAAATGCAACGTAGGCATTAACGAAGAAACCGGTAAATATCACATCGAAATCAAGGGGCTGGCAGAACCCAAAAGTGAAGAAGCGACTCGAATTTGCCAAGAAGACCTGAATGAAGTGATTACCGGCTTTGTGCAGGACAAGACCACCATTGAGCGTGGTTTGTTTGATGAAGAACTGGTGCCTGAAGAGCTCACCCAGGTACGCATGGGCAAGATCATCAAAGAGCGCTACCCCAATCTGGATGAGCAAGACCAAGAAGCCGTTCGCCAGCATGCCATCGCTGCGCTAAATCTCACCCAGCAGGCCAAGCAGCTGCTAGCGGGTAGTGAGGCTGTCGATATTGGTAGCAATGAGCCAAAGCCTAACACCGCATTGATAGCAGGGGTGCGCAAGTTCGCTATGGACGTGCGAGAGCTCGATATCGATTTGATTGATCGCATCAACCCTTTCAGCGAGGCCTACGCGATTCTGGCCAAGAGCATGAGCGAAGACAGCTTGAAGCAAGTGGCTGCCGTCATCTCTGGCAAACGTACCAACCTGACGCCTGATGAAGCCAAAGAGCTGGCGATGAGAGCGGTCAAATTCAAAAAAGAGCGAGGGCGCTTGCCTTCCATTAGCTCACAAGATGCCTGGGAGAAACGCATGGCCGAAGGCGCTTCTGCATTCGTACGCTTTAAAGACGAGGGGCGTTATGACTGATCTGGACGACTTGCGCGCCGAGCTTGATGAGCTAGCTCAACCCGAGAAAAAGAAAGGCCTTTCGGCACGTGAAGAGCGCATTATTGCCGGGTTTGAAGAGATTCAACGCTTTGTTGAGCAGCATGGCCGTGCCCCGCAGCACGGTGAAGACAACGATATTTTTGAACGGCTCTATGCCGTTCGCCTTGATCGCATTCGTTCGCTTGAAGAGTGCCGAACCCTAGTGCAGCCCCTTGACCATCAAGGCTTGTTAGATGGCAACAGTACCAGCGACGTAGACGCAACAGATACGCTGGACGATGATGCATTGCTGACTGAGCTTTCAGGTATTTCTGGGGCGTCTGAGCTGACTGAGCTAAAGCATGTGCGTTCAAGCGCTGAGAAACGTGTTGCTGAAGAGGTCGCCAATAGAGAGAAATGCGACGACTTTGCGACCTACCAGCCGCTGTTTGAGCAAATAGAAAGCGAGCTGAAAGGTGGGCTAAGAACCACGCGTCGCTTCGGTAAGAACGCCACTATCGAGGTGGGGCAGTGGTTCATCGTAGATGGGCAAACGGCTTATGTGGCCGAGGAGGGGGAAGAGTTTGATTCACCCCAAGGCAAGAAAGATGCCCGCCTGCGAGTGATTTTCTCCAACGGCACGGAAAGCAATCTGCTACGCCTTTCGTTAGTAAGGGCGCTCTACAAAGACGAGGCCAGCCGCCGTATTACCGAACCCGACGCCGGACCTCTGTTTGCTGAACAACCGCCCACTGAAAACCGTTTCAGCGAAACCTGGGAAGACGATGACATAGAAAGCGGCACTATCTACGTGCTGCGCAGCCTGTCAGAACACCCGTTTGTGGCTGAGCACCGGGAGCTGATCCACAAAATCGGCGTAACCGGTGGCAAGGTCGATGCGCGCATCGCCAATGCCGCTCATGATGCCACCTACTTATTAGCGGATGTTGAGGTGGTCGCCACCTACAAGCTGGCCGGTATCAACCGCCGCAAACTGGAAGCGCTCTTCCATCGCATCTTCGCCCCCGCACAGCTTGAGCTGACTATTCAAGATCGCTTTGGCCACCCGGTCAAACCACGCGAGTGGTTTTTGGTGCCATTGCATGTGATTGATGAGGCGGTACAGCGTATTCGGGATGGATCGATTATGGATGTGATTTATGAACCAGAAACTGCGCAACTAAAGGTCTAAGATTTATTTGTTCACAACGGCTCAGATAACCCTGAACGTCTCCGGCAAGTGGGTGAAGCTGGTTTGCATAGTACTTTTTGTTGTGGGAAGTTTCTTATCTAGGCTTAATTGCAAGGTGGCGCTGATTGGGTGGAAAGCTCTCTACAAACGCTTGCACACAGATAAACTTGGGTCTGAGAGCAACTGAAAGTTTTGGCCAGTTCGATACAGTCTAGTAATTTTCAAAAATTTGAGATCAGGGAGGGATGGTGCGTATTAGAAGGCTGCGGATTGAAAACTTTAGAGGCATCAAAACTTTAGACTGGAAGATACCAACTAATCAGAAGTTAGTGGCACTCATCGGTCCGGGAGATGGAGGAAAGTCGACCATCCTTGATGCGATTCATTACTTAATCGGTGATCGTTGGAATATTCCTTTTTCAGATACAGACTTCTTCAATGTTAATGTTCAAAGACCGGTAATAATCAAAGCTCTACTGGTTGATTTGCCTAGTGAGCTTAAAAAGGACTCTACATTCGGGCTCTGGCTCTGCGGCGTTGACCAAGATGGTGAGCTTCTGCAAGATCCCGAAGACGGCAGCGATACTGCTCTTATGGTGCAGCTGTCAGTAGATGAGAGCCTGGAGCCAAAATGGTGCGTGCTTCGTTCGGATGGTTCAGAAAAGTACCTAAGTTCTGCACAACGGCGAACATTTTCCACATTTAAAGTTGATGATAGAACCGATGCACAACTTCGCTGGAGTCGAAACTCGGCTCTGGGTCGCCTTTCATACGCTGATGGTGGTGAGCGTGATGCGCTGGCCGCTGCATCGCGTGCGGCACGTGAGGCCCTTTTAGATCATGAAAACTCATCTTTAACTGATTTGACTAAGAAAATACAAGACCGTGCTAACCAAGTAGGTGGAGGAAGTTTTAGCAACCTTCGTCCAGGTCTGGATACCTCACGTTCTTCGATGGGGGCTGCCCTCGCTTTACATGAAGACGTTATTCCTCTTACTAGTTATGGTCTTGGTAGTCGACGTCTAGCGAGTCTTGCGGTTCAGCAGCTTGCAGCAGGGAGCCGGTCGGTAGCTGTGGTAGACGAATTAGAATCAGGCCTGGAACCCCATCGTGCGGTACGTCTTCTGAACTATCTGCTATCGGATGATGGATACTCACAGGTGATTGTGACGACTCACTCTCCTGTTATTGTCGAACAGGCACAGATCGAAAACTTGGCGACTGTCCAAAATCAAGAGGGTGTGGTCACTGTCACATCGCTCGGTGGAGCTGATGATCTAATGCAACGTCTCCGTCGAGCGCGGCCTTCGTCTTTACTTGCTCGCAGAGTTGTGGTGGCCGAGGGCAAGACTGAGCACGGGTTACTACTTGAATGCCTTGATGCTTGGGATTTACAGCGGACAAAAGATGGTAGGTCTACCTCTGCTGGTGAGGGAGTAGCCATCCAGGATGGGAATGGTGGCACTGAAGTTGGTCCGCGAGCAGAAGCGTTATCACGTCTTGGGCTAAACGTCGCGGCATTTCTTGATAACGATGATGAAAGTATAAATGAATCTATCGCATCTGCTGAAACTTTGGGTGTAAAAGTAATTCGCTGGGATCAAGGTCGCAATACAGAAGGCCAGATATGCTCGGGTCTAGAGGCCAATGGGCTGACCGCTTTACTCAAGCTCGGTGTTGAGCTACGCAGTAGCGAAGATACAGTTTTACAGGATTTAAATGCGATAGAGCCGGAGAACCCTGTACCGTCATTGGATGTTGAAGAATGGATATCTCTAGGTACTGAGCTTGAGGATGCACGGGAAAGGATTGCCAAAGCAGCAGATAAACGCAAGTGGTTTAAGAACGTCGACGGAGGGCGTGCGTTGGGGGGATGGATTGTGCGGAATTATACAAGGCAACAGCTGAGCTCCACTGTTGCTTACCTTGAGCAAATCAAGGCATTTGTTTATCCGGAGAGGCCGGATCTTTCAGAGGATAATTCTGACGAGAAACTTGATGGATAAAGTTCTGCATGCGAATGCTGCTAAACTTCTCGACGCTGCACCTTGCTCGTTAGAGATGCCTGCAGGGACCGGAAAAACACATCTCTTGGCTGCTGCTGCGGCAACTGCTGGTAATAAAAGTCAACGATCTTTGATCCTGACTCATACGAACGCGGGTGTGGATGCTATCCGCAAGAGATTGCGCCGCTTCGGCGTACCCCCTAACCAATTCAGGGTGGATACGATCACAAGCTGGGCATTTTCACTTGTGCGTTCGTACCCTGTCATAGCTGATATCTCAGTGAGTAGTATGCCAGATTGGACAAAATCACATGACTACCTCATAGGTGCTACGGCTGTGGCGCGCTCCAAGGCGATATCAGAGGTGCACTCTCTAAGCTTTGATTATTTATTTGTCGATGAGTATCAGGATTGCACTATTGTTTTACATGAATTTGTCATTGCTCTGGCGGCTTCGATACCTAAAACGGTTATTCTAGGAGACCGACTTCAAGCAATTTTTACGTTCACAGGGCCGATGGCTACTTGGGGAGCACATGTAACTCCTAATTTCCCTAAGCATACAATTGAGTATGAGCCGCACCGTTGGTCTGAGCATAATGTTAGTCTAGGGAGGTGGCTATTAGATATTCGCTCGGATCTTAAGGATGGTAGTGTATTCGATTTTTCATCCTATACGGTACCCGGCCTTAACTATATTCCTGCTTCAGATCCAAAGATGCTTACATCAATTGCTCACTCGTTTCGCAACTTTAATGAAACAGTTGTGTTGTTGGATAAATGGCCAAACGACATCGCTAATCATGCAAGCCGACTTGGTGGGAACTATTCGGTAATGGAGGATATAAACGGAAACTTCATGCGCGCACAACTTGAAAGATTGCCGCATGAGGGAGATCGGCAACTAGCTAGATGGTTTGCTGTTTTTGCGAAATCTTGTTTTGTTGGTTTATCAGGGATCGATGCCCCTGTTCTTAAAAGGCTTCAACAGGGCCTGGGAATTATTCATTACAAGCGGCCGGGCCTGGAGGCTGTAATTAGTGTACTTGATAGGTTGCAGCAGAATCCAACCTATAATGAACTAGCTTTTGCAGTAAAAGAAATATCAATAATCAAGGGCCTTCGTATATATCGCTGGGAAGCATGGAAAGATACATGTGAAGCCATTGCGATGACCTTGGAAAATAGTGAGCCTGTTGTTTATAATCTTGCAAGAGTAAGAGATCGGCTTCGGCAATCAGGACGCAGGGATAGTACCCGTGTTGCCTCTAGAACCCTCCTCGTCAAGGGACTTGAATACGACCACGTGGTGATCGCAGATTTATCCAAAATGAGAGACCCTTGTAACCTTTATGTCGCATTATCAAGAGCTAGAAAAAGCATAACAGTGCTTGGAGAGAAACCACAAATAATGCTCAAAGAAGAAAGCTAAAATTTGTTAGTTGTAAAGTCATTTTGTTCGCTAAATTTTATTTAGTGAGAAGCGAGTTCATTAAAGAAGGCTGGATTATCCTGAATCGTCGCCAGTACCTTAGCGGCTAGTCCCGTAGGGTTACGGCGCTTGGTTTCCCAGCTTTTGATGGTGTCCACACTGGTTCCCATCGCTTCAGCAAACTCCGCCTGAGAGACATGCAACTGGGCGCGGATGGCCTTCACGTCGGCCACCTCATGGCGCGTGGTGCGGCTGGCCTGCGCTTTGCCTTGTTTGATGTCAACGGCTTCCTGCAGCGATGTTTGCAGTTCGTCAAAAATACTCATTTGGAAACCTCCCCCTTTAATTGGTGGGTCAGTATTTTCAATGCGGCCTTTTCAGCGAGTGTTAAGCTGTCCTTCACGCTCTTGGGGTAGGCCAGTATCAGGTAGATTCTCTCTGCTGTTGCCAAAAAGTAGATAACCCTGGCACCGCCACTCTTGCCTTGGTTGCCTAACGCCATGCGTATTTTGCGCAGCCCTCCCGTGTCCTGAATCAGGTCACCTTTGGCGGGTTGAGCAATCAGGGTTCGCTGCAGCTCCTTTAATTCGTCGTCTGTCGCAATGGCCTGGATTTGGCGTGTGAACGTCGGGGTTTCGATAAATTCAATCGCATGACTCACGTTAGGGCGCTTCCTTTAGCCAATGCACTGCATTAGTGTACATAGTACATTGATGGTTATCAATTATCGACCCCATATTCTGCTGTGGCTGGCAGTGGTTTGGTTGCCAACTGGTTGTCATGTGGTTGCCATTTGGCTGCTCACAAGGTGAAAACCATGTGAGTAATGTAAACCATGGAAAGCTTAACTCATTGAAAAACCTTTGTTTCCGCATTGCAGGCGCGATCCCAAAGTTTGTTTGGTTGCACTCATAATCCCTTGGTCGTAGGTTCAAGTCCTACTGGGCCCACCATTTCTAAGTCTCTCCCCCTAGATTGCCTTCTTCTTAAGCCCCTGACCAACGTCAGTAAACGGCTCCTTTGCCATATTCGCAGTTTCTCAAAACCTCATTTGTCTCTATTGGTTCTTCCACCGATCCTCCTTCGAACACCCCGTTCCACCGCAACCTCTTGCCCCACCAGAGTGATTGTGGTTGTGAATAAAAATCCGTATCATTCGTCTTACTATAACGAACTCCTCATACCCGTTGAGACTCACTCATGCTCCGTAAAACCATGCCGTTTTCCGTCGCGCCGTTGCCTGCTGCCGTTCGCCGTTCACTGGTGGTGTCGCTCGGTGGAATGCTGTGCGCTGCGCCGATGGCCGCACTGGCTCAAGAAGACACCATTAACACTGGCACCACCGTGGTCACCGCGACCGCGTTGAAGGTAGACACCCCCGAGGTAGAAACGCCTCGCGCGATCTCTACCGTGAGCGCGGAAGAGCTGGAAACCCGTGGCGTTAATAAGTACGACGAAACGTTCCAGTATCGTTCCGGCGTTGTTTCCCAGCCTTACGGCGAGGACAACAACACGGATTGGTTCTTCTTACGTGGCTTCAGCGCGGAAAGTGCGACCTACCAAGATGGCCTGCGTTTATTCCGCACCGGCGGCTACTTCTGGTGGATGAATGAGACGTTTGGCGTTGAGCGGGTGGATTTACTGAAAGGCCCGGCCTCTATTTTGTACGGTGAAGCGCCTCCCGGCGGTGTGATTAACGCCATCAGCAAGCGCCCGACCAGCGAACCACAGGGCACGTTGGAAATTGAGGCGGGCAACCAGCAGCATCGCCAGGTGGGCATTGATGTCTCTGGCCCGGTGGCCGAGCGTGACGATATGCGTTACCGCATGGTCGGGCTTTATCGCGATGGGGAAGGGGAACTTAACGGTAGCGAGAAGGAGCGCTACTACTTTGCGCCTAGCCTGGAAATGGATGTCAGCGACGATACTACGGTCACTTTCCTTGCCAGCGTGCAGAAAGATGAGGGCGTGCCCACTACCGGTTTCTTCCCGGCACTGGGTACGCTGAACGACTCTCCGTTTGGCCAAATCGACCCCGAGACCAACCTGGGCCAGCCGGATTACGACCGTCTGGATCAGCGCCAAGTAGGCATTGGTTACGAGCTTGAGCACCAGATCAACGATACGTGGGAGTTCCAGCAGAACGCTCGCTATACGCATTTAGATCTTGAGCTGCGTAATGTTTATCCCAACTCGTTTGTTACCCCGCCGCGCAGTATTTCCCGTGGCGTGATTGATCGCGACGGCGAGTACGATGCGTTCAATATCGATAACCGCTTGATTGCACGCACCTACACCGACAACACGGAAAACACCTTGCTGGTGGGCGCGGGCTATCAAGAGTTGAACCTGAACTACACCAACCGCGATAGCTTCCGTACCTTGGGCGATGGCTCTACGTTCTTCGCCAACGTGGATACCGTAGACCTCTATAACCCGGATTACGCCGCCTTTACCGCGCCGGATACCGGCGACCCCACCCAGCATGATGTGGACCGCCGCCAGTTCGGTATTTACGTGCAAGACCAGCTGCGCGTGGCAGATAAGTGGGTGTTCCTCGCGGGTGCACGCTACGACAGCGTGGATAGCAGCGACGACTTCAGTGATGTCACCGGTAGCAGCAGCCAGGGCTACGATGACGAGCAGCTATCACTTACAGCCGGGGCCATGTACCTGGGCGATAACGGCATTTCACCTTACCTTAGCTACAGCGAGTCGTTTACACCTGTCGCGGGTATCGGGCCGAATGGTGCTAGCTATGAGCCGCTGGAAGGTAGCCAGCTAGAAGCCGGTGTGAAAATTGCCCCGTTTAATGTAGATGGCTACGTGACCGTTGCCGTATTCGACGTGGAGGAGGACAACACGCTGATTTCCACTAGCGCGCCGGTACAGGAGCAGGCTGGTGAGCGTCGCTCCCAGGGTGTGGAGATCGAAGGCGTGGGCTACCTCACCGATGACCTACAGCTCACGGCGGCGTACACCTATACCGATGCGCGCTACGATATCAGCGATTCCCAGCAGGATGAGCGCGTGCCGCTGGTGCCTTTCCATATGGCGTCAGCGTGGCTGGATTACGATATGAGCAGCAGCTTGCCTGGACTTTCCGTTGGGGCGGGCGTGCGTTATATCGGTGAAACGTCTCCGAGCCCTGGCAGCGGTATTAACCGCGATGTGCCTTCCACCACGCTTTACGATGCCATGGCCAGCTACGATATTAACGACAGCTGGACCGCGCAGGTGAACGTGAACAACATCACTGATGAAGAGTACGTGAGCGGCTGCGATTTCTACTGCTATTACGGTGCTTCTCGCAGTGTGATCGGCAGCGTGAAGTACCGCTGGTAATTGATCATTGGCACTCAATCTTAACCCACAACGCCCGGCTTTAAGCCGGGCGTTGTTGTTCGTCGTTGTTGTTCGTCTATGTACTACCCATTCACCATCGCGTGCCATACGGTGCATTCGGTGGGGCCTTGCGCTAGGTCAGCACAGGTATCCACACGCCTTAGAGTAGTGGCTTGGCAGTGCACGGTCAGTTCACCTTGCCACTGGTCGAGCCGCCACTGAAAGCGTATCTCTCGCGCTTGGTCGTCGCCGTGATCGCTGATCAGAGCCAACGTGGGTTGTCTTGCCTCCGTGCTGAGCTGCGTCAACGCAGCGATTTCAGCACTCTGCTGTGCGGGAGTGAGCTGTGAGCTGCCGCGGTATCCGGGCAAAAAGCGCTGTTGGCGGGCTTCGGCCTGTAAGAAGGACAGCGCTTGTTCTGGCGTAATACGCCCATATTTGCGCACATTGGGCAGTATGATCACGCTGGCGGCGAGTCGGCAGCCGCCGAGGTGGCTGCTCTCCCATACCTCGAACGGCAGCGGGTGCTCAGCTACCGTGCTGGCTAGCGCTTTGAACGTTTTATAACCGTACTTCGCGCAGCACTTATCTTTGGTGCCGTGGGTACAGCAAAGAACCAAATCATTGCGCATCGCTGGCTGCTCCCACTGGCTAAGGCGGGTGCCACTTTGAAAGGCGCTGAAGAACGCCTCTAATTCCCATCGTGCCACGCGAAAGCGGCGCCGCTCCGGCATCAGAAAGAGCTGATGCTGGTACTTTTCCATGCCCGGCTGTTGGATCAGGTTGATGCGCAGGCCATCGTCAGCCAGCGTATCTAGCGTTTGCTTTAATGAATCGCTCATATCGCTGGCGTGGCGTAGTTTGCGCTGCCACTTCGCGCGCGGCCAGCTAAGCAGTAAGTTGCGCTCGGCATGAGCGGCGCTACCGGCCAGCGGGTCGTGCTGTTCACGGCTTAAATCCGCGCAGAAGGTGTGGTTCATAGGGCTGCCTGTAACGTCGCCGAGGTGAAGGGCACGCACACTGGGCTGCCGCTAGCGGGGTCGCGCAGAATGTGAGCATCCAAGTCGAAGACGCGCTTTAGGTTGGCCGCGGTGAACACATCGCTTGGCGTGCCGCTGATGACGATTTGCCCGTCGCGCATCATGACTAGGTGGTCGGCGTAAGCGGCGGCGAGATTCAAGTCGTGCAGTACCAGCAGCAGCGTGCGGCCATGGTCGTGGGCCAGCCGAGATAGCAGCGCCAACAGCTCTACCTGCACCTTCAAGTCTAAAAAGGTGGTGGGTTCATCCAGCAAAATCAAATCGGTCTGCTGGGCGAGCACCATCGCGATCCAGCAGCGCTGGCGCTGGCCGCCAGAGAGCGCTTCCACATCTCGGTCGGCAAACTCGGTCACGTGCATATAGGCCATGGCTTCGGCGATGGCGTTGGCATCCTGCTGTGGATCTTTTTTCCAAAACCCTTGGTGGGGGAAGCGCCCCATCCCCACCAGCTGTTTTACGCTCAACCCCTCGGGGGCGATGGGGCCTTGCGGCAAAATGCCTAGCCGCTGGGCGACCTCCCGGGTGTTGCTGCGATGAATGTCCTTGCCATCGAGATAGACATGCCCGCCGCTAGGCGTCAGCGTTCGCGCCAGGGTTTTTAGCAGGGTCGATTTACCGCTGCCATTGGGCCCCAGAAGCACCGTGAGTTGGCCTTCCGCTACAGCAATATCCACCCCTTGCAAAATGCGCTTAGCGTCGTAGCCAGCGTGCAGGGCGTCAGCGGTGAGTCGTGATGCAGGGTGGGAATAGGCGGGCATAAGGTAGGCTCAGGCAAGCTCAGTCACAGAATTAGGGCAGTCAGCACCCTAAGGCAAAATATTCTCATTTTCAATGTTGTTCTTGTGGCTGCCTGTTCTGTGTCATTGCGGACGTTCGAACGGTGCGTCCGCAACGGTAGACCTGCCTGTTTCTTTGTGCATAATATAATCATTATTATTTAGATCCGCGTTAGCATTTCAGCGGCCGCTAAAGTGATAATTCACCAAGGGTTCATTCGTACGACGTTACACACAACGCAAGGGAGCAGACATGCAAACGATGAAACACGCCGCTTTCTGGCCAACGGTCACCTTGGCAGGATTAGTGGCAGCCACTCAGGCCAATGCCCAGCAAGAGGCAACTGACGTGGGGCAGGCGCTCAACGAGTCATCACCCACCATGGTCGTGACGGCGACGCGTAGCCGTAGTGAAGAGGGGAAAACGCCGCAGCGAGTGACGGTGATTACCCGTGAGCAGATCGAACAGCAGCTCGCCATCACCGACGACCCTGGCCAGGTCTTGAGC
>Ga0208450_1000759_pt1 | contig 16617 bp, 33 predicted proteins | sample MalvireepMed_908_FD_184249 | JGI IMG/M metagenome (GOLD analysis project Ga0208450, IMG submission 184249) | Marine viral communities from the Global Malaspina Expedition - Malaspina viral metaG DeepMed_908 (SPAdes) (version 2) | ecosystem: Environmental > Aquatic > Marine > Oceanic | place... | reverse complement strand
CATCTAGTATCACCGTTTTCAATGACACTGGGACTTCGGTGACTGAAGGGGCGGCATCCATCGCTCTGGTGTCTGATGCTGGCGGGGTGGAACTACGAAGTACGGCGAACCTTGTCAATGCCGTAAATCTAACCGTGGACGGTGGCACCACGTCCACCATGACTCTGTTTAACGACCAGGGAACGACTTCCACAGAAGGGGCCGCTTCCATCCAACTGCTTTCGGACGTGGGCGGCATCGGAATCAAAAGCGGCTTGAACGCTGCCGGGGCCATCCGGTTGACCGCCGATGCTGGCACCAGTGAAACAATCATCCTACACGCTGACCAGGGGAGCGGCACAGATTCGATTCACCTTCTTAGCGATGCTGGGGGAATCACGCTAAATCCTGGGACGTTTGTAACGGTGGGTGCTAATGCAACCAACGCTGCTGAAATGCGGATGTTTGAAGATACTGATAACGGGTGCAATTATGTGGCACTAAAAGCTCCCAACGTGTCCACCAGTTACACGATAACTCTGCCAACGGCAGTAGCAGGCACTTGTGGATTTGTTTTGACATCCACCACGGCTGGCGTTACGTCCTGGGCGGCTGGTGCTAGTGGCCCATCCCAAGCGGATGAAGCCGCTTTAGAATGTGAAACTAATGAAGATACTTACGCTCCACCAGACCTGATTAAGCACAGTCCCGGTGTGGCAAAAGGATACGCTGTCGCTTTGGGTGGCGATGGTGCCCTTCAATGCGGCTCCTACAATGTATCCGCTGCTGCCCGTTCCAACAGTGGTAGGTACAGTGTCACTTGGTGCGTAGACTTTGCGGATGTCAACTACACTACGGTAGCAACCGCTGAATTTAACTCTGCCGGTGAAGGGATGTACAACGTGAACGCCTATGCACCAGCGACTACGAATGTCCAGATACAGATACTAGACGCAGGCAGCAACTACACAGACTCCGATTATCAAATGGTTTCGTTTGGGAGCCAATAATGAGAGCAAAGGTAGTCTACACGGATGCGGAAACGGGGAACCTTGTTTTGGTTCACCCGGCCTATGGTGACTCTGTAACCAGTAAACGATACCCAACCGAAGCGGCACTACTTCAGCGGGCAATAGATAAAGTCGTGCCTGCTGGTGTGACCTACCATATCGTGGAGCAAGAGGATTGGCCCACTGACCACACGTTTGTGGACGCTTGGGAGTGGAGTGACTGATGCCGATAATAGTGAACATGGCAAAGGCTCGTGCTATTCATATGGACAGGATACGGGTGGCTCGTAACGCTGAACTGGTAAAGGAAGACATCAATATGCTCAAGGCCATTGAAGCCGGGGATACGTTAGCACAGTCCATCGTAGCGACCAAGAAACAGGTACTAAGGGACATCCCGGCCACATTTGACATCACGACTGACGTGGACACACAGGTACAGTTACATACTAAGTGGCCCAGCGAATTACCAGCGAGGGAGTAATCATGCCAACGCCAGAAATCATCGCCCGAAATACCATGTGGTGGTCTAACGAAGTTGACCGCCTGGAAGCCGTGGTTGCTTCGTTGCGGAACGACCTTGCCACCTACAATCAGGTCATCGAAGCCTTGCGGTCTGGCGAACTGCCGTGGGAGCGGGTACAGATTATGGAAACGGGGCAACTTAAAGTCCATCAACCGCCCCAGCCCGTTCCCAATACTTGCGTGGAAGAAGTGTCCAAGGATTTCGTGAAGCGGAACGGCAAGAAGGCCGAAGCCGCCGTGACCGAATTGGTGGAAGTGACCGCCGATGGTGACTAGCAACATAATCCTGTACGAAGACAGCCAATACCAAAGCGATGCACCCATTGGGGAGCAACGCCAGATACCCGCTGGTGTCCACAATATCGAACTGAGTTGGGACAGAAAGGCCGGATATATGCGGGTGGTCATTGAAAGCCGGACTTGGCACTTCAAAGAATTTCTGGGGAAGGCGGTGGTCGTGGGAACGGACAATCAGCGGGGCCGTATCAACCTTCGGGGGATGGCCCGGTTGGATGGGGAAACGCTGACGCTGTACCGGCCACCCAAGGCCGAACCCCATCCTTTGGTGGAAGGGGTCAAGCGGGAAGCAACGCACAACCGGCTTTGCTACCGGCGCAGTTCCAGGGATTGGCGGCTTCGGGATGAACGGCGGCCCGACAGCCCCGATGCCCTGGTATTTACGGCCAGCTACGTTGGTGACCTGTCAGCAGAGTGGGACAGCCGGGATAATATCGCCCACATCTACCACAACGGCTGGGCGGTCATTGACTCCAATGACATCGCCCATCTGTATGACCCTGACCTAATCTATGGCTGAAGGCGATGACATCCGTGAAGAACTGTCACAGGCCAGGGTGGAGATTGCGAACCTTAAACTACAGACCACCACGGTGCTGGGGCCAGACCATTTCCTGGCCCTGGTGTTCTGTATCCCGTTGATAGGCGCATTCACCTGTATGGGCATCATCCTGACCTGGCGTTCACTGTCGAATCCAGCGGAAACGGCCCCATTCCTTCGGGATTGGCTTTTAGCATTAAGCATCTTCAGTAATCCAGTATCGGCAATCACAGGGGCGGTTGTGGCCCGCTGGTCAGGAAAGGATAAGGCGCAGAATGAAACTTAGATTCGGCCCCAAGACCATCACACTAAATGCCTTCCGGTTCCCAAGAACGCTGCCGGGATTAAAGCCCATCACGCCCATCAGGATTCCAATACCAGGGCTGCCGAAGATTGGCGGGAATAAGGCGGCGTTTCTTAGTCTGGCATTCGTGGCCGTAGGGTTCGCCTTGACCATCTTCATGGTTGTAGCCACTGATAGGACTGAAATGATATGGCCTACGGCTGGGGCTGAATACAGCCTGCCGAACACCATAGGGAAGAAGTTGCCATCAGATGACCACACACCGCTTGACCCGTCGATGACGTTACGGATAAATTTAGCTGATGGGGTACGTTTGGATAAGCTGCATATAAAGGATGTCAGCCTTGGGAAAGCTGGGCTGTCTGAATCTTTCCTAATCGACAGGACAACGGGCGTGACCGGGGCAATGGTTAATGTCGGGTTGTTTAGGATTACCAATTCTTCGGCTCCCACACTGGACTGGTCGAATATGAATATTGGAGAATTGACAGTAGCGGCCAAGGTTGACGGCCACACAAATGCCGCCGTGTTGGACGCTACGATTCCCAATCAGATAATTCTGAGCGATAGGGAAAGCGGCACCTACATCGTCCAGGGGGCTGTGACGGATAGGATTATACTGAACCTAAATGGTGACAATGGGGCCACGATTCGGGAACTGATAATCGATGATGTCCATGCCCACACTGGGGCGTTTGATTTTCAGTATATGTCTGTAGGGGTTTTGGAATTCGGGTCAACAAATTCCATAGGGAACGGCACGGGCGTGAATGTCAGTTCCGCCGTGATAAACGATACCGTGAAAGCCAGGGTGATAAATGATTCCCTGGTTGATACCCCTATCAAGGTTCAATAATGAAGCACCTTGGACTGATTGGGGCCATCCTTCCCCTGGTGCTGGTAGCCATCGCCCTGATTGGCTTTGTGCTGACCCTACGGAACGATGTGACGGCAGCGGTGCGCCAGACCGAAGCGGTACAGGCTGAACTGGCAGCCCTTCAAGGAACCGTGGATAGTGATAGGGCTATCCGCACAGACCTTCACATGGAATCACAGAAGGACATGGTAGACATCACCAATAACCTGGCGGAAAGGCTTAACGAACTGCGAACCAGCCTAGCGGTGGGGGAAGACCAGATGCAAAACATCATGGGTGACCACCTGGGCTTCGCTGACGTGCTGCGGGCCTTGGGGGAAGCTGGTGCCTTACCGTCTGGTGAACGGCGGGAATATGGCGGGTATGGTGGGCGATGACACGCAGTAACAAGAACGGGATAGACCGATACGGGTTCACGCTTGGGGTTGAATTGGAATGGAGCGTTGTGTTCCTGGCAATCTGTGGCCTTGGATTCGCCGCCGTTATATTTTGGGTTGGGGTAGCCTGGGGCGTAGGAGTGGTAGCCAAATGAAGACACTGGGAATGGGATTGTTGACGGCAATGATAATAGGTGCCACGGGAGCGGCGATGCTAGGCTGGGCCTACGAAGGGCCACGGCGGTTCTTTCGCCGGGTGCGGCTTCGTAAGGCGGTTCGCTGATGTGCTGGCTAGGATGGCATCTGTGGCGGCTTCTGGCGGATGACTGGGGAGTAAGGCAATGCTGGGTCTGCAAGGCTAAGGAACAAGCCATGTATCATTCGGCAACCGGCCATTATTGGATTAGATTATGATTAGAAAGCTACGCCAGGTGCTACACTGGGTTGCCTTATGGATATGATTGGGAAGATACGCCCACAAATCGCCCTTGCCATTTTGTGTGCCACGACCTTCAGCATGTTCGCCGCTTGGCTTGGCTATAAGATGGGTGCCATCGAAGTGCTGACGGCCATTATCGGCGGGATTTTCGGCTTCCTGGGTGGAGTTTCGCTCAAAGTTTTGGAGAATGAATAGTGTTTGATTACATGGTCAAGGTTGGCCGGGTGGTAGACGGGGATACCGTGGACGTAATCATTGACCTGGGATTCTCCATTCACCACAAAGCCCGTGTCCGAATGATGGGGATAGACACACCGGAAAGCCGTACAAGGAACCTTGAAGAAAAAGCCTTGGGCCTAGCCAGCAAAGCCCGCTTGAAGGAATTATTGAAAGGTCAAAAAGTAAGGTTGGAATGCACCAAGGAAAAGGGCAAGTTTGGGCGCATCCTTGGCTCACTCTGGATTGGGGATGTGAACATCAATGACCAGCTAGTGGAAGAAGGCCATGCCCGCCCTTACTGGGGCGGGAAAAAGGTCCCGTGGGTGTAATGGATGCTAGTGTCGTACAAGCGGTTATTGCGGCTGTCGGCCCGGTAGGTGTGGGAGTTCTGGCGGCGGTATGGCTGCTGACGCGGAGGCGGGAGAATGGCACCCAGAACCTTCGTCGGAACCAGGTGCTGGAAAGCCTGACCAAGATCGGGACTGATGTCGGGAATTTGAAGGACACGACCGGCGAGATCCGAGAGGATATCCGGGAACTGCGCCAGTCCTATACCCAGCACCTACAGGACCATTCCTCCGCGTAGAGTCTTCTCTATCTCGGGCCAGTCCAGGGGCCTCCATATATAGACCTCGATGGATGGTACGTCTGACAGGCGCTGAATCCATTCCTCCTGTTCCTTCCGTAGTTTCCCCTTGTGGGACTTCAACTCGGCAAAGATAAGCCGGGTACCCCGGACCATCGTAAGGTCGGGATACCCGGCTTCTGACCGGCGGCTATCATAGGTATGGTAGACGGTCCACCCAGCAAGCTGGGCGTACTTCATGAGGGTCTGCTGGAAATCCTTCTCCAGTACGTAGGGCCACCGCCGTTTCCGTGGTCTAGCCTTCGTTGGCATCCGGCGCCCTTTACCATCTCACCATGAGGTCTTCGGGTTCAACCTGCCGGATATAATGGTACCCGTTCTCCACCAGGATCCCGTCGTCCTGGAATAGCCGGATGATCCTGCAAGGACTATGCCAACAGCTCTGTGGATTGCCTAGTAGGGCGCTAAGGCGCGGGTCGGCCGGAGGGTCAGGGTCGGCCGCACAATAGCCCGGTTCGTGGCCGTCCCCTACCATGGGTTTCAAGCTGACACGGTCGCCTATATGGAACGTCGTCATAAGTACCTCCAATTGATAAATATGGTGCTGATATAGGGGATAGGCCAGTGGCTGCTATCATCAGCATATACAGGTATTAGCGATACCAGCCACCAGTTATGCCATTTTCGACGCCCGCTGTACATATCATATCCCCTGGGCGGCACGAGCCAGTTCTGCCATACTCAGATTCAAGTTCTCCATCTGGGTATTATGTTCCTGTAATTCTTGCGTCCATTCTTTGATAGCTGACTCAACTCCCTTGATCGCTTTGATAACGTCTTCCATCTGACGCCATTGGTTCTGTTCATTCATCTATTCACTCCCCACGTATTATTCCCTTGCTTGGAGAACTGGTTGTTCCGGGACAGTATGACCTGAACGCTCTGGGCATTGGCCCCGAGGTCTTCGGCTAACTCCCGCGCCGTCGTCGGCCCGCTCCGGACCAGGCTCGCCGCGATCCGTTCTCTCAAAGGTAATTCTTCAAAGAACTCAGGAACGTCCTCAAGCATCTCCATCTGGAGTTGGACGGTCCCGTTGTCGAAGTGGAACCGGTAGCTGCTGCTGGTCTGGAGTCGCCCCTCGTTAGCCTTGCGGTGCATCAGGGCCACGTGGATGATATTCTCACCCTCTTGCTGGGACTTCTTGAGCTCGTAGGTATTCCTGGGGTAGTTGACCCAGTACACGCTTCCGAACGGCCCGATGGAGTTCCCTCCCTTGCTTCTGTGGGCGATCGTCAATGACGTGATATGAAGGGAGCGGAGGGCCGTGAAATAATTGATCGCTGCCGCAGCCGACTCCGGCTCGCCTCCACACGCGGGTCCGGCAGAATCTATTATCACCATCTTGATGTCGTGCTCCGCGACGATCCTCTGGAGCTCGTCTACCTCGGACGCTACGGGTTGCCAGCAGAAACGGTAGAGGATCGTACTTGGTGCCTCCAGGCCGAAACCGCTCTGCAAGGCCTGGATCCGGCGGGCCGTCACCGATTTGCCCGTTTCGTAGTCCAGATACAGGACCCTTCCCTGGATAGGCCGAAGCCGGCCGAAGGTTATCCCCTGGTCTACCAGGAGGCCGCAGAGCGCGGCCATGTAGGACTTGCCGATACCGCCTTCCCCATAGAGAAGACAGGCCTCGCCGTCGATCAGCATCGGGGCTAGGCGCATCTCCGCTTGGGGAGGGGGATTGACCTGGCCCAGCGATACTACCGGCTCGCCCTGGCGCCACCGGTCAAGTACTGCCACGCACATCTCCTCTATGATAGCTGACCAGTCCCTTACCACCATGTTCCCGCGTTCCGTGCAGAAGCGGGCTACCTCGTTCCGGGACCGAGTCGCCAGGAGGTTGAGGGTCGTGAGGTGGATATGTCCTTCCGGGTAAGCGGTGATCCGGACCTCCGCCGTCGGCGCTTGCCGGGATGATTCCCGGATACGGTCAACGGTGATCTGGACTTGATCGGATTCCCAGTTGAACCGGTAGGCATTGCCGACGACGGTCAAGGTGAACGGGCGTTGGTGAGGCGTCACGGGGTATCCGTCCAGGTAGGACGCCTAGATGGAACAGGCCGGTCGATAGGAGGGGGCGGTTCCGGGGGCCTGGGCGGCGCGCTTACTTGCGATGGCCGTTTCTGGTCCCGCAAGACTTCCACTACTTCATCAAGCTTATCAATCATCTGCCATATGTCCGGGGTACTTGGCGCGGGTGGCTCGTCGAAACGGGCTTCGCGGATAAGGCCTTCAGACCTGCGCCGCCGCCGTCTGTCTTCTACTTTTGCTATCAGCCCCGGTGTAACAACCACGCCCATCTTCTGGGCGATCCGTTGCCATCCACCAGGCTGCGGGATATCTTCCAGAGGTTCCCATTCTTCGTCGTTCATCATCATCCTTCCCTCTAAGATTAGGAGGGGGCGGGAGCCATCCTAGTGGAGTAGTGGCCCCCATTATCGTCCTTGTGTGCCCATAACGGCGCAGAGTGATGGCCCGCATCCGCGTGGGAGGACGAACCCCATATAGTCTAGTCAGTAGATTCGGCGGCTACTTCTTCAAAGGTTTCCTCGATAGCCTCCGGGACGGACTCCATCGGTGGTTCGGCGTCCTCGGTGGGCGCGGCTGATCCGTCCCATACGCAATACCCGCCGTCTTCCTTCAGATGGACCCACCCGGTCACCCTGGTCTTGCTGCTTCGTTTCGACTCAAAGTAGACCTTGTGCTCGTCGCAGAAGGGCTTGGATGGGTTGCTCGGCTCTCCGGCTGGACGATTATTCGAGGTATGGACCACCGGAGGCGCGATCTGTTTCATACCCTCGGCAGCATCTTCTTCCGGCAGTTCAACCTTCATCTCGGCGGCGTCATAGAGGCCAGCGAACGTATTTGGGAAGGCTTCCCGGAGCGCCTGGACCAGGGCCACCTTCCGGATCATAGTACCTGGCATGGACTTCCATCCCGATCTCCCGGTGTCGTATTCCCTGAAGGACACCGGGATCTCCGTGGGTATCTTCCGGTCCATCCGGTGGATCTCAGCCCAGCCTCCGACCAGTTTCTCCTCATCCAATATCAGGCTGCCCTTCCGGTATTCCACCGCGCCGGAGCTATCCTGGACTATGACCCCGGCTACCATACCGGCGAACTGGGGATGGGCCTCGGCCCGTTTCGTGAAAGAGTCTTTCCCCACGACCATCGTGGCTACTCCGTCGCCGAACTTCAGCAAATAGGCGTCCCTTACGAAGGGGTTCAAGCCCTGATACCTACAGAGCTCAAGGAATAGCGCGGCCTCCTGGTCGGTGGCCTTAGGGCAGAACAACCGCTTGACATCGGTCAGCGATAGCGATACCTCGGCATTGGATAAGGTGTCCTTATATGTCACGATCTCAGTCGTCATCTTTCCTCCGTTATGATTTGATCGGCCCAGGTCAGGTCGTCCCATACTCCCTTGGCAGCATGAAGGGACTTGAAAGCCAGTTTGGCCGCGTTCAGGTTTCCTACTCTGGCAGCCTCGAATATCTGCCGGTTGCTTCGGAGTACCCAGGCCGCGGTAGGCTCGATGCCCGTGATCTCCTTATAAGCCATCGCGTAACCGGCTAGCTGGACCTGGGCATTGTCGTATAGGCCGCCGGTCTTCCAGTCGAACAGGGTGATATTACCTCCCCGTTCGGCTACGCAGTCTATCTTCCCGGCATATAACATCTCCGGGTGATAGACCGTGACCTCGAAGTCCAGGACGTTATACTCATGGCTTGCCAGCCATTCCCTTATGTTATAGGTGGACTCCTCCAGATCGGGGTCGATGAAGTATTCTACGCCCATCTTGTCGGCTTTCAGAAGGGCTTCCAGTTCCTCATGGACGCGGTTCCCAAAGTCCCTTGCGATGGATGATTTGCTAGGGACTTTCTCCGCTTCTTTGCGGAGTTTCAACAAGTCCCGTTTCTGGGTCCGGTGGTTGACTATAGATCCACCTTCGTTCAAGGTCTTCCTCTTCTCATCACCGTACTCGCCGAAGATGGTATCAAAGCCGTTCTTTCGGCCTGCGGCGTACATATTGGCCTTCATGTACATCCCGCTGATCGTGCTGCAACTGGTCATTCCGGTACAGCTCTCCGGCTTGGGTTGCCGGTCTTTCGTGGACCTTCCCGTGCATTGGCCGCAGCGCGTACAGGGGAACCCGTCCACCTTATAGGTATGGCCGTGCTCCCCCCACTTTCGCAGGGTAACTTCACGGTCGAATCGGGGCAGGGTGTTATCCGGTAGCCTGAGTATCTCAGCCATTGCCATCACCTCCTGGCGACCTATTGTATAGTTTGTTCAACCATGTAGATATCAGGTAATGCCATGGTTCCCGTGGGTTACCGCCCGCCCGGACATACTCGATGCCCAGGCGAACGTCCATATCGCTCAAGGCATGGCCCCGTTGCCGGAGCACTATGCCTATCAGAAGTTCGTCCCGGTGGTTAACCACTAAAGGCTGAAACCCCTTCCCTTGAGAAGTCTTGCAAGAGGTTCCAGGCTTTGCCCTTAGTGGTCCGGCCAGGGCCGAACCAGGCCTTCTCTAGGCGGTGCTCGTCGGGTTCTCCTAACTGCCCATGCCCTACCCGATCGTAGTAGTCCACGAACTCGGTAGCGGCATTGTACGCGGCCCAAGCGGTCTGCTTGACGCCGGGGATCTCCTGGCCCCTGCCCTCAACGAACAGGTGCTGGAGCATGTCGATAGCCTCGCGGGTATACTTATGGAGGGTCGTCGGGTCTACGGCCTCGGCTTCCATACGCTTGGGCTTCACCAGGGCCGTGGCGAAGGACTCCATATCGATGGTGGTCATATTGGCATTGACCAATCCGTCAACCCCTTCCATCATCCGTTCGAAGTATGCCTGAGATAGACCCAAGCCTTCACGGGCTTGGACCGCCTTGCTGTAGACGTCCCCGCTGTGGCGGATCGTCACGATGTCCGATGCCGAACCACGCCGGAACGCGAAGTGCAGAGTATTGGAGCAGACCACCCGCACCATGGTCGGGCGCATGGTCAATCCCAGGCTGCCGTCGTGGCTGGTACTGAGGAGGATATAAGGTTCCAGTTGATCTCCGGGAACTACCTCATAAGCTTCGCCCATCTTCGCCAGGATCCAAACGATCCGCCCATCACGCAAGGCGCCAGCCGTATGGTATTGTCCCTGTCCCGGTCCCATCACCGCGTCGAACAACCCGAAGGCGTCGACGTTCTGGATCGGGCTGTAGTGCTCGGTGCGGAGGCCCAGGACCTTGCCGTTGTCTTGCCGGACGATGAACCGGTAGGGGTCAACCTCGTTGTAACGGGTCTTGAGCCAATCACGGGTTCCCCTGTAGACTGGTTCAAGAGCGACCGTCCAATCCAGATGCGCGGCTGCCAGGGCTTCCTCCGCGGTAGCCGGACCATCTAACTGTTGCCCTAGCCCATGCCAGGGCGTGTCCCCGATGTAGAACATCTCTGCTTCGCCATTGGCGGCGATGGATAGTTCGTGAGGCATAATAGCCTCCTTCTATATATTTGGGAAAACTGCCTGGGCAGTGTAACCCATGCCAGCCCACCACGTCGCCGTGATGGGCTGAACAGGGACCGCACTATCCGTCGGGGTCGGCGTCACACGTTACCCATTGGGTACAGGTCCGTAGCAGGTTGTCGTAGTCGCCGCTCATACATTCCTTGAGGAATAAGTCCCTCTCGGCTTTGCCGACGCCTTTATAATGAAGGGCCTCGGTGACCCTTCCCATGATGGCGAAGGCGTTCCCGTCTTCTCCGACTAGCCGAACGTAGATGTGTGGATATTTGATCGTCATATTCCATCCTTTGGTTTGTCTGTGATCTCGAGGAACCCCACCCGGTCTAGTTCCCGGATGAAGTCCTCGCAGGTGCCGAACTTTATCCCTTCCCCCTGCCATTGCTCTATCCTCCAGGCCACGCGTTCCATCAGCTCGGCCTTGTCCTGAGGTTGGGAGAAGTTGGTTAGTTTAAGTTGACCGACCAGGTCGTCCCAGGAGTCGGCCGTGAATACCTCGCCCATATAGGTCTGGACCGTTATACTCATTGGCTGGCTCCTTCATCCCATCTTGTTTCGCAAGATTGGCACATCGGCAATTCCAATTGTTCGATCGGTGGGCGAGCAATCTTTTTCGTTCCCCATTGGAACGGGAGGCGTTTGTCATAGCATGCTTTCTCTAATCTATAGATGCGTGCCGCTACCTCCGGAAACCAATAAGCAATCTCCTTCAGTTCCTCCGGTCGGGCCAATGCTCCACATAGGCACTCTCCTGACCTATGGATGAGGTCAACGACCAGATTCCGTGTGAGTCCTTCAGCAGTGATATATCGGTTTATATCTAGGGCAGACCATTCCAGAATGGGATTGATCCATAGGCGATGCTTCTTGTTCTCCAGCCGGAATGGAGTGGATATCACATTGTGCATCCGCCTGGTACTCTCTTTCTTCCGGATACCTGTCACCAGGCCTACCGGGGAATTACCTACTCGGTGTTCTCTTACGGCCTTTTCTATTTGGTCCTCTTTCAAAACATGGTATTGGCTGGAATGGGCCATCGGTCCACCTGGCATCCCTAAGCGTAAACACATATCGTCGTAGATCGGAAGGCCGTTGCGTTCGCGGGCGTGGTATTCATAGAGCGGCCATCCATGTTGCTCACAAGTGTCTTTTACGAACTTCGTGGTTTCCGGGATGCCGATGCCCGTATTGCAATGAATCGCTCCTGCGAACTCAGGATGCTGAGAAGCGACATGGGTGGAGCATAATGAGTCATGACCCCCGCTAAACAGGGCAAAGACCTTTTGGGCATCATGCTCACGCATCGCGACCGTTATGTTTAATATTTCTTGTTTCATTTAATAACTCCTTCCTCCGATGCTTTGGCGGCTTTTAGCTCAGCCGCGGTCTTCACCCCATAGCGCCGTTTCTCAACGGATACGTCTAGCAGGTGCTTGGCCTTCTTGATCCGGGTCATCGCCCCTTCCAGGGCTTGTCCAGCCATGAACTCATCCCAGTCTTCCTTGTGGTCCGTCCCACAAGAGGGACAGGTCGTGACGGCAGCGTTGAGATCGGCCTTCACCGTCGCCAGAAGGATTTCCGCCAGGTTCAGCCGCTTATCCCGTTTCCTATCGGTCGGGTCGGCTTTGTCCCAATGATTCCCCATCGGGTACTCCACCCCGCTTAATTTGCTGGGCTTGCCACCAGCTTGCGGGTTACGCCCACCCCGGAGGGTGGGTGGCTCACCTTACCTTAACCATTCCTTATGGCTCATCCCGAGCTCAAAGCTGAATGGATGGATCACCCCGCTGGTATCCTCGCCGTGGATGTAATGGTCGAAGTCCCCGACGAAGTCGGCGGCGGCTTCGGGCATCTGGTAGTCCGTCCAGTGACCATCGGTATCCATGATCGAGGCGAACTCGGTGTAGACCGAGCAGACCGGAAAACCGGCCCGATGAAGGGCCAGGGCGATAGGGCATGAATACTTATCCAGCGGCTTGCCGTGGTCGATATCCTCCTGGGTGACGTTTACGATAAACATTAGTTCCTCCAACCCGTGTTATTTTGACCGGGCTTGCCACCGGTCTGCGGGTTACGGCCCCCGAAGGGGCTGGCTCACCTCTCCGTTATTACTTTGAACTTGCCGGTCCCGGCGCAGGGATCGCAACCATAATCGCCGCTGTCAGGGCCGGTAGCGCCGTTGAAGTAGCTGGGCGGCGACCAACCGTGTTCCCCGCGGCCTTCGCAGCAGTAGCAGATCAGATGCCAGTCGGAGTATTTGGGGCCGAAGACGGTTGCCTCTTCGCGTAGTTGCCGATGACCCTCCAGGGAAGGGCCTTGACCGTCAGGGCCATATAAGGCGTCTTCGATGGTTATACATTCGCCAGCCGTAACCTTACGGCCATCACTTAATGTTGTTTGCATCATTTAATAATTACCCCAAATCAGCAGAGCGGTTGCCCACGGTCCGAAGGGATCCGCGGCCGTTCGGCCTTTGCGCTCCGTCCCGCCCTACGACGATCGACCCGCTGGGGCCACACTCCACGTAGGTTATCTCTACCCTATAGGTATAGGCATTGGGCACGAAGCCCTGGCAGGAATAGACCCGGACCCGTTTCCCGGGATTCTCCTCCCTCAGTTCAACGAAGACCTTGGCATCGCCACGGCTCAGGCACCGCTTCCTGGCTCGGCCTTCGACGCGCCGCGCCTCTTCCATTATGGATTCCACGGTCGGCTCGATCATGGTTCCTCCAACCCGACAGATTAGCCGGACTTGTGACCGGCTCGCGGGTTAACCCCGCCGAAGCGGGGCCACTCCCCTGGTGTTTATTCCGGGACCGGATAGGATTCCGGGTTACGCCCACCAGCCCGCCAATAAAGAGCTCGGGGGGTCGTCTTGCCGGTCCGCCACATATTCCAGGCCTTGAATATCAGCGCCGTATAGTCGCGGATCGGCAGCTTGCGAATCGCTCCAGCGTCTTCAAGCAAGCGCCTTCGCAGGTGCAGGATCGGATGGGCTTGATGCAGGTCTATGCCGGTGGAGAGTTGGGACAGGAACGCCGCGGCGTCTTCTGCGTCAACTCCGCTGAGGATATAATGAACGATGGCCCACCGGCCCGCTCCTCCTTGGAAGAACCGGCGCATGGAATGTCCGGTCTTCAAACTACCCCGGAGTCCTGGAGCTTCATTCAATAGAGCCAGGGCCTCGGGGATAGTGAGGCCCTTTCCACCCCAGGATATCTTCTGCACCATGCCGGACCTGAGATATTCGGAATAGAAGTTGATGGTACTTGCCAGGCCTCCGCTATCAGCTTCTCCATTTATATAGAGGGCGTCTGCCAGGGTGCGCGTCCTGTTGAGGTCCATGACATAGAGGCCAGCGAGCGGGACGTTACGCACCACGATGAAGGAAAGGGCCAACCCGGTGGCGATCAAAGCCCTCAAGCGGTGCTGCCCATCGATCAGGTTCCCATCGGTATCGAACCGGATGGGTCCGTTCGCTTCAGGTATCCAATCGTCCTCTTTCATAGCCTTGGCCCACCGATCGACCCCTGCTTGGCTGAGGCGTCTATTCTTGGGCATTTGATTCAGATATTCCTGGGCCGTTATTGGGCCAATGGTTTCGACGGTCACGGCAATATCACGCTGTGATGCCATGTCGACTACTCCTCGGTCTACACCTAACCCTTAGATTTAGCTGGGCTTGTGACCAGCCTGCGGGTTAAACGGCCCCGAAGAGCCGTCCACTCCCCTAGCTAGCTTTCGCTAGCCGTTTGATCTCCTCCTTGGAGATGGTCATAATGACCTCGACCTGGTTGTCGCCTAGCCTCCCGTTCTTGATGAACACCTCGTAGTTCTTGGGACCGCAATCCCGGAACCGAAGGCTGCCGTGGTCTATGGCTTGAATAATGTGTTCCATGATATTCCTCGCCCCCAATAATTTTGCCCCGGCCTTGGAACCGGCGACTGGGGGTTTACAGCCCCGAAGGGCTGTCCTCACCTCTTAGTAGATATAGCGTTCATGATGGTGGACGGTTAAACCGTTACCGAGCCCGGTAAAATCAAAGGCGTCACATTCACAAGCCTGTTGCTCACAAGACCAACTAGGATTATTCCCTTGAATACGGCTTGGGCATGTGCATTGTTTGGTTATCTGGAGGTCCGTTCCTTCAAGGAGTTTGTACCCGTCCTTCCGTTCAACGGCTCCTTCCATATAGATCTGCTGGTACTTGTCGGCATACCTTTCACTGGGTATCCAAACCACTTTGACTACCGGCAATTCTTTGGTAAGGTCCGCATCAGGATGGATCTTTCTCTTAGCATGTATCAGCCACTTGGGGTTCTTACGGCTCTTGCGGTTCTTACCCTTCTTAACGGTCGCCGTAGGCAGTTCCATCTTAGTTTGGGTTTCTATGGGGGCGGGCTCTTCACCCGCCTCCTCTGCGTAGAATTTAACCTTCTTCTTCATGCAACCTCTACCGATACGGCAGACGCTATGGGCAGGCATCAGGAAGGTCCGGGTCTTCTCTCCGAAGGTTTCCCGTAATATCTCACCGGTACTCGCGAAGGCCAGATATCCTAGCTTGTAGTTCCGCGTCATGCAGATTGGATTGCTGTTCCGGGCCAGGAATATCCCATCAGGTTTCCGCGCGTCCACGACGGCTATGGCATATCCGCCTTCCAGTTCCGGTAAACGGGTCACCAGGTCGTTGACGGTCAAAGGTTTCTCCGTACTACTATCCCTCAAGAGGGCCATGATGGCAGCCGAGTCGACCTCAGCTACTTTGGTGTAAAGCCTTCCCAATTCCCGGTGGTTGCGGATCATACCGTTATGGACCCCAATGATGGGGTCATCAATGATGGGATGGTTGTTGGAATTTTCCTTCGGGCTGCCGGTCGTGGCTGCCCTGGTATGTCCAATCACCGCCACGGTGTCCGGCCCAATCTTGTCCATCAAGGACAGGAACTGCGCGTCTTCGGTAAGACGGGAAGCCTTCTTAGGGGCCTTATAATAGAAGATGTTTCCAATCCCTTTATTGACCACGAATGCTCCGGCGGCATCCACGCCCCGGACCTGGCAGTTCACTAGCAAACGGGTGAACTCCTCCCGGATAGTTGAGTAGTCTTCCTCAGTCCGGTCTTTTCCCGGCCCAAGGCAGAATCCAGCGATTCCACACATGGGAACCTCCAAACGCCTTTGATTGACACGGCCTTGTCACCGTGCTGGGCGTTTACGGCCCCGCCGAAACGGGGCTGACTCACGCTTATTCCAGGATCTCTCTGTTTGGGTTTGCCGTCCGAGTTATGTAATGGTGGTGGCAGCTTGATTCGATTCTTCCGCTGTTATAAGTGATCAGTACCTCAGCCTTAGCCGAACAAGGAATCGCGTCCTCAACGGTTGGGGTTTCATCGCTACCAAGAAAAGCCTCGCATTGGGTATCTTGTCCAGATAACCATCGAACTGTTAAACCGTCGAACATATTGGGTTTCATGGTTTGCTCCAACCCCTCTTTTATTTGGCCGGACTTGTGACCGGCCTGTGGGGTTACACCCGCCCCGAAGGACGGGCCACTCACCCTTAGTTCCGCGTTGTGGTCCGGCGCCGTCGTTGCCGGTTCTCTTCTTCGATCTCAACGCCTTCCGGGTTTCCTCTTGATGGGCCACCTATTCCCAAACGGACGGCCAAGTTCTGCATGGCTTCGTGGGTTATCTCATCACGGTCTTTCAGCATCTCCGCTTTGAGTTCCTGTTTGAGCAAGTACCAGTCCTTGAGGACTCCGTCCATGTCCTGGTAGGGTTTCAACAGTTTGGCTTTGGTCTGCTTGGAGCGTGCCCGATTCATGATCATCTGGGTGAAGACTATCCAGTTCCAGATCTTGGTTGGATTGAGTGAGCCCTGGTGCTG
>Ga0208450_1000750_pt1 | contig 16682 bp, 18 predicted proteins | sample MalvireepMed_908_FD_184249 | JGI IMG/M metagenome (GOLD analysis project Ga0208450, IMG submission 184249) | Marine viral communities from the Global Malaspina Expedition - Malaspina viral metaG DeepMed_908 (SPAdes) (version 2) | ecosystem: Environmental > Aquatic > Marine > Oceanic | place... | reverse complement strand
GAGCGGTGAACAGGCTATTTTTTACTTGACGTTTCCTTGTCATTTTTTCCAATGGCAACGTTTGACCCCTTACAAATAGTGTCGTAATCGTCACGATAAAATCGAAAATCTTCACACTCTGCTTGATAACGCTTTCTGGCTGTTATGGCTTGTTGAGGGTATCGGTTATCATTCATTGTTCTGGCGAGGGTTTCACAAACGTGTAATTGTCGGTTAACTTCTACAATATCTTCGCAAGGCTGCGTTTGACTACAACCGCTAAGTAAAAAGACAGAAACTGTAGCATGTAGTGATATACCTGTTTTCATTATGTTCACCCTATAATCTGATCTAGTTCCTGCCTTAGTGTCTGATACTTTTCAGCATGTTGTTGCTTTAAAGGCATATCATCTATTAATTTGAACAGCTTTCTGCACTCTAACATCATTTCGCGAGAAGGCTTGTCGGATTTTAAAAGTAATTGTAGTAAGCATTGCAGTAGGTTTAGGGTGACCCCGGTATTCACCGGCGCAAACCCTTGAGCAAGGGCAAACGCTGCTTTTGCTTGCTCGTATTTACCTTGTTGATAGTACTTTATGCCTTCGCGATTAAACTGTTGATAATTAGCAAAGTTTTGTTTTGAGTTGTGTTGCTCTTTAGAAAGTAAAAAACGGCTATTAGGGTCAAGATTGCCTTCACTGTTTTTTAATACTTCCTGCAGTTTTAACGCATCTTCAAATTCACCTAAGTCATACATAACTTTAATGCTATCAGGAATGAAAGCGATAGGCGGAGTTTGGTACTTCTCTTCAATTGCCCATTGCGATCGCACTAAGTGTTTCTTGGCATCTAACATCTTGCCGTCAATCGCGTTCACCCGAGCATTCATGATTCGGCCAAAAATTTCCACATCAAAATCTTCATCTAGGCGATGGAGGTATTCATCAAACTTGCCACGTTGTAGCGCTAATAATGCTTCTTGTTGGTACTTATTTCGAGTTCGCTTATCATCGGTATATTCTGCAACATCCAATAAACTTCTAATGTAACCGCACCAATGAAGGCAGTCGTAATGTACCGTTCGCTTGGACAAATCCCAAATGGCGAAACTTGATTCAGCAGCTAATAGGTAATCGTCGTGATTACGGGCAATTTCACACGCGTGAAAATGGCGAGGTAGTGAAAAAGGAGATAGCTTAATCGCTTGCCTTATGGCGCTTATAGCTAATTCACCTTGCTGCTTGGCATCACTGGCCTGTGCCAAAATGTCTTGTGCTTCCGCACTGAAGCGATTTCGCTTTAGAACCTGTTCAGCCATGTCCATCGCTTTATCGTATTGCTGCAAGTGAACATAGGTTTTCCCCAACGCTACCTGCGCCCACATAATGGGCTTGCCATCTAAGTAGGGCGTGAGTACATCAAGTGCCTTGTCTGGCTGTTCAAGTTGCCAGTACAGTTCAACTAAGAGTTGTTCGCAACTGCCTCTGTAAGGAGAGGGGCTGGCGAGTAAGTCTTCGCATATATCTACCGCCGTATTTAAATTATCATTGGCAATTTCACGGTAAACATCACCTAAATATTGGCGCTTAGACCACGCCCTAGAAATACGGGATTTTAATTGAACCTGAGAAAAAGGCTTAATAAGGTAATCATCTGGACGGCGTTCTATAGACCCAAGTACTACAGGCCTCGCACTATCAGCACTAATTAAAATGAACACCGTTGTAGGCTTGATTAACCGTCTTACCCTTAACTCTTCTACAAACTCAAAGCCGTTTTTCCGGTCACTACCTAAGTGTAGATCTGACACTACCACATCAAATTTTTGCTTACGGCAAATTGAAATGGCCTTTTCAGCAGAAGACTTGGTCACGATATCCGTGGCACCCATAGAATGCATTAAACCGCGAAGGAGCAATAAAAAGGGGCGCTGATCCTCAACAATAAGCACTTGCTTATTAGCAAAGTTCATTTCGTGTCCGAGTAAATAAGTACAATACGCATAACTACATGATTAATTAAAATAACCATTAGAGCAAGAATAAGCTTAAGAAAAACATTATCTTGCCGACAACGTACGTATGTAATCAAATGATTAACGGCGATTTGTGAATCACTCTATAGACCAAGCCACTGTTTCCATCGATCCCAGTAATGGGTTTGAACTTAACGGGAAATTGTCAAACGCAACCAAAAATGCGCGATTGTTTTCGCTGTATTTAGCGATGCAACAGACAGCACTGGCAGATACTATTGGCATTGAGAGCCCCACAGCGTCTGCGCCTGACGTTGAAACACAACTTCGCTCGCTAAATTTTTACCGCCACCCGGCCTTGTCAGCAGATGATTCGCATTGGGATACCTTGAATCGCGTGAGCCAGGCATTCAGTCAACACCAGTTTGCAGACGCACGGCTACACCTGGCCATGCATCCCATGCCACTGGCACAGGTTGATAATGCACAGAAAATAAGCGACGACATTGTTAATAACTGTCCCTTAGGGGCGCAAAAGCGACTTTCCAAGCAATACAGTTCAACCCTGTACGAAGACAACACACTTATGGAAGAGGTTATTCTCAACGCCAAACAGGCTGTTGCTGCTTAAACTGGCAATCGTCTTGGCCATTTGTTACACTCCGCGCCGCATTTTTTGCACTGGTTTTACGTTCCAACTAGCAAAGGTGAACACCATGTCTAAATATATTGTTTGCGCGATGTATAAATTCGTTGCGCTTGAAAATTACGAAGCTATGCGCCAGCCTCTTTTAGAGGCTATGGAATCTAACGGAATTAAAGGTACTTTGTTACTTGCCGAAGAAGGCATTAATGGTACTGTGTCCGGCAGTAGAGAAGGCATTGATGCCTTACTTGACTACCTCAACAATGATGCTCGCATCAACCCTATTTCTACCAAAGAGTCGTTACATGACGAACAACCGTTTTATCGCACCAAGGTAAAACTGAAAAAAGAAATCGTCACAATGGGTGTTGAAGGTATAGACCCCCGAAGAACGGTAGGCACCTACGTTAAGCCAAAAGATTGGAATGCGTTAATAAGCGACCCAGACGTTACCGTTATTGATACGCGCAACAACTACGAAATCGAAATTGGCACATTTAAAAATGCCATCGACCCGAAAACGGAAACGTTCAGAGAGTTTCCTGAGTACGTGGAAAAAGCCCTAGACCCTGAGAAAAACAAAAAAGTCGCCATGTTTTGTACTGGGGGTATACGCTGTGAAAAATCCACCGCTTACCTTAAAGAACAAGGTTTTGAAGAGGTCTATCATTTAGAAGGCGGCATCCTCCAGTACTTAGAAGATGTGCCAAAAGAAGAGTCACTTTGGGAAGGGGATTGTTTCGTGTTTGATAATCGCGTTGCGGTTAACCACGACCTGGAAAAAAGTCATTATGAACAGTGTTATGCATGCCGCTTACCGATTACTGCTGAAGATAAGCAAAGTGATAAGTATGAAGCGGGTGTTAGTTGTCCACACTGCTATGGCACCCACACCGAAGACCAGCTTGCGCGGTTCAGAGAGCGCGAAAAGCAGGTGCAACTGGCGAAGCAACGTCAGCAAGAACACGTTGGCACCGAAGCACGCTTGACCATGGAACAGAAGCGCCAAGAAAAAGCGCAGCAACAACGCGAACGCGCGTTAAAAGCGAAAGAAAATCAAGCGTAGACACTGAAAGAGAAGGGCGTTACACTCTCCCTTAAATGTTGTAGCTAAAAGGGAAAGCGAGTGGACGCCCAACTTTCAGACGAAAAAATTGAAGAGATAAAAAAAGATTTTAGCTTTTTTGATCGCGATGGTAACGGCCAAATAGACTTAACTGAGTTTATTGAATTACTGACGGTCATTTCACCAAAAACAAAAGCGAGCCATGTTGAAGAAGGCTTCAAACTTATTGATGAAAACAACGATGGTTTTATCGATTTTGAAGAGTTCTTAGAGTGGTGGCAAGAATGTTGGTGGGAATACTAAGTTCCCATTCGCCATCGTAAAGATTTAAAAAGCGAGCTATTAGCTCGTTTTTTTATGCCAGTTATTCAGCAAAAATTACACCGTTACATAAAGGTTTATATCATGAGCGAGCAAACAGAAAAGAGGCTAAATAAATACATCAGTGACACTGGGTTATGTTCGCGACGAGAAGCCGATAAGTTAATTGAACAAAAGCGGGTAACAGTCAATAACAAACCACCAGAATTAGGCACTAAAATTGGGCCTAAAGACGAGGTGAGGGTAGATGGCAAACTTGTTAAGGCAGTAGCAAAAGATAAATCAGACAGGGTATACATTGTTTACAATAAGCCCATCGGCATTACCTGCACCACAGAGCGCCATGTAAAAGGCAATATTATTGATGCTATTAAGCACAAACAGCGCATATTTCCGGTTGGACGATTAGACAAACCTTCTGAGGGGCTAATAATACTGACCAGCGACGGCGATATTGTAAATAAAATTTTACGCGCCGAAAATGCCCACGATAAAGAGTATGAAGTGACCGTTAATCAGCCAATTAGCGAACGTTTCATCCAGCGCATGTCGCGAGGCGTACCCATTTTAGGTACAGTCACCAAACCCTGTGTGGTTAAAGCCAGAGGCAAGTTTTCTTTCACTATTATCCTAACGCAAGGGCTTAACCGTCAGATTCGTCGTATGTGCGAATTTTTAGGGTATGAAGTGACTAAGCTTAAACGTACACGGATAATGCACTTAGAGCTCAATAACTTAAAACCTGGACAATGGCGGAATTTAACGGAACGGGAATTAAGCACCCTTAATAATGCGGTGAAAATGTCCTCTAAAACCGCAGCAGCGACCAAGTAGAGTCAATGATTTAGGCCAGTCCTTTCGTTTTTCCTATTGTTTTTTCAAACGGTTTTTTATACTTTAAGATACTGTCAGCAAATAAATTTTTTCTACTCAGTGTGTACGCAGACCTGAATATTTCGCCTATACTCATGGTTGCTTCCTACCGGTATGAATTCGTCATTTGCACGATGATAGGGGTAGATTGATGAAAATGTCGACAGGAATGGCCTCGCTTGAAAGAACCCGTAATCCCACAAGATGACAAAGCCCGCGTAAAAACGCTGCAATGTCTTAATATCCTTGATACCCAACGCGAAGAACGATTTGATCGAATCGCACGTTTAGCCGCTCAGTTGTTTCAATGTGAATTTGCCTCAATTTCTTTTATTGACGAAAAACGTCAGTGGTTCAAATCTCTCGTTAACCTCTCACTCGAACAAACAACACGAGAAACTGCATTTTGTGCGCATACGATAAATCATGCGTCGACATTTATTGTGCCCGATACGCATCAATCAGAAACATTTAAAGGCAACCCTTTTGTTATCAATGCCCCCCACATACGCTTTTATGCTGGTACGCCCATTGTGGTTAATGGACATAGAATTGGTGCACTTTGCGTCTTTGACTCCAAGCCTAGAACATTTAGCCCACAAGAAGAAGGCCAACTAAGTGATTTATGCCGTCTCGTTGAAAGTGAATTAAATCGCGAAGAATTAACCTGGTTAACGGCACAACTTTCTCAAAAGCAAACCGCGTTAGAAGAAAATCAGAAACTTACCCGCGTGCGTAGCGTCATTTTAGAAAAAGTAGTGAATTGCGAATCTCTACCCAGTGTACTTAAGCATATAGTGGAGTCTATTGAAGAAGAGTATCTTAACCAATACTGCAGTGTGCTCTTACTGGAAGGGAATAGGCTACGCATGGGGGCGGCGCCTTCTTTGCCAGCATTCTATAACGATATCATCGACGGGGTTGAAATTGGTGTAGGGCAGGGCTCTTGTGGTACCGCCGCTTTTACCAATGCCCGCACGGTTGTAGAAGATATCAATGTGCACCCTTATTGGACCGCATGGAAAGCGTGTGCTCAGCAAGCCAATTTAGGCGCCTGTTGGTCTGAACCTATCCGGGGTGCTGATGGCGCCGTTTTAGGCACTTTTGCCATTTATCATGAACATGCTGCAACACCATCAAAAGACGAACTCGTCCGAATAGAAGAATTCGCCCACCTCGCCAGTATCGCCATTGAGCGTGAGCGCGCCAACCAAATCATTTGGCGGCAAGCCAATTATGACGTGTTGACCAATTTGCCGAACAGAAAGCTCATGGAAGAACAGTTAAAGCAGGCAATAAGCATAGCATCACGTAAACAAAGCAAAGTCGCAGTGTTGTTACTCGATCTAGATAATTTCAAAGATATTAATGACACACTAGGCCACAGTGTAGGCGACCTTTTATTAATCGAAGGGGCGAAAAGAATAGAGTCTTGTGTGAGTAGCAAAGATACTGTCTCCCGATTAGGTGGCGACGAATTTGTGCTCATTATTAACGACGTCACCAACTTCATTGAACTGGAAAAAGTGGCGCAGAATATATTACAAACGATGTCGCTTCCCTTTGAGTTGCAAGAACATAAAGTGCATTCTTCGGCAAGTATTGGGGTAACGGTTTTCCCGGATGATGCAAGAGACATTGTTAACTTGCTAAAGAATGCAGATCAGGCCATGTATAGCGCTAAGGCTGCCCGGAAAAATAGCTACCACTATTATACGAAGGCGTTAAGAGACCAAGCGTTAAAGCGAATGGGGTTACTGTCCGACTTAAGAACTGCCATAGATGAAGGGCAGTTGTTCATTGAATATCAACCCATTGTCGATATTCAAACCACATCCATTGTAAAAGCAGAGGCGCTAATTCGTTGGCATCATCCGTCTAGAGGGCGGATAGCCCCCGACGAATTTATTGGCATTGCTGAAGAGTTTGGGCTTATTAGTGAAATCAGCAATTGGGTATTTGCCCAGGTATGTACGAAAGTAAAACGGTGGCGCCGACATTTTGGTCAATTCCTACAGATAAGCGTAAATACGTCACCGAAACAATATGCCGATTCAGACACCTGTATTACTCATTGGCTGCAATACTTGCTCGATACCAATACGCCCGCCAATGCTATTGTGCTTGAGATAACTGAGAACCTATTAATGGAAGGCGACGATCGAATATCTGAAAAGCTATTTCAATTTAGACAAGCGGGTATCGATATTGCCCTTGATGATTTCGGTACGGGCTATTCTTCCATTTCCTACCTTAAAAAGTACCCAACAGACTTAATTAAAATAGATCGCAGCTTTGTTAACTCCATGACGGAAGTGAGTAATGATAAGGTGCTCTGTGAAGCCATAATTGTGATGGCGAAAAAGTTGGGAATTAGCGTGGTAGCTGAGGGGATAGAAACCAAAGAGCAACACCATATATTAAGCCAGATGGGATGCGATTTTGGTCAAGGTTATTTGTATTCAAGACCGGTAGATGCAGAGACGTTTGAGGGGCTGCTGATTGCACAACACAGGCAAACCGCTACCCCCTAACGTAAATTCCAGCCGTTATAACTGATTATTCGTCATCATTATCGTCGGATTCAATGGCTCTAGGTCTTCGCTTGATAGGTGCCATACCAATGTCTTTACCTTCCATAGTATCAACACGTTTCTTAATTTTTTGATGTGTTGATTGACCGTCGCTACTGCGGTTATTTTTCGACTTTTTAGCCTTGTCGGCAGACGGTTTATTTACTTTAAAGCCAGAAAAACGTGCTGGTAATTCACTGTGGTTGTCACAAGCTAATGCATACTGTAGGTGCGATTTAAGCGCTTCAAAACTTTTCCAATCTCTTGGGCCGACCAGTGAAAAGGCTTCACCTTTTTGGCCTGCGCGACCTGTACGACCAATACGGTGGATATATTCATCAGCATTTTTGGGCAAGTCAAAATTCACAACCAAGCCAACTTTTGACAAGTCTAAGCCACGAGACGCTAAGTCCGTTGTGACTAAAATTGAATATTGGCCGCGGGTAAACTCACTCATAATTGCCGCGCGTTTGTTCTGCGGTAAATCGCCCCGCAATGAAATGGCTTCAAGATTATCTTGGTTGAGTAACGCCGTTAGCCTGTCGGTATCTTCTCGGGTGGCAGTAAAAACAATAGCTTGATTGAAAGTTCGATGGCTTAGTTCATGGCGCAATAAGTTATCTTTGTGCTCAATATTATCAGCGAAGAAACAGGCTTGTTCAATATCACCATGCTCAGCCGTTGCATCACCCACACTGACTCGTACGGCAGAGCGTGTGAGTTTAGTCGTCATGTGGTTCAATTCAACGTTATCTAGGGTGGCAGAAAACATCATGGTTTGACGTTTTCTGTGGTTAGCAAACCCATTTATCATTGATAATTGTGGTGCAAAACCTAAATCAAGCATACGGTCAGCTTCATCAAAAATAAGTAACTCTAAGCCGTTAAGAAACATGCTTTTGTCACTTAAATGGTCAGCAATCCTGCCAGCCGTACCTACAATAACATGGGGGTTGCGTCTAAGCGCTTTTACTTGATCGTTATAATTTTCACCACCAACGATGAGTGAACAACTAAGGTTAAGACCTGAACACAGTGTTTTTGCTTCAATAAATACTTGTTTGGCCAGTTCACGGGTTGGCGCGAGAATGAGGGCGCGAGGATCTTGTCGACTCAGTGCTTTTTGCGACATCAACCGGTTTATTGCTGGCACTAAAAACGCAAAGGTTTTTCCCGACCCCGTCTTCGATGAAGCAATAATATCCTTGCCCTGAAGCGCAGGTAGAATGGTTTTCTCCTGTATTTCAGTTAACTCAGAAATATTCTTATTTTCAAGCTTGGCAATAATTTTGTGATGAACAGGTAAGTCGGTAACTAGCAAGGTAGGGCCTCATAAACAATCGTAAGGCCTATTATCTCTTAAAGCGGTATATTATGAAAGCACGGCGAGTGCGTGCTTTCATTAAATGGTTAAACGACCATGACGTTAACGTCGTCAGGCACCACCAATTTACCCTGTGTTTTCTGTTGAATTTCATCAACCGTCACACCAGGTGCAGTTTCTTTTAATACGAAGGCACCCTCTGCCACTTCCAGCACCGCCAAATCGGTAATAATGCGAGTAATGCAATTTACACCGGTAAGGGGGAGAGTGCATTCGGAAAGTAGCTTTGAATTGCCATGTTTATCAGTATGAGTCATGGTGACAATGATATTTTTTGCCCCCGCGACTAAGTCCATAGCCCCTCCCATGCCTTTGACTAGCTTGCCAGGGATCATCCATGAAGCTATGTTTCCATTCACGTCCACCTCGAAAGCACCTAACACGGTAAAGTCAACGTGTCCGCCTCTAATCATGGCGAAACTTTCAGCTGAATTGAAAATAGACGCGCCGGTAATGGCGGTAACCGTTTCTTTCCCCGCATTTATCATGTCTGCGTCGACTTCATCTTCTCTTGGGTAACGTCCCATGCCAAGCAATCCGTTTTCCGATTGCAGCATGACATTAATATCATCAGGAACAAAGTTCGCTGCAAGAGTAGGGATGCCAATCCCTAAATTGACATAGTCACCATCCTTGAATTCTTGTGCCACGCGCATTGCTATTTGATCTCTCGTTAACGCCATTAGTTATTCTCCTTCGCAACAACCCGTCGCTCTATACGCTTTTCAAATTCACCTTTAATAACGCGGTTCACATAGATGCCTGGTGTATGAATTTCACTGGGTGACAGTTCGCCGGGTTCTACAATTTCTTCAGCTTCCACCACGGTAATGCTACCGGCCGTGGCAGCCATAGGGTTAAAGTTTTGAGCGGTATGTCGATACACGCAATTGCCAAACCTGTCTGCTTTCCATGCTTTTACAATGGCAAAATCACCAGTAATGGCTTCTTCAAGGATATAGGGCTTGCCGTTGAATTCTTTTACTTCTTTACCTTCACCCACGGGGGTTCCGTACCCGGTAGCGGTATAAAACGCCGGGATCCCCGCTCCGCCTGCGCGCATTTTTTCGGCCAATGTGCCTTGCGGCGTCAACTCAACCTCTAATTCACCGTTGAGCAGCTGCTTTTCAAAGAGGGCGTTTTCACCCACGTACGACGACACCATTTTCCTAATCTGCTTGTCCTCTAAGAGCACACCAAGACCAAACCCATCAACCCCACAATTATTAGAAACAACAGTAAGCTGATTGACGCCACTTGCCTTTATTTGAGCAATTAACCCCTCTGGAATACCACATAAACCAAAGCCGCCCGCAATAACGGTCATCCCGCTTTCTAGCCCTGACATTGCTGCCGAATAATCTGAAACCACTTTGTCGAAACCCGACATTGAATATTCTCCACTCGTTTACGTTAATAAAAAGTATCATCAATGTTATTAAGTATGTAAAATTGAATTTAATGTCTCATTGATAACTTATATTTATTAATCATGAACGTGTCATATCGCCAGTTAAAAGCGTTTATCCACGTGGCGCAATCCGCTACGTTTGCAGACGCGGCCACCAAGCTTCATATCACTCAGCCTGCGTTGTCGTCATCTATCCAAAAACTGGAAGGCCAGTTAGGTGGGCGACTATTCACGCGCAGCACACGACGGGTGGAATTAACCAAAGAAGGCGAAGCGCTCCTTCCTAATGCCATAAGAATCATGCGGGACTGGGAGGAAACCTTCTCTGACATTCAAAACCTCTTTGCCATGGCAAAAGGACAGTTAACGCTTGCCGCCATGCCGTCTTTTGCTGAGAGTCACTTGCCTTTGTTATTAGCGCAATACCACGCCATTGCGCCGAATATTAATCTACGCATTTTGGATGTGGTTATGGAGCAAGTGATTCGAGAAGTCTCTCAAGGCCGCGCTGAACTGGGGTTTACTTTTGAACCGGTGAGAACCGAAGGGCTTAAATTTAGTCCATTGTTCGACGATGAGTTTTTGTTAGTACTAAGTGCCAATCACCCATTAAATACAGCAAAGCAGATATCTTGGCACCAATGTCTCGATTATCCCTTCGTCATGATGAATAGAGGCTCGGCGGTAAGACATTGGACCGAACAACATCTTGCTCTTTTTGGCGAACCGACTATTGTGGCTGAAACAGGTCAATTGGCCACGTTGGGTAATTTGATTAAACAGGAATTGGGCATCGCCGTCATGCCTAATTTATGTAAAAACCATATGGAGAATATTGGGTTGCGAACAATAAAGCTAAGTACGCAACCCTTGGTAAAATCGGTAGGTATGATTGCAAAATCTCACGGCGATTTGTCGGTAGCCGCGCAACGCCTTTGGACCCAAGTGGCAATGCATTACGGTGAAAACGCAGAGTAAGGGTAAGGGCTGGGCAATGGCGTTTACGGTTTTCTCCATCTCGCTTTGAGCCCGCGCGTATCAATGTGAATAAACGGGCCGCGATGGGGTTTTGGCCCGTAAATGCCCAAGCCGCCAATCAGCCCCTTATATTCACTGCGTTTATTAAGTTCGGCAATCACACTGGCCATCACATCAGCATCACCTATGTTAACAGCACCATCATTGTTTAAGTCATCCATACGATAATTGCCATCATTATCAACGAAAATATCTGCCGCATCACCATAGACGTGGCGACTGAACTTTACATTGCCAATCGCTCGATTGTACTGAGGCGTACGATACCCACTCATAATAACCATGTTCTGAACCGGAATATCGTTCATGTTCATTTCACGCCTAAGCATTTCAAGCTTCAGCAATAAAGGCGCTCGAAGATACACGAATTTTGGATAACCAGAACGCTGCTTGCTGGTAAATTCTTTCAACTTAAAATGCGGTGACAATCGTTTTTCCTGATTTGCCTTCGTGACCTCAATAAAACCATTAGGCTCTACGTACATGTTTTTGTCTGTGACTTCACTTTCATCAGGGTAGGGACCAATATGGTAATACTTCAAGCGGCCGCCTTGTACTTCTTCGGCGGGGATCATGACAAACACATTCAATGTCATGCTGACATCGCCGTCTTGGCTTTTAATGGTTAACTGCTGCTCACCGGGTTCATCTGCCGCTCTCCAATGCCAAGTGAGATCTTCAGACTTTTGAACTTTCGCGCCATTTTCGTAAAGTTCATAGCGTTTGTCGGGCTGAGGATAAATAATCTCTAATTCTGTCACTTCCTCAGGAAGTACAAACAACGAAAACACATTGTAAGGTACAACAATGTTATTAATTTTAAGGCTAAATTCCGCATCTATGAGGGCGTCTTGGTTATCAATAATTACGGGCTCATGAGGTGGCACCTTTTGCAGCGCGGCCTTAGTTTGCATATTGTGTGCTTGGCAAGCACTCATCATGGTCACGCTAGATAACACCCATAATGTTACCAGCGTGATTGTTTTCATAGTCACCTTTGTCAGCATCAAAAACTCCTGCCTTTTTATAAAGAAGCTAATTGAGATAACGATTGCGTGTCTCGCGCATCACGTCGATAAATATCATTTCTGAAATTAATTCTGCCATTTTCATCTGCCCAAGCGGTCCAATACACTAAATGAATGGGTAGGGGTTCCTTAAGATGAAATGTTTTTGATTCACGTAGATCTCTGGCCGATATTACGTTGTCCATTAAACTCTCTACGCCTTGTTCTTCTGCAATTAGCTTTGCTAAAGAAAATGGGTCTTCTAGACGAATACAACCGTGAGACGCTGCACGTACAGGTTCGTTAAACCACTGTTGATAAGGCGTATCGTGCACATACACCGCATGTGGGTTAGGGAACAGGTATTTCACTTTTCCCAATGGATTTTTATCGTGAGGTAGTTTCACCAGGAAATGGTCAAATTGATACGGCTTTACGCTGGCCCAATCAATGGTACTAGGGTCAACCAATTCATCGTCGATGAAGCTATTTTTACGAATGACGATGTTATTTTTTCAAGGTAATCAGGATCTTCAGCTACTTTTGGTGCAATTTCTCGCGTAGCGATAGAAAGCGGGATTCGCCACTCTGGATTAACCACAAATTTTTCAATTTCATCGCTAAACGAAGGCGTGGCCCAACTTGGCTTACCAACAACCACATCTTTTTTCGCCTTAACCTGACCATCGTTGATATAACGCAAACGAAATTCTGGAATATTCACGAGCACATACGCATCTTCATCGTTTGCCTCAAACGCGGTTAGACGCGCAATGTTTAATGCCAGTTGTTGCCTTTTTTGTTCTGCGGTTATATTCAATGCGGCAAGCGTATTTTTGCCTACTACGCCATCAACATCTAGTCCGTGGCGTTGTTGAAAGTCTTTCACTGCGTCTTCAATTAATTCATCAAAAGTACAGTGGCGAAGGCTAGGTGATAGAACGGAACGGTCATCGCATAAAGTGTGAAGCGCAGGATACTCCTTAGCAAGGCGAGTGATAAGTAACGACACCGCTTGTGAGGTGTCACCTTTACGCAGTGCGCCTTCTGCCAATAGTTCACCGGCGTCTAATGGCTTCCAACCACCTTGCTCTATTATCGTTTCATAATAGGCTTGCGCCTCTTGCATACGTGCTACACGACTATCTAATGAAGAAAATTGCTCAGTTGGTTCAGTGTTTTGATGCCATGGTGTGGTTACTGGTGCTGCAACGCCTACAAGCGGCGCCCATAATGCCGCAAGTGCAATAAAGGATTTGCCCAATGATCGTTTAACCAACACCCTAGCGCGTCGCTTAGACACCGATTTGTGCTTTGGCGTTGAGGTTACATTTTTGCCGCTTTGCTTTGAAAAAGGTTTAATAGCCAATTTACGCTGCTTGATATCCATTTAACTGTTCCCTTGATTAACTGATCCTTCGAAAATCTATTCAATCTGGAACTCGCAAAACCAATGCCAATAGACCAGCAGCCGCTAAGCTTCTGATTGCAAAAGAATATATTTAATAGCCAATAAAAAAGGCCTAACGTCGTTAGGCCTTTATGTGTAGGATTGAGGAATAGGTGGTAAATATTTTATGGGAAAAGAGGAGAGACGAAGAGGTAACTTTTACAATTACCACTTCTTCTTTGGTGCAAATAATTCGTCTAGCTCGTCGCGCTCTTCTTCTTGACGTTTCGCACGATCTTGCGCATTCACACTTTTCAGGTTGCTTTGAATTTCGTTTAACCATTCCGTTAAGTTGGCTAACCGAGAATGGGCGTATTCATCTTTTTGATTCTGGTTTTCTAGCGCAGCTTTGGCTTTTTCATAATATTGGCGTGCTGAACCTAGCATATTTGTTTGGTGTGCAGCCCGACCTCGTTTAATCAGTGTTTCCACATTCACTTTAATTTGTAGACGCTCTAACTGCTTTTCTTCATCAATAAACGTTTTAGAATCCACTTTGCCTTTACTATGTTCCGAGCGAAGGAGAATACGTAGTTTCTTGACCGCCTGAATATACTGGATAATTAATTTGTCATTATCGGGCAAAACGAAATCGCTCGTCGCGGTGCCATCACTGCCACTGCTTGTGCGTTGTTCAGCGTCATTAATCCGTTGTTTAATCTCAGGGGTACTATTGTGCTCATTAATCACTTTAAGCGCATTTAGCACGCGATTATGCAAGACTTCCATCAAACGAGGTGAGGTAGGAATATTCACACAGGCCATAATGACATTCTCTGTCTCATCGATAATTGCTTTTTGTTTGGACACCTCAGCACGGCGTTCTGATTCAATTTTTGCGCGATGCTGTTGTACCGCATTAATAAATATGGCCGCAATTAAAAGTACAACAATCAGAATTATTATTATCACGTACATTCGTGTAGTTCCATTTAAGTCATTATGTATTGCTATCGTTCGATAGTTATAACGTGTTTTCTATTCTATCGGCTAATGTTACGGTATTTTTACCTCAAAAACACTTCCACCTAGATCACCGCCGTTGGAAAGTGATATTTCACCACTATTTTCACCCTGTGAATGCGCGGCTGCAATTAAACGCGCAAAGAATAATCCTAAGCCCGTACGCCCTTGACTAAGTTGAAACTCAGACAAAGATTCGTGACTCTTTTCAAGCATGGATGGGGGATAACCCGCACCGTCATCTTCTACTTTAATGTTGAGGTGTGCGTTTTGCACTGAAGCCGAAATGATAATCTTCGAAGTTCCGTAACGAAGGGCATTGACTAATACATCGTTAATTAGCAAATAAATAAGTTCACTGTCTAAATACCAGCTTAGTTCGGAATCCACCTGAATGGTAATGCCAATTTTCTTTTGCTCTACGTACAGGCGGTTAGACCCCACCACATCATCTATTAGATCGGCGATGAAGCACTCATCCACAGTAATGGGTAAGCTTTCTAATTCTGAACGATATAACGACAATATTTGAACTAAGTTAGTATTTAACCGTGAGGCTTCATAATGCACATTAGCGACTTGCTCTCGTGCTTCAACATTGTCAGAAGGCAATTCTCCCGCCAGGTTTTCAATGGACTGAATAAGTAAAAACAAAGAGTTTTTCATATCATGAACAGCAGCCGCTAATACGGATGAAAAGTCTATGGGAGAGGATAGCTGCTTATTATCAGTCATTTTTTTAACCTTATATTTTCTTCAACATAGTGACGCTACGCCACACTACATGCCGCTTATCGGCCAGAAAATAAAATACTCGGTAAGTTACAAGCGGTTAGTATCACTTATTTCGCTGTAAAATGCCTACCTTTTTCGCAGTCAAAACTGCTTTTTGTAATAGTGTATAGCAATAAATAGTAGTTTTGGTTATAAGGATAGCGTTATAGTAGTAGTACAACAATGACGAGTGGTGTTCACAATGAAATTACAACAGTTACGGTACATCGTAGAAGTACTAAACAATAATTTGAACGTATCTGCAACCGCAGAAAGTTTATTTACCTCGCAGCCGGGCATCAGCAAACAAGTGCGCATGCTGGAAGACGAGTTAGGCGTTCAGATTTTTGGCCGTAGCGGTAAGCACCTCACCCACGTCACCGATGCAGGGCATGATGTTATTAATATTTCTCGCGAAATTTTAGCCAAGGTAGAAAGCATCAAAGCCGTTGCCCGTGAACACACCTTACCCGATCAGGGTAAACTCAACATTGCAACTACCCATACCCAGGCTCGCTATGCATTGCCTGATGTTATTCAAGGGTTCATGTCAAAGTACCCCAAAGTGTCCTTACACATGCATCAAGGCACACCGTCTCAAATTAGTGACTTAGCGGCCAAAGGTGAAGCTGACTTTGCCATTGCGACTGAAGCTTTGCACTTATATAACGACCTGGTCATGTTGCCTTGCTACCACTGGAATAGAAGTGTCATCGTAAACAAAGATCACCCTTTGTCGAAAAAGGGCACTATCGACATTAGCGATATTGCCAAGTACCCCCTTGTGACTTATGTTTTCGGTTTTACTGGCCGTTCAGAGTTAGACCAAGCATTTGAGCGCGCTAACCTTACCCCTAAAATCGTATTTACCGCCACCGACGCTGACGTAATCAAAACGTACGTAAGATTGGGCGTGGGAATTGGTGTGATAGCGTCTATGGCAGTCAGTGAAGAGCTAGACGACGATTTAGTGAAAATTGATGCCAGCCATTTGTTTGATTACAGCACGACCAAAATCGGGTTCAGAAAAGGGTCGTTTCTACGCAGTTACATGTATGACTTTATTGAGCGCTTCGCACCTCATTTAACTAAAGATAAGGTGGAAAAAGCCATGATGCTTAAAAACAATGATGAAGTAGAGAAAATGTTTAAAGGCGTTACCTTGCCAGTGAAATAAGGCGAACGCTGTCACCAGTGCATTTAATATTACACACCAAGGTGT
>Ga0208450_1000741_pt1 | contig 16889 bp, 15 predicted proteins | sample MalvireepMed_908_FD_184249 | JGI IMG/M metagenome (GOLD analysis project Ga0208450, IMG submission 184249) | Marine viral communities from the Global Malaspina Expedition - Malaspina viral metaG DeepMed_908 (SPAdes) (version 2) | ecosystem: Environmental > Aquatic > Marine > Oceanic | place... | reverse complement strand
ATTGAAATTCGAATAGGGCTTGCAGCCCATCTCCGCCTGAGCCTGTTCGGTGACCCGGAACCGCCCGCGTCCATGCGCGGCGCCGTCGCAACCGAAATGCACGCCCGTATCCCGGCCATTGCGAAAATAGGGCGCGAACTCGGGATGGTCGACAAAGCTTTGCGCGCCCAGATTGGGATCGCCGGCGCAGATATCGTCGATCAGCGCCCATAGCGATGGGGCATCCGGCAACAGCACGTCGCGGCGGGGGAAATAGGCCCCGCAATCGGCGAAGGGCAGCGCAATCCCCAGATCCATCCCGACCAGCGTATCGTCGGGCAGGTCCTCGCGCAGCAGCGCCAGCACGTCGCCGCGCGACCAGCCACGGCCCCGTTCGACCAACACGGGCGGGCCCCCACCGGCATCGGCCAGCGCCAGCGCGATGCCCTTCTGTACCGGCCCTTTTGCGCCCGACCAGTCGATCGCCAGGAAGTGCCTAAAGCTGCGCACGGTCGCGCCGCAGCTTGTCCCAGTAATCGAGCCGCTTCTTCACCTCGCGTTCGAAACCGCGTTCGACCGGTTGGTAATAGCTTTGCGGCTCCATTTCCTCGGGCCAGTAATCGTCGCCCGAGAAGCCTTCGTCGGCATCGTGATCGTAGGTGTAGCCCGAACCATAGCCGATGTCCTTCATCAGCTTGGTGGGCGCGTTGAGGATGTTTTGCGGGGGCATCAGGCTGCCCGTTTCCTTCGCCGATCTGAAGGATGCCTTCTGCGCCTTGTAGGCGGCGTTCGACTTGGGCGCGGTTGCGAGATAGATGCAGGATTGGACCAGCGCCAGTTCGCCTTCGGGACTGCCAAGAAATTCGTAGGCGTCCTTGGCGGCCATGCATTGCACCAGCGCCTGCGGGTCGGCCATGCCGATGTCCTCCACCGCCATGCGGACCAGTCGCCGTGCGAGGAACCGCGGTTCCTCCCCCGCGGTCAGCATGCGCGCGAGGTAATAGAGCGAGGCCTGCACATCGGACCCGCGCACCGCCTTGTGCAGCGCCGAAATGAGATTGTAATGGCCTTCCCGGTCCTTGTCGTAGACCGCGACGCGGCGCTGGAGAAATGCCCCCAGTGCCGCGGGATCGAGCGGTTCGGGGAGCTGGGCGTTATACAGCGTTTCGGCCTGGTTGAGCAGGAACCGGCCATCGCCATCGGCGCTGGCGACCAGCGCATCGCGCGCCTCGGGGGTCAGCGGCAAGGGCCCCTCGAGCGTTTCGCCCCGGTCGAGCAACAGGCCCAGCGCTTCCCGGTCGAGCCGCTGCAGGATGAGCACCTGCGTCCGGCTGAGCAGAGCGGCGTTGAGGGCGAAGCTGGGATTCTCGGTCGTCGCGCCGACCAGCGTCACCGTCCCGCGTTCGACGAACGGCAGGAAGCCATCCTGCTGCGCACGGTTGAAGCGGTGAATCTCGTCCACGAACAACAGCGTGCGCTGGCCGGCCTGCGCAGCCTTGTCGGCAGCCGCGAAGGCTTTCTTGAGATCGGCCACGCCGCTGAACACGGCGCTGACGCTTTCGAAGCGCATGCCCACGCTGTCGGCCAGCAGCCGTGCGATGGTGGTCTTGCCCGTACCCGGCGGGCCCCACAGGATCATGCTCGACAGGCGCCCGGCGGCGACCATCCGGCCGATTGCGCCCTCGGGACCGGTCAGGTGATCCTGTCCGATCACTTCGCCGAGCGTGGCGGGCCGCAGGCGATCGGCCAGCGGGGCATCTTCGCGCGGCGCTTCCGGCGCTGCGCTGTGCGGGAGGTCTTCGGGAAAGAGATCGGCCATTGGTCGGCTGACATAGGGTGTTCGCCGGAAAATTGCAGGGGCGACTTGCATGGCGCCTTTAAAGATATATCTTAGAGCTATCGAAGATAAGGCAAGGATAGCGATATGCACAAGGCACACAGGCGCCACGGCGCGCGCAGGCGCGGCTGGCCGTTCATCGCGGCGATGATGGCCGGGGCGGAAGCGCAAAGCGGGTTCGGTGCATCGGCGCGCTTCGGCGGCTCCGACTGGGGATTCGATTTCGGCCCGCGCAAGGGCGGACGCCGCCGGCGCATGTTCGGACCGGGCGAACTCAGGCTGGTGCTGCTCAAGCTCGTCGCCGACGAGCCGCGCCATGGCTATGAGCTGATCAAGGCGATCGAGGAACTGACCGAAGGGGCGTATGCCCCGAGCCCGGGGACGATCTATCCGACGCTGTCGCTGCTCGAGGACGAGGGCGCGATCGCGCCGGCTCCCGGAGACGAGACCCGCAAGGCCTACCAGGCCACCGATGCGGGGCGGTCCGAACTGGCGGAACGCGCGGATGAAGTAACGGCGCTGTTCGAGCGGCTGTCGGGTCATGGCACTCATCGCCGCGCCTATGCCACGCCCGAAATGTTCCGCGCGGTCGGCAATCTCGCCAGCGTGCTCAAGAACCGGGCGCGTTCGGGAAAGCTGGACGAGGACACGGTGCGCGAGATCGTCGATCTGGTCGACGACCTGGCCAAGAAGATCGAGCGGCTCTGACCCCTGCCATTTGGCGATCCGCGGGAGACGGGCTAGGCTGCGCCCGCGGGTCGCGATGGGGGAGGGTTCGGACATGACGGACACCACACACACGCCCTGGCACCTCTGGGTGGTGGGCATAGCGACGCTGCTGTTCAATGCGATCGGCTGTTACAGCTACCTGATGACGCAAACGGGTAGCCTGGCCGAACTGGGCATGACGCCCGAACAGATTGGATATTTCGATACCTTCCCGGCTTGGGCCGATGCGGCCTGGGCGCTGGGCGTGTGGGGCGCGCTGCTCGGGTCGATCCTTCTGCTGCTTCGCCGCAAGCTGGCCTTCGCCGCGTTCGCCGTGGCGACCGTGGGGCTGATCGCGACGACCTATTTCGAACTGCTGGTCTCGCAGATCCCCGACAGCCTGCAGAACCCGCTGCTGATGGCGACGATCTGGATCTCGACGCTGTTTTCACTGTGGTATTCGCGCTGGATGAGCGCAGCAGGCGTGCTGCGCTAGCGGGCGGCGGCGCGTGTTTCGATCAGCCGCAGATAGGTGTCGACCACCGCCTGGTTGATCGCGTCCCACGTATAGGCGCGCGCGACCTGTTCGCCATTGGCACCATGCAGCAGGCGCAGGTCGTCATCGGTGCAATAGGGCGCCAGCGCCTCGGCGCAGGCGGGGGCGAAGACATCGGGCTTGCCGGGCGCGACCAGGCGGCCCGTGCGCCCGTCGTCGACCAGGCTCGCCGCACCGGTGGCCCCGGCGGCCACCACCGGCAATCCGCAGGCCATTGCCTCCAGCGTGACATTGCCGAAAGTCTCGGTGATCGACGGATTGAAGAAGATATCGCCGCTCGCCAGCGCCTTGCCCAGATCCCTGCCGGTCTGGAAGCCGGCGAAAATGCCGCCGGGCAACGCCTTTTCGAACCATTCGCGCGCGGGCCCGTCGCCGATTACCAGAACCTTGTGCGGGACCTGGCGCTTACGCAATTGCACGATCGTTTCGGCAAAGACGTCGAGCCCCTTTTCCATCACCAGGCGGCCGAGGAACACGATTGCCACATCGTCATCGGCCAGGCCATGCGCGCGGCGCCATGCATGATCGCGCTTGGACGGATCGAAGACCGTGCGGTCGACCCCGCGCGACCAGATCGAAATGTCGTCATGCATTGCCTGCGCGGTGAGTTCGGCGATCTGGCTTTGCGATGGCGCCACCAGCGCATCGCAGCGCCGGTAGAAGCGGCGCAGCATGCCTTCGACCAGCGGTTCGAGGAAACCGAGACCGTAATAGCGCGGGTAGGTTTCGAACCGCGTATGGACCGATGCCAGCACCGGGATATCCTTCGCGCGCGCCCATTTGAGCGCGCCGTGCGCGGCCGGATCGGGCGATGACAGATGGACCACATTGGGCGCGAATTCGGCCAGATCGGCGCGCACGCGGTCGTCGATGCGCAGCGGCAGGCGGTATTCGCCGCGGCCCTTCACCGGCATTCGGACGTTGGGAATGTCGACCAGGTCGCCGGTCGCGGGGAAATCGGGTTCGGCCACGACCGGGGCATAGACGCGCAGCGCCGCGCCCTGCCTGAGCAGGAAGCCCGCCAGGCGGTTGAGCGCCTGGTTCGCGCCATCGCGAGTGTAATTGTAGTTCCCGCTGAACAGCGCGATGCGAAGATCGGTCACATCCATTGCGCGGCGCTTTAGGGAAGATGGCCGATGCCGTCCATCGGCTTGCAGCGTGATTGTAACCGCAGGGATTTTTCGCATTCCACGATCATGCCTTCGCGGCTGTCGCCTGTCGTGTCGCAGCTACGCTTTGTCGCACTACCGGTATTTCACATTGACTCGCTGCGGCGCAACATTAGTGCGGGCGGCGGGCCACGCGGTCCCAACGCCGCGCGAGCTCTCTGTAAGGAGAGAATACATGACTGCCGAACCTGCGCTCAAACCCGAGCGCCCTTTCTTTTCGTCCGGACCGACCGTCAAACACAAGGGCTGGTCTGCCGCCAATCTCAAAACCGAATCGCTCGGCCGCTCGCATCGCAGCGCGCTCGGCAAGTCGCGGCTGAAACATGCCATCGACCTGTCGAAGGAAATGCTCGGCGTGCCCGAGGATTACCTCGTCGGCATCATGCCGGCATCGGATACCGGCGCGCTCGAATGCGCGATGTGGACCATGCTGCGCCCCGATCGCCCGGCGACCGTCGCGGCATGGGAAAGCTTTGGCAATGTCTGGATCCAGGACGCGGTCAAGCAGCTCAAGCTGCCGCAACTTACGGTCATGGACGCCGATTACGGCGAAATCCCCGATCTGGCGAGCATCCCGCCGGACAACGACGTCGTCTTCACCTGGAACGGCACCACTTCGGGCGCCAAGATCCCGAACACCGACTGGCTGGCCCCGGGCCGCGAAGGCGTGACGATCAACGATGCCACCAGCGCCGTTTTCGCGATGGAGATGGACTGGGCCAAGCTCGATGCCACGACCTACAGCTGGCAAAAGGTGATGGGCAGCGAAGCGCAGCACGGCATGCTCATCCTCAGCCCCAAGGCGGTACAGCGGATCGAGGAATACGACCCCGAATGGCCGCTGCCCAAGCTCTTCCGCCTCAAGAAGGGCGGCAAAATCAACACCGGCATATTCGAGGGCGCGACGATCAACACGCCGTCGCTGCTGGCGACCGAGGATTATATCGACGCGCTCGAATGGGCGCAGGCGATGGGCGGGCGCAAGGCGATGTTCGAACGCGCGGATGCCAATGCCAAGATCGTCCTCGACTGGATCGAGGCGACCCCCTGGCTGCGCAACATGGTCGCCGATCCGGCCAAGCGGACCAACACCGGCGTGTGCTTCGTCTTCCAGGGCGAGTGGTACGATCAGCTACCCGATGACGAGAAGTCGGCGGTCCCGAAGAAGATCGTCAAGCTGCTCGAGGACCGCGATGTCGGTTACGACTTCAACGGCTATCGCGACGCCCCGCCGAGCCTGCGCATCTGGTGCGGCGGCACGGTCGAGCAGGAAGACCTCAAGCGTCTCCTGCCGTGGATCGAGTGGGCCTACGAACAGGTGAAAGCGGCATAATCGGCGTCGTCCCAGCGAAAGCTGGGACCGCTATCCGCTCGCTCCGACCAAATCGAAAGCGATCCCAGCTTTCGCTGGGATGACGAGAGAAAAATCATGAACAAACCCAAAGTCCTTATTTCGGACAAGATGGACCCGAACGCCGCGCGCATTTTCGAAGAGCGCGGCTGCGATGTCGACGTGAAACCGGGCATGACGCCCGATGAACTCAAGGCGGTGATCGGCCAGTACGATGGCCTCGCCATCCGCAGCGCGACCAAGGTCACGCCCGAAATCCTCGATGCGGCGACCAATCTCAAGGTCATTGGCCGCGCCGGTATCGGCGTCGACAATGTCGATATCCCCTACGCCAGCGGCAAGGGCGTGGTGGTGATGAACACGCCGTTCGGCAATTCGATCACCACGGCCGAACACGCCATCGCGATGATGTTCGCGCTGGCGCGGCAGATCCCCGCCGCCAATGTCCGCACGCAGGCGGGCGAATGGCCCAAGAACGATTTCATGGGCGTCGAAGTGACCGGCAAAACGCTGGGCCTGATCGGCGCGGGCAATATCGGCAGCATCGTCGCCAGCCGCGCGCTGGGCCTGCGCATGAAGGTCGTTGCCTACGATCCCTTCCTGACCGAGGAACGCGCGGTCGAAATCGGGGTCGAGAAAGCCGATCTCGACACGCTGCTGGCCAAGGCCGATTTCATCACGCTCCACACGCCGCTGACCGACGAGACGCGCAATATCCTCTCGGCGGAAAACCTCGCCAAGGCCAAGCAGGGCGTGCGGATCGTCAACTGTGCGCGCGGTGGCCTGATCGACGAGGCGGCGCTGGCCGATGCGCTCGACAGCGGGCAGGTTGCCGGGGCCGCGCTCGACGTGTTCCAGAGCGAACCGGCCAAGGACAGCCCACTGTTCGGCAAGCCCAACTTCGTGTGTACGCCGCACCTCGGTGCCAGCACCACCGAAGCGCAGGTCAATGTCGCGCTGCAGGTGGCCGAACAGATGGCGGATTACCTCGTCAGCGGAGGCGTCACCAATGCGCTCAACATGCCCAGCCTCAGCGCCGAGGAAGCACCCAAGCTGCGCCCCTATATGGGTCTGGCCGAAGACCTCGGCAGCCTCGTGGGCCAGCTGGCGCATGGCAATCTGACCAAGATTTCGATCGAGCGCGAAGGCGCGGCAGCCGAACTGTCGGGCAAGCCGATCGAAGGCGCGGTGCTGGCCGGGCTGATGCGCCAGTATTCGGACACGGTGAACATGGTCAACGCGCCCTATCTGGCGAAGGAACGCGGGCTCGACATCCGCTCGATCCGCCACGAGAAGGAAGGCGTCTACAACACGCTGATCCGCGTGACGGTGGGCACCGACCAGGGCGACCGTTCGGTGGCGGGTACTCTGTTCGGGGCCGATGCCCCGCGGCTGGTCGAGCTGTTCGGCGTCCGGATCGAGGCCGAACTCGACGGCCACATGCTCTATATCGTCAACGAAGACGCGCCCGGTTTCATCGGCCGGATCGGTTCGTTGCTCGGGGAGGCGGGCATCAATATCGGCACCTTCCACCTCGGACGGCGGCAGGCCGGGGGCGAAGCCACCGTGCTGCTCAGCGTCGATGCGCCGATCCCGCCCGAAGTGGTCGAGCAGGCCTGCGCGCTCGAAGGCGTCAAGGTCGTGATGCCGCTGGCATTCTGACAAACGATAGGGCAGGGGGCGCGGCGCGATGACCAATCAAGACGACCTCCTGCCCGTCGGCCTCGAAGACGCGCTGCCGGCGCGCGCCCGCGCGATCACCACTGCCAAGCGCTCGATGCTCGATGCGATGGATGCGCATGGCTACGACCGCGTACGGCCCCCGCTCGTCGAGTTCGAGCATTCGCTGGCCGGGCGGATGGACGGCGTCGCCACGCGGCGGATGATCCGCTTTACCGATCCCGACAGCCTGCGCACGCTGGCGCTGCGGAGCGACATCACGGTGCAGGTGGGCCGTATTGCCGCCACCGTGATGGCGGCTGCCCCACGTCCGCTGCGGCTGTGCTATGCCGGCGATGTCGCGCTGCTCAGCGCCGACCAGCTCGATCCCGCGCGCCAGCGCCTGCAGATGGGCGCCGAACTCATCGGCACCGACAGCGTGGCTGCCGCCAGCGAAGCGGTTTCGGTGGCGATCGACGCGCTCAGCGCCGCGGGCGTGACCAATATCTCGATCGATTTCACGCTACCCGACCTCGTCGATACGCTGGCGCAAGAAGCCATGCCGCTCGGTGCGGAGCAGCGCGACGCGGTCCGGCGCGAGCTCGACACCAAGGATGCCGGCGGTCTGCGCGATGCGGGCGGCGAAGCCTATCTCCCGCTGCTTTACGCCACCGGGCCTTTCGACACGGCGATTGCCAAGCTGGCCGCGATCGATGCGGGCGGCGCGCTTGCCAGCCGGATTGCCGGCTTGCGCGAAATCGCCGCGACGATCGGCGACCGCGCGCGGGTTACGCTCGACCCGACCGAACGCCACGGGTTCGAATACCAGAGCTGGTTCGGCTTCACGCTGTACGGCGAAGGCGCGCGGCGCGCGCTGGGCCGCGGCGGGACCTATACGATCAAGGGCAGCGACGAGGCCGCCACCGGCTTCTCGCTCTACATGGACCCGTTGCTCGATGCGCTTGGCGCGGCGAATGCCGACCGGCGCGAGACGCTGTTCCTGCCGCTGGGCCATGACCGCGCCAATGCAGCACGGCTGCGCGCCATCGGCTGGCGCACGGTGGCGGCAGTGTCGGCCAGCGACGATCCGCGCGCGCTCGGCTGCTCGCACGTCCTCGACGAAAGCGACGTCAAACCGCTCTAGGCGGCCTTCCATTGGGCGTGCTTGGTCATGATGCCCGTAAACAGCTCGGATCCGACGAGCCCGGCCAGCCAAGCCTGGAGGTGGGGCAGCGCCTGACCGTCGAACCAGTCGCGGTCGGTGTTGGCGAACTGGCGGATGAAGGGAAAGATCGCGATGTCGGCAAAGCCGCGCGTCTCGCCCCGTAGATAGGCTGACTGCGAAAGCCGCTCGTCCAGCCTGCGCAGGATGTCCAGCGCGGCGGCGCGATGCTGCGCCGGATCGACATCGTCGTACCGGGTGGCGTATTTGTAGCGGTCGAGATGGTGCTTGAACGGCCCGTCATTGGTTTCGACCAACTCCGGATCGTCGCGCTCGAGCCAGCCTTCGGGATCGCTGCGCACCAGCGCCCAGCGCATGATGTCGCGGCTTTCCTCGATCACCTCGCCCGGTCCGGCAACCAGCACCGGCACCGTGCCCTTGGGCGACGCCTCGAGCATTTCCGCCGGCTTGTCGCGCAGGACGACCTCGCGGTGTTCATAGGATGCCCCGCCGATCCGCAGCGCCATGCGCGCACGCATCGCATAGGGACAGCGGCGAAAGCTGTAGAGGATCGGTTCAGCCATCGCGCTCTGCTTCGCTGCGCCGGCCGATGTGTTCTTCGCCGCGTTCGCGCGCGAGCCGCGCCTGACGGTTGCGCTCGGCATAACGCGCGCGCTGCTCGTCGCTGCGCTCGTCATAACAACGCGGGCAGGACACGCCCTCGCTGAAATGGTCATGCGCCATGTCCGCCTCGCTCAGCGGCCTGCGGCAGGCGCGGCACAGGTCGTGGGTGCCCGCCGCCAGTCCGTGGCCGACGCTGACCCGTTCGTCGAAGACGAAGCATTCGCCGCGCCACAGGCTGTCCTGCTCGGGCACGTGTTCGAGATAATTGAGGATGCCGCCCTTGAGGTGATAGACCTCGTCCACCCCCTCGGCGCGCGCGAAGGCGGTCGATTTCTCGCAGCGAATCCCGCCGGTGCAGAACATGGCGATCCTGGGTTTGCGCCCCTCGGCCTCCAGTTCGGCGCACTTGGCGCGAAACCACTCGGGAAATTCGCCGAAGCTGGCGGTTTGCGGGTCGATCGCGCCTTCGAAGGTGCCGATCTGCACTTCGTAATCGTTGCGCGTGTCGATCACGATCGTCTCCGGATCCGAAATCAGCGCGTTCCAGTCCTCGGGCGCGACATAGGTGCCAACCCCTGCCAGCGGATCGAGATCGGGCTGGCCCATGGTCACGATCTCTTTCTTCAGCCGCACCTTGGTGCGGTGGAAGGGCATGATCGCGGCGCGCGATTCCTTGATCTCGATCTCGGCGCAGCCCGGCAGCGCACGGATATGGTCGAGCGCCGCTTCGACACCCTTATCACTTCCGGCGATCGTGCCGTTAATGCCTTCCTTCGCCAGCAGCAGAGTTCCGCGCACGGCATTCGCTTCGCATACCGCAAGCAGCGGCGCGCGCAGTGCACGCGGATCGTCGAAACGCGCAAACTGGTACAGCGCGGCAATACGGATGGGGTCGTCGGTCATGGTCACGGGTGCGCCATTAGCAGCCTTGCCGCCGTGGCGCACCCCGCCGATATTACCCTTCGAAATCGCTCGGATCGGGCCCGATCCGGCCTTCAGGATCGTCGAGTGCGTCGATGCGGTCCATCTGATCGTCCGTGAGGGTGAACTTGAGCGCAGCGAAATTGGCTTCGATATGATCGCGGCTCGATGCCTTTGGGATCGGGCACAGTCCGTGCTGCATGTGCCAGCGCAGGATCACGGCGCTGGCGGGCTGGCCGGTTTCCTCGGCGATGGTGGCGATGGTCTCGTTCTCGATCCCCGCGCCCTGGCCCAGCGGCGACCAGCACTGCGTGACGATGCCCAGTTCGTCATGCAGCTTGCGCAGTTCGCGCTGCTGGAAGGTGGGGTGCAGTTCGATCTGGTTGAGCGCGGGCGTGATGCCGGTTTCGTCGATGATGCGGCGCAGGTCCTGCTCGCGGAAGTTCGATACGCCGATCGACTTTGCCTTGCCTTCGTCGCGCAGTTCGATGAACGCTTTCCACGTTTCCACGAACAGGTTCTTTTTGGGGCAGGGCCAGTGGATCAGCAGCATGTCGACATGGTCGCGGCCGAGCCGTTCGAGGCATTTGTCGGCGGCCTTCTTGGTCCGCTCGTAGCCCTGGCTTTCGTTCCAGATCTTGGTCTGCAGGAAGATGTCGGACCAGTCGCCAACACCTTTGCCGACGCCGCGTTCGTTCTGGTAGATGGCCGCGGTGTCGACCAGCCAGTAGCCGACATCGAGCGCTGTCTTGACCGCTTCGGGTGCATCGTCTTCGTCGATCTTGTAGGTGCCGAAGCCGAGCTGCGGGATCTGGCGGTCGTCATTCAGCGAAAGCGTGGGGTAATCGGTCATGAAATCTCCTTTGCCCATACAATGGTGCAGACGGCGCATGTTTCCGGCAATTCGCCTTGCCCCGTGCCATAGATCAGCCTAACGCCCGCGGCGTTTGATTTCCTTACATTTGCGAGAACTATCGAATGGCCAACGTCACCGTGATCGGCGCCCAGTGGGGCGATGAGGGCAAGGGCAAGATCGTCGACTGGCTGGCCAGCCGCGCCGATGCCGTGGTGCGCTTCCAGGGCGGCCACAATGCGGGCCATACGCTGGTCATCGACGGGACCACCTACAAGCTCTCGCTGCTGCCCAGCGGCATCGTATCGGGCACGCTCAGCGTGATCGGCAATGGCGTGGTGCTCGACCCGTGGGCGCTCAAGGCCGAGATCGAGAAGCTCGAAGCGCAGGGTGTCACCATCAATGACGACAACCTCGCCGTGGCCGACAATTGTCCGCTGATCCTGCCGATCCACCGCGATCTCGACGGGCTGCGCGAAGCCGCCGCCGGATCGGGCAAGATCGGCACCACCGGGCGCGGCATCGGTCCGGCCTACGAAGACAAGGTTGGCCGCCGCGCGATCCGCGTATGCGACCTGGCGCATCTCGACGCGCTCGAACCGCAGCTCGACCGGCTGTGCGCGCATCACGATGCCCTGCGCGCTGGGTTCGAGCAGGAGCCGGTCGACCGCGAGCAATTGCTCGCCGAACTGCGCGAGATCGCGCCCTTCGTGCTCAAATATGCGCAGCCGGTGTGGAAACGGCTGAAGAAGGTTCGCAAGGCGGGCGCCAAGATCCTGTTCGAAGGCGCGCAGGGCGTCCTGCTCGACATCGACCACGGGACCTATCCCTTCGTCACCAGCTCGAACACGGTCAGTGGCACGGCCGCGGCAGGCAGCGGGCTGGGCCCCAACGCCACCGGCTTTGTGCTGGGCATCGTCAAGGCCTACACCACCCGCGTCGGCAGCGGTCCCTTCCCGACCGAGCTGGATGACGAGGTGGGCAAGGGCATCGGCGAGCGCGGCCATGAATTCGGTACGGTTACCGGGCGCCAGCGCCGGGTCGGCTGGTTCGATGCCGTGCTGGTGCGCCAGACCTGCGCGATCAGCGGCGTGACCGGGATCGCGCTGACCAAGATCGATGTGCTCGACGGTCTCGACGAGGTGAAGATCTGCACCGGCTACCGGTTGCGGAACAATGTCTATGACTATTTCCCCAGCCACGCCGCCGACCAGGCCGCTGTCGAGCCGATCTACGAAAGCATGGAAGGCTGGCAGGAATCGACCGCGGGCGCGCGCAGCTATGCTGACCTGCCCGCCAATGCGGTCAAATACATCCAGCGCGTGCAGGAACTGATCGAAACGCCGGTGGCGCTGGTATCGACCAGCCCCGAGCGCGACGATACGATCCTGATGCGCGATCCGTTCATGGACTGATGCGGAATGCGCGCTAGGATGCTTACGTAATGCGCGCTTTCCTCGCCTTTTTCGCAGCGCTCGGTGCACTGTGCGCCGCGCCGCTGCAGGCGCAGCAGGCCCGGGCTGGGGAACGGGCGGATTTCATCCTGATCGACAAGTCCGAGCGCACGCTGCTGGTCTATCAGGACGACCGCGTGATCCGCCGCTATACGGGCCTGCAATATGGCGATGCGCCGGTCGGCCACAAGCGTTTCCAGGGCGACGAGCGCACGCCCGAGGGGCGCTACACCATCACCTATGGCAACCCCCAGTCGAGCTATTACCTCAGCCTGCACATCGATTATCCCAATGCGCAGGACCGCGCCTATGCGCGTAGCCGCGGCCGGTCGCCGGGCGGGCTGATCTTCATTCACGGACAGCCCAACGGGCTTCCTTACGATGCGCGCGTACCGGGTGACTGGACCGACGGCTGCATCGCACTGTCGAATGCCGAGATCGCCGAACTGTGGAGCCTGATCCCCGACGGTACGCCGATCGAGATCCGGCCCTAGCCGCGATCCTCCTGCAGCATGGCGACCTGCAATTGCAGCCGTTTGACCTCGGTCAGCACGGCCAGCATGTTCATCCGCGCGAACATCCATTCCTTGAGGAAACCCTGCATCACCAGCAGCGCGAGGCCAGCAAGGCCCCAGCCGATCAGCGCTTCGAGGCTGTCGAAGGTCAGCGCGCGGTACAGGCAATAGGCCAGCGCCAGCCCGATCACGATGGCCAGCGCGAAGCTGAATTTCATCCACCCACCGAGCGGACCATGCATGCTGTCGCCGATCTGGCGGAACATGCCGCGATCGGGCCCGAGGCTGGCGAGGAATTCCCTGTCGTCCGCGTCGAGCGCGCTGCGAATACGGGCATCTGTATCGGTCATGGGTCGTCTCCGGATAGAGCCGCCTTCAGCTTGCGGCGGGCATGGAACAGGCGGGTCTTGGCGGTACCCAGCGGTACGGCCTGGACCTCGGCGATTTCGGCGAGCGTCAGCCCCTCGCCGAAGAACAATTGCGCGGCGAGCCGCTGGTCCGCCGGCAGCGCGGCAAAGGCCTGGCGAATGGCCGTGCCCTCCGAAGCCGCGGCGGCGATTGCCACCGGCGCGGCATCGCCTGTGCCTTGATGGCGGCGCTCGCGCTGCGCCGATCGCACCCGGTCCGCGCAGCGCCGCCGGAGGATCCCGAAGGCCCAGGGTGCGAAGCGGGCGGGGTCGCGCAGGCCGCTGATCCCGCGCAGGATCGCGATCCAGCTGTCCTGCACCGCAACCAGCGCGCTGTCGGTGTCGCCGAGCAGGCGCCGCGCGGTACGCAGGAGCCGCGGGTGCCAGCGCCGGGCCAGCCGTTCTCCGGCTTCGCGGTCACCCGCTTGCACCAGCGTGACGAGCCATTCGTCATAGCGCCGACCGGCTTCCGATTGGGCCGGTGGGGGAGGAGCGGTCTTGCTGCCAGTCACATGGGGATAGTCGCAGCAGCCGCGCGAATGGTTCAGTCGTGCGCGCGATTTGTACCCCGCTTCTTGACCTGATCCGCTTTTGTTCTCACCATGTTCTACATCTGCAGTGAAGGAGCGCGAGTCGATGCAAGCCAATTTCGATTACGAGCCGGTGCGCAATGCTGCCGGATGCCAGCTGTCGGTTACGGTCCTGGCCGACCGCGACCATATCCGCGCGGAAATGCGCGAAGATGCGCTCGCGGCGGGTTTCCGGGTGCGCGAATGCTGCAGCCTCGAAGAATATGCGCAGGGGCCGCTCGCGGCGCTGGGCGATCTCGTGATGGTCGATTGCGCGGTAGCGAGCGCGGATGCGCTGGCGCTGCTCTCGCGGCTCGACATGCGCGGGGGAAAGGCCGGCGCGCAGTTGGTGGTATCGACCACCATGGCCGCGCTCGATAGCGTGTTCGGCTGCTTTTCGCTCTCGGCCCCGCAGATCCTGGTCGATCCGGGCCGCGCCGAACGGATCATCGCGATCGGCCGCGTGCTGGCGCGCGTGCCCAACTTGCGGTTGCGCGAAATGGGCGAAGAGGACCGGCTGATGCTGTTGCGACTGACCGAACAGGTCGGCCGGATCGCCGAACGGCTGGAGAAACTTTCGCCCGGGCAGCGCGAGGGCGGGGGCGCCTTCCGCTTCGAATCCCCCGCGCAGGCATGGCGGGCGCAGGGCGAAGACCAGCGGTCCGCGCGCGAAGAGGAACTGCGGCCGCGTCTGCCCGAAGCGGCCGTGCTGCGGCGGATCATCAAGGCCCGCCAAGCGCGCATGCGCCATTTCGATGCCGACCTGTTCGCCGATCCGGCGTGGGATATTCTGCTCGATCTCGCCGCAGCACGCGCCGAACGCCAGCAGGTTTCGGTTACGTCGCTCTGTATCGCCGCCGGGGTCCCGGCGACCACGGCATTGCGTTGGATCGGGCAGATGGTCGATGCCGACCTGCTGGTCCGCGTGTCCGACCCGCACGACCGCCGCCGCGCCTATATCGCGCTGTCCGACAACACGGCCGACGCGCTGGCCCGTTATTTCAGTGAAATCGGCGTCACCGACCTGGCGGTGGTCTAGCTGCGTCGCAGGATGACCGTGAGGCCGCTTGCAGGAGCCTCTGCGGGAAGGGGCGCGCGGGCGGCGTCGGCGCGGGCGCGGATCAGGATGGTCTCGGGAACCTGCGGGTCGTGCAGCACGGTGTCGGCGCGGCCCAGCGCGCGCGCTTGGCGGATCGTCAGGTCCTCCGGATCGTCGCTGGCAAGCGTGACGTCGACGACCTGCGCCCCATCGTCAGCCCGGGTCCGATCGAGCCAGCCGTCGACACCCTCGGCACTCGCGGGTTCGAACGGGTCGAGCCGGCCGCCTTCCTGCAGCGCGGCGTCGATCGCTCGGCGGCGGGTATCGCCATCGGGATAGCGCGCCCGGATCCGGTCGCGCGCGGCGCTCAGCCCGCTCGCCAGCGCGCCCAGCGATTGCGGCAGGATGGCTTCGAGCCGCAGCCGCAGGTGTTTCGCCAATCCGGCCGATGCGCCGCCGGTGCTTACTGCAACCAGCACAGGGTCGCGGTCGAGCACGCTGGGGAGCGTGAAATCGCACAGTTCGGGACGGTCCGCCACGTTGACCAGCAAGCCCATGCGCTTGAGGCGCAGCGCGGCGGTCTGGGCGGCATGTCCGTCTTCCAGCGCCACGAATGCCAGCCTGGCGTAATGCGCTTCTGTCTCGGGGCAGGGGATGCCCCCTGCGCGTTCCACCAGCCGCGCCTTGGCCGCTGCCATTTCGCCTTCGCCGACAACGACGACATGCGCGCCGGCGATCCGGTGGAAGAGCGGCAGGCTATGCATCGCGCCGCTGCATCAGGTGAGCCATTCGGGAACGCGTTCGGCATCCATGATCGCCGCTGCCGCGATTCGGTCGGCAACCACGGCATAACGGTCGCCGTCGACCAGCGCTTCGGCCACGAAGCCGCGCGAGTTGTAGGAAGAGGCCATGGTCGCGCCATAGGCGCCTGCGGTGCGAAATACGGCGAGGTCGCCCGCCACCAGCGCATCGCATTCGCGGTCCATCGCGAAGGTATCGCCCGTCTCGCAGATCGGTCCGACGATATGCGCGGTCATGCGGTCGCCGGTCGGCGCGACCGCATCGAAATCGTGCCATGCGCCATACATCGCCGGGCGGGCAAGGTCGTTCATCGCCGCATCGACGACGACGAACGGGGGGCCGTTGCCGCTGCGCTTGGCGCGAATCACCCGCGTCAGCAGCACGCCGGCGTTGCCCGCGATCACCCGCCCGGGTTCGAACATCAGCTGCACCCCCCAGTCGCGCGTCACCCGCGCGACCATTGCGCCGTATTCGGCGGGGGAGGGCAAGTTTTCACCTGCCTTGTAGGGCACCCCCAGTCCGCCGCCGAGATCCGCATGCGTCACCGTGCATCCCGCCGCGCGCAATTCCGCAATCAGCGCGCCGACCTTGCCGAAGGCTGTCTCCAGCGGCTCGAGCGTCGAAAGCTGGCTGCCGATGTGCACTGCCACGCCGCGCATATCGAGGCCGTCCTCCTGCGCCAGCCGGCCATAGATATCTGCCGCCCGGTCGAGCGGGACGCCGAACTTGTTCTCGCGCTTGCCGGTCGAGATTTTCTCATGCGTGCGCGCATCGACATCGGGGTTGACCCGCAGCGCGCAGGCGGCGCGCTTGCCGTGTCGTGCGGCAATCGCGGCCAACTCGTAGCCTTCCTCTTCGCTCTCGATGTTGAACTGGCCGATGTCCGCCTCGAGACCCTGCACCAGTTCGGCATGCGTCTTGCCGACGCCCGAGAAAACGATATCCGCGGGTTTCATGCCCGCTGCCAGCGCCCGGGCCAGTTCCCCGCCCGAAACGACATCGGCGCCATAGCCCTCGCTGGCGAGGATCTTGAGCACCGCCAGGTTGGGATTGGCCTTCACCGCAAAGGCGATGTGCGGGTTGTCGAGCCTTGCCAGCGCTTCGCGAAACACGCGTGCGTGCCGCGCGAGCGTCGCGCGCGAATAGATGTAGACGGGCGTCCCGACTTCTTCCGCAATGCGCGGCAGCGGAACGTCCTCGGCGTGAAGCACGCCGTCTTTCAGCTCGAAATGGTCCATGACAGGCCCCTGCCCAAAGGCATTCTCTTTGTCGAGCAAGCCTTGCT
>Ga0208450_1000738_pt1 | contig 16919 bp, 26 predicted proteins | sample MalvireepMed_908_FD_184249 | JGI IMG/M metagenome (GOLD analysis project Ga0208450, IMG submission 184249) | Marine viral communities from the Global Malaspina Expedition - Malaspina viral metaG DeepMed_908 (SPAdes) (version 2) | ecosystem: Environmental > Aquatic > Marine > Oceanic | place... | reverse complement strand
TGAAACATATGTGTGTAAGAAATCTCTTAATGACCATCCCTTTGATACACTTGCAGCTTTTGGAACATCTTTAAGGTGCAAAGTATCATTAACTAAATAATGAAATGGTAATTCTTCAAGCTTACAGGCAAGAAATCTGTGTTGTCCATCAACTATACAATATTTCTTACCACTTGCATTGTATCTTTTCTTACTTGCTTTCTTACTATTTACCTTTATCATAAAAGCACTAGTAAGGTTTTTTGATTTTAATTCTTCTCTCAAATGAGAGACTCTATTCCAGTTAATTGGCCGGTTTGATATGTTATGACCATTTTCTGTGTTAATTAGTTCAAAGTTATCATAGTTATTTGTTTTGATTATTTCCAATTTATCTTCTCCTTAGTTGGTTTTTTATTGTTATTAATAATTTCAAAGGCTGCTATGGGGCATGTGGAAGGAGGTATTCTATCAGCATGAAAACACAAACAAGAAAAACACGCTGTAGACTCTATCATCCATTTCATAACAGCCTCGAAGGGATAGAAAGCCGAAAGGACGGGTCACAATCAATACCCGAAAAAAAGCCTTCTACGAGTTCCCTAAATCTTTGAGAGGAATAGGGCTGTTCACCTCTCTATGAATATCCTTAGTACATCAAATATATTTGATGACCCCTGCAACCTTAGTGTACAGCTCAATATTCTTTACTTCAGCCTAAAGTCAATTTCTTAACCATATCTACTGGCTAACTGAGATAGTGGGCTTGCAAGTTTTTTGTGGCTCTTCAATCATTAGTGTAGTATGAAGATTATAGGCTATGAACCCACGTGGACACTACTCCGCCACAAATTTATTGATTAGGCTGTTACGTTGCTCGAGCAAGTGGTCATTATTCAACGAGGCATTACGACCCCGACTAAGATTATATAATTTGATATAACCCATGTAATTAAATTATTTCACCTAATCAAAATTTTATTTTCTAAATCCAAAGAATCTTAATATTCTAAATATTCTTGATGTCATGCAATAGTTATGCCACGCACCTAATATTAATATTGGTTTTCTTATATCACGAGCTTTTGTCTTTTTTATCATCATCGTATATCTCTTTTAACATTTTACTTACTTCTTCAACATGATGCTCACAAGAATATCCTATTGTAATAGTTTCAACACTTGTTGCACTCGCTCCATCTTTATCTGATATATTTACTTCTACTTCAGCATCTGTAAATTCATAGACAGCTATTTTTAGACATGATTGATATTTACAACATCTATGAAGTATTTTATTAATTTTCATGTTTTTTTTCCCCTTCAATCGAATCCATTCCAAAGTGTTTAAGAAATGTTGTTACAAGGTTAAGCTGACTGCTAAATTCTGAAGCACCCTCTTTTGCTTGAGCACATGTTATACAGCTTGGCCAAAAAGGATTTTTATCTTTACTGTTACGATTTCCAGTAAGGTTATCTTCTTCAGTTTTACAATCATCATCATAAACTATATTAAGTTCTCCATTACCCATAATAGCATCATGTATAATATAATCAAATGCTCTTTCAATTTCTACAAATTGTTTTGGTGTCATTTGAATGCTCAAAGTGACTAAATTTGAATTAAGTTCTTCTGTTTTCATGATTTTACCTTTCTTAAATATTCTTGCACTTCTTGTCGTGCTAATCTATTTAACATTTCTTCTTGAGATTCACTACTACCACTATAGACTACAGAATAATCCACCCAACATACGTGCCATGGTATCTCACAATCCTCAAATCGTTCTTCATTAATATATTCGTCAACTGGTTTTTTTGCCACTTATATATCCTTTTTTCTAACTTTATCAACTATAAACATAAATTCATTATGTTCTTTCATTAAATTTTTATCACTACAATATTCTACTCTGTCTGTATCGTTATTATATATTTCAAAGTAGTTAAATTCTCCATATCTGAAGAACATATGATATGATAGGTTGTCTCTTTCCCATGTAATGCCAAAAAATGCTTCATCATATACAATTTCTATCAATCCTTTGCACAATGATATATTCCATCCATTTCTATGGATTGATTTATGTTCATTTAGTTGCATTAACATTAGAAATTCCCTTCTGCTACTTGAGCTACTTTTAAACCTGCTACATTTCTCCACATGTCAACAACTTGTTTCCTATCATCAATCACAAATAGTATATCATAGCTAGGTTTAATTATGTTTGTGTATATCTCATGCTTTATCTTAGCATCTTTTTCAAATAGTTGTTCAACTGGCCTCATAAAGAGGTCAAATGGTACTTCAACATTTTCTAACAGCCATCTGTGAGTATCTTCCATACACTCATCACTTCTACCTGATAAGAATATTACCTTACAACCTGTACAAGTATGATATGACTCTATTAAATCTATCACCCATTCATTAGGTTTGTCAGTATAAACTTTATCCCAGTCAAATGGCCCTCTATTACCATGCATTAGAGCTACAGTGCCATCTACATCACATATTATTGCTGTTCGTTTGCGTTTTTCAGTCATTATTTTCTCCTTTTACTATTAGGATTAGGGTTAGGAATGAAACCTTTCATTGAACTTATATGGTTGTGACCATTATACTTTGCTCTTACCATTCTTTGCATAGCTTTCATGACTTCTTCCTTTTTAATTTTAAAACCTACTTTTTGTAAATATAAAACCACCTCAGCCCAATGCTGATTACCATATAACAAGTCAAGTTTAATACCTCGTTGTATCCATCCAATAACATTTCTTACTGGAGGAGCTGGTGTTATAATCCAACCAGTCTTTAATTTTTTATTACTCACTACTTGTTCCTTTCATTATAATTGCTTTAGATACAAAATCTATCAGGGTATATTTCTTTAGTAACTCTGTCGGCTACTCTAATAACTCTACACTTACCTCGATTTAGGCGAGCTTTATGTATAGCACTTAATAACATGAATGGTATTAGAATAATATCTATTGACTCATCATTCTGTAATTTCATTAAATCATTATAGACATTATCAGGTATACTAACTTCCATTCTAATATCATTCCATAATATTTTTACATCATCTGCTTTACCAGTTAAAACATCTGGCATGTTCGAATAAGGAACTTTAGTCTCTTTTATTTTAAGACTCATTTCTTTGGCTCTATCAGGTTCACAAGCCGGCAATACTTCACCCGTTGTAAATGTAAATGGATGTGGTGAACTCCAATTAGCTATTGTTATACCGTTATCTAATGTGATAACTGGACAATTTGTATTCATATTTTAAAATCCATTGTTTCTGGGTTGATTCTTAATTTATCGCTAGGCGTCATAACTAGACAGAATAATTGTTTAGTACTTTTTTTTCTACCAACATGAATGATTGCATCGTGCTTTTTATCATCTGGAGTTATAGTTATGCATTCTATAGCGTCACCATAATTGATTTCAGGCATTGTTCCGTCTACAAAACAAACAACATCAAACCCTACCATTCCTTCAAGCTTACCATGAAAGTATATTTCAAAGAACTCATCATTTTTATTTATTGGGTTGTTACCTAATCTTTGAGCTTGTGAAGTTTTTTCTGAATGTTCTTCTTCAGTATCAAATATTCCAAGCATAAATGAAGGTTCTTGTCCACAAAATACTGGTTTACTATCCATTTTTTATTCCTTTATATTAATGGGTTTGACTCTTCAGCATCAACTACTGAATCTTTGTAGAGTTCATAAGCTTCCTCTGCATCTTTATCATATTGGTCTGTTAGTTTATTAAACTCTTTCATACTTGCCTTACTAGGTTCAGGCATTGGAAGGTTACATCTACATAAATTTTGAAGTTTAAGATATAATTGTGCCAGTTCATCTAAATTATGACGGAAGTCAAATGCTACTGGCTTCTTATTTCCAACAAATGATATGATTAATCTTTTATCAACTACTTCAATAGCTTGAGCATACTTGATGTTATACATTCCACTTTGAATACGTACCCAAGGTGTTCTTTTAATTGTCATATGACATCTTCCTCTCTGCTTTACGCTTTAGCTTCAATTTATATTTTTTTACTTGCGCACTGGTTCTGCCTTGTTTATTCAATTTATCATTAAGCAATCGTTTAGCACGCTTGTTAGATTTAGATGTTTTGTTCGGCATCATCAAACTCCTTAGCGTTATGAGTATTATCTATGTCACCATTTGCAGGTGGCTTAATTACCATGTTTGGAATCTCACCTGATACCATATTACCATGATTTGCTATCACCTTACATACTATAGCAGCTGGTACATACATATATACTGTATCAGTGGGCTCATCTGCTTCATCTGCATATGGCAGTAAATCTTCTACCACTTCAGTAGGGAAACCAATCTCAACCTCTGAGTACTTAGTATTCCATCCACTAATCTTTGGTTCGCAGTAATGATGCTCAGATGCCTGTACTGACATTTTAAAACCATCAGCACACTCTACAACTTTTCTAGCACGTTGAATATCACCAAATATATCAAACATTGTCACCTCTATTATTAACTACATTATCAGGAGCTTTCTGGACTCTAATCTTAGCAAGTTTACCAAACTTATCACGCAATGCCTGAACATACCCTGATATATATGATATAGCATACTCATGATTACCTTCTACGGTTACAAGTTTAGACTTTTCTTTATGTGTTACTATAAATAGGTGATGCATAACTATCTCCTCTTGCTGATTGTGACACGAATGCCGTTCCTAGTAATATACTTCAGCACTTTAGCTGTTTCCTTTACTAATTTACCATAACTCATACAATAACTAATTAATACTGCTCGTGAGTTCATATAACCTCCAAAGTTTATGCCCAAGTTGATAGAATAAGATGATGATATGTATGTATACCGGCATATACTTATTAACAGTAAGAGGGCTGTGATAGTTTTATATCATACCACCAGAGTTTATCAAAGCCCACCAATAATACTTTATGCACTATTTATTAGCACACACCGGCACAACACACAACAAAAGGGGCATAAGCCCCTAGCGCTAGTCCTCTAGCTCTCCCATCTTGACGTCTTCTGCATCTGGGTCAGCCCAAATGTTCTTGTAGCCAAAGGCTTTGCATAGGTCATTAAGTAGACGTAGGTCAGCCTGAGCTGCACGGATTACGTCATTCTTACTGGGTATCTGACCGGTAAACCTATTCCACTCGCGCTTCGAACCAGCATTGGCTGCATCGTCCATCATCTTATGAAACACTCTGCCTGCACGTGCCTTTAGCTCATCACGGGTTGGGATATGGTCGGTCTTCTTAACATCAGTCATGATTGACTCCTTGGTTAATTGTTGTGAAAATTTATTTCTAATGTAATTTATAAAATGGAAAATAACGCAAATTCGTTTTACGAAAATCCCCGAATAGGGGATATATAGGGTAAAAAGGACGCACACCAAAATGATATTATCTTCGTACATACACTTGGGCAAAAAAGAGTTTGAAAGGATTTGACAGGTGTTATAAATTCGTGGGTGGTAGGGAGGGAATAAATAATAAGGAGTAATTTTCTTATGGGTGAAAAAGGTGCATTCAAGAATAAAGAATTTTTGGTCAAAAATAGTCATTTCGTGGTTAGTAGCAACATTTGTTATAATGCCGATACGACATGTGTCTCCAACATTTTTCCACATAATATGCGCAGCACTTCTCTGGATGGCGTTGTGGAAGTTATTTATAAGAAAAGATAAGTAATGTGTTTTATATTCCATTATGGCAAAGGCAATAAAAGAATTACTAGGTTTACCGAAGGAAGAACAAGAGTTTATTCTTCATAGTTTATCTCATGAGTACAATCCAATAGAGATAGATGGAGAAGTGTATATGATTCCACAAGAAGTAAACGAATTAATTGATAATTTAGTTATTCAAGTGCAAGAATTACGGGTTGGAAAAGAAATCAATCAGAAGTAAAGCTCACTATGTCTATGATGATATAGAAGAATTTAGGGCACATCATCCAAACAGAGTCGTAAAACCTGATTGGCGTAATGCTGATGAAGAAGATTGGGTGTATAGTGATGATGGTAGAATTGTTCAGCTGTTAAAGGTCAGCAAAAGTGTTAAACACCCAGGTGATAGAAAAAATTATAAGTATGCGAAAGGATGGGTAAGAACAATAGTAGGTAGTTTCCTCAATAGACCAAATATAAAGATGGATACTGACTTCAGTTCACATCCAAATAGGTATACGTTTAGTAAAAGTATCAATAATGCAGGTAGGCGTGTGAAGGAAAGGAAGAATGTTACAAGGAAGGAAAGAGAGTTTGCGACAAATATAGTAGTTGGCATGGGAGCGGTGGATGCATATAAGAAGGCATATACCGAAATGTCGAATGACAAGGCAAGGAAGAAAGCAACAATATTATTAAAACAGGAAAGAGTTATGAAAGAAATAGAGAAATCAGTATTAGATGTAGCTAAAGGTCTTGGTATTGACCATGAGTATATATTAGGTAAGTTGAAGAACCTTGCAGACTATAGTGAAGATGACAATATCATATTGCAATCCACAAAAGAGCTAGGTAAGATAGTAGGAACTTCAGGGGCCACAGTAAAACAAAGAGAAGTAGGACTTCTTGGAGTGTTTCAAGGGTTCTCTCCTGATGAAATTGAGGGAGCTGCAAGAGAACAAAAACAAATAACTGCACAATCGGAGTCTGAATAATGGTTTGTCCAAGATGCGCAAGCATGTATGTTAAAAAGGATGGGGTTAAGAAAAAAAAGAAGGGAATCTCACAACAATATAAATGTAAATCATGCTCAAGATATTTTTCAGTACCAATAGAGACTGAGATTAAAGAGTATGAAGAAGTATCCCCAGGTCAGGTATTTCGATATGAGTCAGATAAGGTTATCAGAGTTCATGGGTTAACAGACGTTCATGTTGGAGCTCATGAATTTGATTTAAAGAAATTCCAGCAGGCAGTAAAGACTATTTATGAAGATGATAATGCTGTTTGGTTTGGTAATGGTGATTTATTAGAATTAATTCCACCTCACTACAAGATAAGTCAGAGAGGGCAGGAGATTCCACCTGATGAACAATATCTTACTTTTATTCAATTAATACAAACAATTAAGGATAAGTGTCTTTTTATAAGAGGAGGTAATCACGATTATCTTAGAAGTTTTAATATTTTAGATTTGGATATATGTAAACTAATAGCCAATGAAATGAATGTACCATATTTTAAAATGCCTGGCTATAGTCAAATAGTTTGTAGGGATAAGGAATGGAATTTGGTTAGTGGTCATGGAAAAAGTGGTGCAAAGAATGGAGATTTGGAATTAGATAAATTAGCTGCGGTATATTCTCAAGGAGATGTCTTTTTCTTAGGTCACAACCACCAACTTTATGCAAAACCAGTAGATTCTATTATAGTAGATGGTGATGAGGAAACTTTACATAGAAGATGGTATGTAAGAGGTGGCAGTTTTTTGAGATATGCAGAATATGCTAGATACTCAATGTATCCTATTATCAGAACTGGTTGGATAACTATGGAATTTACTGAAGACGGAATCAAGTGTTGGGAGAACTAGATGGATACGTTAATAAAGAAGTTTGCAAGTTCGACTGGTAGAGATTTACCTGAAAAGATGGAACTTGATGAAGCTATTGCTCTATTAAAAACATTCAGTGCAAGTATAAAATGGGAAAATATATATAACCCATCTTCAAGAGATATAGTATATATTAGCAAGATATTAGGTATTATTGATAAGATGCCATTACCAGAAAGAATGGTGGAATAATGGCTAAAAGGAAGGCTTCATATTCAAAACATGACTTAAGAAGAGCTATGGAGAACACAAGAACAATAGTTTCAATGTTATCGCAAAGATTGTTTAACTTAGAAAAGGTTGTTCAGCTCTATGTTGAAATGAACAAAGACGATAAGAAATTTGAAAAGTTTTTAGATGGCAAATCAAAAGAAAAAGAAGTAAGTGAATATAAACAGCCAAAACGTAAGTGAGGCTGAAGAAGCTTTAAAACTTGCGAATAATGACTTAATAGCATTTGGTAAACTGTTCCTTGCTAATGACTTTATGCGTAGTGAAACTCCTTTCTTTCACTATGAAATTGCTGATGTTATAGATAATAAAGAGGTTAAGCAGACAGCTATTATTATCCCAAGAGGTCATGGGAAGACAGTTCTTACAAAGGCTTCTATATTAAAAGATTTTCTGTTTTGTAGTAAAGATGACTTCCTATTCTATGCTTGGGTGTCTGCCACTCAGAAGTTATCAGTAGGTAATATGGATTATATTAAACATCACCTTGATTATAATGATAAAATAAAGTATTATTTTGGTAACATGAGAGGTAGCAAATGGACAGAGGAAGATGTTGAGCTGACAAATGGATGTAAACTAATTAGTAAATCTAACGTGTCTGGTATTCGTGGAGGAGCTAAGCTACATAAAAGGTATGATTTAATAGTACTGGATGACTTTGAACATGAAGCAAATACAATTACAAGGGATGCAAGGGATAAAAATGCAAACCTTGTCACTGCTGTTGTTTATCCCGCGCTTGAGCCTCATACTGGTCGGCTCCGTGTTAATGGCACTCCCGTACATTATGATTCCTTTATTAACAATCTTCTTACAAGTCATGCTAAAGCTAAAAAAGAAAATAAAGATTTTGCTTGGAATGTAATTACATATAAGGCTTTAACTAGTGAAGGCTCTTCATTATGGCCTTCTTTCTTTAGTAAGAAGAAGTTAAAAGAGAAGAAGAAGTTTTATTCAGATTCAGGTCAACCACAGAAGTATTTCCAAGAATACATGATGGAAGTTATGAGTGATGAAGATGCAGTATGGACAAGACAACATGTTAGTTATTGGGATGGATACTATCAGAATGAAGATGGGGTGAATTATATTGTAAAAGATGGGGAACAAGTACCTGTTAATACATTTATAGGATGCGACCCAGCCACAGATATTGATACAAAGCATGCTGACTTCTCAGTAATTATGGTAATTGCAGTAGATACAAATAATGAAATATATGTACTCGAATATGAAAGACATAGAAGTGTTCCTACGATTGGTAGTAAATCTCCCGGCACAGGTGATTTGATTGGTAAGAAGGGTGTAGTGGATTATATACTAGAATTACATCAGAAATATAACTGCACATCATCCACAGTTGAGGACGTTGCCATGAATAGGTCTATATTTCAAGCCTTAAATGATGAAAGAAGACGACTAAATAGGTTCGATATAGCCGTAATTCCAGAGAAACCAGGCGGAACTAACAAGCGTAATCGCATTTATAGTGGTCTTTCGGCTCGTTTTAGTACAGGAACGGTGCATTTGAGGAAAAATATGTTTGATTTGATTAACGAAATTGTTACTTTTGGCCCTAAAATGGCTCATGACGATACAATAGAGAGTCTTTATTATTCTCAAGTGCATTCGTTTCCACCAAATATGAAACGTGATAAGGAAAAAAAGAGATGGTTCAAGCCAACGAGAAAAGCAAAAAGTTGGATAGTGGCTTAATATGATTAGTGTTAAGCAGATTCGTTCTTTAGTGACCGATACTTGTTCTAAGTTAGGCGAAAAGTATGCATCTGAAGATGCTATAAATCTAGTCGTAGCTACTGGGATTGTTGAGTCAAGATATGAGTATATTAGGCAAATGGGCGACGGCCCCGCTAGAAGTTTCTGGCAAGTAGAGCCGGCAACATGTGTAGATAACTTAGCACACTATCTTAAACATCGTCCTAAATTAATGAAAAAATGTGCAGAAGCAACTTTAGTAGATGTAAAGCATTGGCAAAATTATGATGAAAGAATATGGGCAGAAATATTAGAAAAGAATATAGCAGCTGGCATAGTTCATTGTCGGTTAAAGTATTGGAGAGTTCCTAAGAAGATGCCTAGCACAGTTGAAGGACAAGCCGCTTATTGGAAAAAGTATTACAATAGTGAAGGCGGTAAAGGTGACCCTGAACATTTTGTTGAAGTAGTCAAGAAATGGTTGAGATAGTAAGTGGCAAAAGATAAAAAAAAGAAATCTAAACCAAAAAAAGAATTATTAAGATATGGTGCTGTAGAGGAACCTACATTATATGAAAGATTAAGTGGTGGTTTTACTCCTAAAGAACATAGAAAAAGAAAAAAACTATCAGCTAAACAAAAAAGAGATTTAGCAAAATTACAACCAAAGCCTGAACTTACTGTTCATGGAGCTTTACAATCACTTGGTATAGCTTTACCTCCCGCAGATGCTCTTGACGCACTTTTGTATGCCACAGAAGGAGATTGGCGTAATATGGGGTTGTCTGCAATCGGGGCTATTCCTTTTTTAGGTGAGATTGTTAATGTTAAAAGAGGAACTGAATTAGGTTTAAGCATGGCAGATATTGTTGGGTTTAAAGAAGGAAGAGCTGTCTTACAAGGAGGAGGAGATTATCCAGGTTTTAGAGCAGGAACGGAAAGGCCGTACTGGGCTGCTCTTTCTACTAAAGAACCGGCAAGTTATCCAAGATACCCAGAACCTTATCAAGTTCCTAGAATAGGGAGTAGGATGCAATCGTTTGGAGGAGATAGGGCTTTATATGATGTTCAAACCACAGCTGGGGCAATAAGACGAGAAGCAATGGGTATGGGTAGATTTGACCCAGGTGAATACCCATATTTTGGAGTTGAACAAGCTTTGTATACAGACCCTTTGGGAAAAGCAGTTCTTAGGAAAGGTAAAGACCTTCATACTATATTTGAACGAGGTCTTCCTCTTTCAGATGTTAAAGGTATAACAGTATACCAAGATGTTAGATTTGCTCAAGACCCAAAATTATATCATGAAACGTATGGGCAATTTTTAGAACCAACGTTGAGGGGCCCAGTAGATATTACCGAACAAGTTCGTAGATACGCAAGAGATAGATATGGAAGGATAAAATAGTAAAATGGCAAGAATGACAAATAAGAAAAGAGCTCAAACCAATAAACAACTTTGGGAAAGGGCGAATAATAGTCATAGACAAAGATGGCAGGCTCTTAGCCAAAAAGGTTTTGACTTTTATTTAAATGAACAACTTTCAAAAAGAGAAGTAGATTCGTTAGAAGAAGCAGGGATGCCTACATTCACTATTAATAGAGTAACTCCTATTATAGAGATTATGAAGTATTTCGTTACTGCTAACAATCCAAGATGGAAAGCAGTCGGAGCCACAGGAGATGATGTTGATGCTGCTCAAGTTCATTCAGATATTGCAGATTATTGTTGGTATCTGTCTAATGGTAAATCTTTATATAGTCAAGTAGCTCTTGATAGTCTAACTAAAGGAGTAGGATATTTTCTTGTAGATATAGATAGAGATGATGACCGTGGAATGGGAGAAGTTAAATTTAAAAGAATTGAACCATATGATGTGTATGTTGACCCTGCCAGTAGAGATTTCTTATTTAGAGATGCAACTTTTGTAACAATTAGAAAGAATCTTTCAAGGTCAAGTTTGATAAATATGCTACCTGACCACGAAGCTAAGATAAAGAAAGTATCAAGAAGCACTGAGATTGTATCATATTCACAGAGAGATACAGAAGAATCATTCTCTATACAGCCTGAAGATATTACAATGGGTGTCAACTTAGATGCTGAAGATGAAGATATTATCCCATACTATGAAACATATTCTAAGAAGAAATTTGCATATCGAAATGTATTCATTAGAGTAAAACTGAGTCCTGCAGAATTAGATGTTATAAAAGAACAAGTAGAAGAAAAGCTAGATGAATTTCAAAAAGAGATAGAAGTAGGATTAATAGAAAAAGAACTTCAACTCCAAGAAGCTGTACAAGCAGGTGAAATGGTACCTGAAAGAGCTGAGTTAGAATTAGAAAAATCTAAAAAGATGGCTATTCAGGCTATTGAAGAACAAAGGATGCAATTAACAGCTGAGGCTCAAGATGCTGCCACTACTATTTCACAACAGATAATGAGTGAGTCTGATTATAAAATATTAGAATCAAGTGATGCCAGTAGAAATATTGTTGATGCAATAAAGTTTCATGAGAATAGAGTTATATTAACTTGCACAGTTGGTGATGATGTATTCTTGTATGAATATACTTTACCAATTACTGAATATCCTATAGTTCCTGTTCCATATATGTACAGTGGAACTCCATATTCTATGAGTGCAGTTGTTCCTCTTATTGGTAAACAACAAGAGATAAATAAATCTCATCAGATTATGTTACATAATGCAAACCTCGCTTCTAATCTTAGATGGATGTATGAAGAAGGTTCAGTCCCTGAAGAAGAATGGGAACAATATTCATCTTCGCCAGGTGCTTTATTAAAGTATCGTCAAGGTTTTGCATCTCCAACTCCTGTATTACCGGCTCCAATCAACAATGCTTTTTATACAGTAGTGCAAGAAGGAAAGGCAGATGCAGAATATATAAGTGGAGTACCATCTGCGATGATGGGATTTACACAAGAGCAGCCTGAAACATATAGAGGGTTACTTGCAAATGATGAGTTTGGAACTAGAAGATTAAAAGCATGGATGGGTAGTATTGTAGAACCTGCTTTAGAACATTTAGGTAGAGTATTTCAGCAAATGGCTCAAAAACATTATACGATTGAAAAAGTATTTAGGATTACACAGCCTGAAGCTGGTCAGATGCCTCAAGAAGAAAAAGAAGTTAAAATTAATATACCTATTTATAATGATTATGGAGAAGCGATAGGAAGATATAAAGATTATTCCACTGCAAGATTTGATGTAAGGATAGTATCAGGAGCTACGATGCCTGTAAACAGATGGGCATTATTAGAAGAATACTTTAGGTGGTTCCAAGCTGGATTAATAGATGATATTGCTATGATAGCTGAAACAGATATTAGAAATAAAGAAGGAATTGTCGAAAGGAAGTCAGTATATTCACAACTTCAAGGACAATTATCTTCAATGGAAGAAGCTATGAAAGATAAAGATGGAACTATTGAAACATTAGAACGTCAACTTGTACAGGCTGGTATTAGAATGAAGGTCGGACAAGCTTCCAATGAAATAAGAAAAGATGTAATAGATACGCAGGCACAACAGAAATTACTCAAAGGAATGTTGAAAGTTGAGTTCCAAAGACTTCGTGATGAGATGAGAAACGACTTAAAGCAAGATAAAGAGCAGAGTGAAAAAGAATAGTTGTAACTTTAGCATTAAAGTTTATAATTTATCAAATTAATAAAATGGAGAAAAACGTATGGCTCAAGAACAAGGCAACGCCGTTATGGCCCCCGAATTAGAGACTACAAATCCAAATCCCGAAGCAGTTGACGCAGTCATTGGAGGTGGCGATGATTTTTTCGCAGCTCTCGATGAAAGTGTTAATGGTGGGATATTAGACGAAACTTCGCAGCTAACCTCGGATTCTAATAGTGATAACACACTGACGAGCCCCAGTGAAGTTCAACCGCATGTTGAAACAAACCCAGAAGTGGTGGATGTTGAAACGATGCAAAAAAGGTATAGTGATTCAAGCAGAGAAGCTAGAAGGCTCAATGGAAAACTCCAAGAGATAGAACCTTATATGCCAATCCTTGATGCTATGCGAGATGACCCCAATTTAATTACTCATGTGAGGAATTATTTTGAGGGTGGTGGACAGACACCTCAGAATATGGCTCAACAACTCAACCTTCCAGAAGATTTCGTGTTTGATGCCGAAGATGCTTTTGGGACTCCCGAATCGGATTCCGCAAAAGTACTTGGCGCCACGATTGATGGCATTGTCCAACGTAGGCTTGGAAAAGCTTTAAAAGGACAGAGGTCTGAGAATCATAGGTTAGCAAAAGAAGCATCTTTTCGTCAAAATCATGAGATGGATGACGAAGAGTGGGGAACGTTCGTTGACTTCGCAAAGTCTAAATCTCTTGAATTAGAAGATATTTATTATTTAATGAATCGTAAGAATCGTGATAATAAGATAGCTAGTAAAACAAGAAATGAGATGCGCAATAAAATGCGTGAAGTACAAGATATTCCAAGCTCCCTTGCAACCACTGGCGGAGCGCAGGTCGAGAAATCTCCTGATGACCGAGTATTTGAATCCTTATTAGGTGCTGAAAGCGAATTGGAAAAGGCTTTTAGTTTTTAAAATCTTTTAGTTTTTAAAATACTTTAAGCCATAACGATTAAATAAAAGGTGATAATATGGCTGATGTATTTGGTGCAAGTACTTATTCAGATGTGGCAACATGGTCTGATGGTACTTCAAAAGACACAGGTGACCTTAGACGAAAATACAGTTTCGGTGATAGAGTTTCTGAGTTAGCGATAGCTCAAGACCCTTTCTTCCGATTTGTATCTAAAGTCGCAAAAAAGCCTACCGATGACCCCGAGTTTAAATTCACAGAACGTAGACCATCTTATCATAAGAGATATGCGTACGTTGTTGGTTTCACGAAAAGTGGGACTAAGACAGTTAATGACGCAACTCTTACAGATACTTCATCTGCCGCTCTAACCACGACTGCTGGTCAAGAAGTTAAGCTTTACTTAGCTACTGACTACAAATCAAGTGGTAATATTGGCAGTTCTATTGGTAATTCTGCGAATGACATACTAGTTGGACAATCAGGAACTGAACCTGGATTTCTTATGCAAGACCAGGTTTTAAAAGTTCCATTGAATAATAGTACAGCTTCAGCTGCTGAAATTACTTCAGTAGATGTTGATGACTATATTCTTGTTCGTATTGATACTGTGCATTCTAAGGGTAGTACCTCTTATGCTACATATGATACGAGTGATGGAGCTGCTGATTCCGCAAGGAGCGTATATTCTGTACCAGTTACAGGTACTATTGTTAAAGCTCCTACGGCTGCAACTAGCACTGAACTAACTTCCTACGTTAATAATGTTCCATTAGGAACATCTTATCATGCAAATATAGCTAACGTTCTTGAAAAGATGCGTTGCTATGTTGTAGGAACTGCTCATGGTCAAGGTACTGGTTATCCTGAAACATGGAAAGACCAACCTTTCTCAACCGGTTTTGGACTAACTCAGATTTGGAAAACAGCACTTGCGATGGATAATACCACTCGCGCAACGGTGCTCAAGTACGAACCTAATGAGTTTGCTCGAATCTGGCGTGAAAAACTGATTGAACACAAATGGGATATCGAAACATCGTTGTTATTTGGCTCTCAAGCTTCTGTTGACAGTGTACAGTACACTCAAGGAGCTGTTGATTTTATTATCAATTATGGTAATATCTTCAGTGGTTCTGGTATGGGTGGAACTGGCACAAAATCTCAAGATGATTTTCTTGATGATATGTCACAGTTCTTAGACCCAAGGCATAACAATGCAAATGCAACTTTGTTTATGGTACCGACTGATGTTTATAATTGGCTTCATAAGCTAAGTGGATACTTTTCCGCTAATGTAAATAAAGTAAGCGTTACTGACACTAGTAGTGGTGGTCGTGCTAATTTTAGCATTGGTGCAAAAAAGAATGTATTTGGCGTAGACATTACACAGATTTATACTCCTTATGGAGTTATGAATACTACTCGTAATGTGCATTTAGACGGAACGCAAGTGAAAATGCTTGGTCTTAATATGAGTCATTGTAAATATCGTCCTCTCATTGGAAACGGCTTGAATCGTGATACTGCGATTTACGTTGGTGTTCAAACATTGGAAAACAGTGGCGTTGACCGTAGGGTTGATTTAATTCAAACCGAAGCTGGTATGGAATGGCAGATGCCTGAAGCCCATGCCATTTGGAAATAGGGGGTATAGACTATGGCTATTGCTCTTTACGGACAAAATAAGCAAGGTACAAAAATAAATGACCTTATAGACGATGTAAGAGTATATAAATTCGAACATGCCCCAATGGTCGAAGATGCGACAAGATTAGGTGGAGCTGCAAAGCTTCTTGATGGTTCAACAGAAGAACAGGTATCACTCCTGTTTCCTGATGGACTTAATCTAAACGCAGCTTACATGGGTGCTTGTACGGTAGATGCTCCTTCTGGAACTTCAGAAGGAATGACTTGGGAACAAGCTGATACGAATAACCTCGGTTATCAATTTGTTATGTGTCATAGAAGCTTTAAAGGTATAGACGGTGTTGATACTTTCACCATCGGTTCTACTCCTGCTTTCTATATGAAACATAAGATAAAGATTGGTACTGTTGGAAGTCTCGATTATTGTATGGCTGGTTTCAGACTAAAGTCACAGACTCATGTGGCTGACCCAAAAGCTACTTATACAGATTATGCTTGTTTGGATGTAGATAATGGTGATGTTAAAGTAGAAACTGCTTTAAATAACTCCACTGCTACTCCAACAGACACTACTGATAATTGGGCTGATGGTGAAACTCATACGATTGAAGTGTATGTTTCAGCGGCTGGTGTTTCTACATTTAAATTAGATGGAGTAGACCCTACTGTGAATACTCATACTCATACATTTGATGATGGTGATGTCGTAACTCCGTTCTTCGTAGCAATGAAAGATGCTGGAGCGGGTGCCGATGTTGTACATATCGAATTAGAGGTTGGATTACAATAAAAATCTGAAGTTGGCGAGGTAATAGCGTCATATAAAGATTACAAGTATAGAGAGGCTCGATACTTCTCTATACTTCTATGGCAACAACAAATATATCTACTGAGATAGTTTCTATCACAGGAGTAACAGCTCATGGAGCTTCTGATGAGTTCATTGTGTCTGCGCAGAAGTTTGTAGCAGCGAGTATCCCTAAAGATTTATTAAGATGGGCTGCTTCTCTTACAACTGCATCTAGTCATGGTGGAAATACTTCACAAGGGGTTAATATAGTTATGCCCACTGCGACTGATAGTATATTAGATGTGTCTAGAAATGGAT
>Ga0208450_1000737_pt1 | contig 16920 bp, 25 predicted proteins | sample MalvireepMed_908_FD_184249 | JGI IMG/M metagenome (GOLD analysis project Ga0208450, IMG submission 184249) | Marine viral communities from the Global Malaspina Expedition - Malaspina viral metaG DeepMed_908 (SPAdes) (version 2) | ecosystem: Environmental > Aquatic > Marine > Oceanic | place... | reverse complement strand
AGTGATTTGACCAGCATCGAAAGGGCAATCACAAAACTCGACACCGAATTCGAGGCACTAAACGCATAAGACCAAGGGGGGAGGGCAACCTCCCCCACTCTTTAACATGAACAAACAAACACAAAAAGTAATTAAAGAGATGTTAACCGAGAACACGGGCCGCCATATGTTAGACAGCGGCGGCGCACAAGGTAGGCATTGGCAACGCAACCAAGGCCGAGACTTTGAGGCCGAACCAGAAACCCTAGCAGAGTTCTCCATCTGGAAACCACAAGATCACGAGCCAAAAATTGAAATCCAAATAACTCACAACTTGTATCATTGGATGGCAGAAAAACTAGAATACAACGAGCGCGTTGACTCCATCTTTCACAAGTATGCCAACCGTAAATCACAAGTTGACCTGCATTGGCCGACTAACATTGAGAACTTCACCAAGTATTTCAACGCTTCATCCATTCACGGCACAAAGCCGATGGGAGCAAACACTTACAACGGCGAGTGCTTATTATCTCAAGACCTACAATACACCCAATTCTCGACAGACTTCGGTGATCTTGTAGCCATTCAAATCCACAACGGAGCGGATGCACGAGGTGGATACACCAAGCCGCGCATTTTTGATTGTGATGAATCCTTCTTTTACTACACCGACGCAACGCTGTGGGCGGCAAACACCCTTGACCCCAACCAGACCATCATGCCATTCGGCATAGAGGACAACTCTCACAGTTGGCATACAGACGACGGCTACCACTTTTACGGTAACGACTGCAAGGATCTCGGAACCTACAATGCAACCGATGACCCACAACTACGGGGCAAAGGCCACATTTTCGTAGAGGACGGCGACGCCTACTCACCCATCAACGGTGCAATCTTGGAGGCAACCGCATGAACAACAACGAGCGAGAACTCTGGCTGCTAAACGACGAAGCCCTGTACAATTTCTGGAAATCAACTCGTTTATCCAAGCGAGAATTCCTGAAGAAATACAAAGAAAACATTGACCAATACATAAAAACAAAATGATAGCTCCACTAATAAACGCGAGAATCCTACTACTTAAACACACAGTCGTCTGCCTAGATGCTCCCAAACGACTGGAGCGTCACACGATAGCGCAAACGACAAAGGGTGGCCTCTTAATTGCTGGCCACATCTACAATGCAACCAAACTAGCTGATGGCTCGGCATTGCTTACGCAAGACAACTGGCAAAAAGCCTGTACTTTTGATAACATTGACCCCGCCAGCAAATTCGTAGTATTCAGCAAAGAAAACCCATACCAATGAGAAAGATAAGTAGACTAGCCGCTCTCGCCTTTATCAACGAGCGCAAATTCAGCCGAGACAACACAAAAGTCCGATCATTCCCCACAATTGGCGGCAATATGACCGAACTTTACTTGCACGGCAACATAATCGCCCGAAAACGAGGCGATAAAATCCACCTAACACTTGCCGGTTGGGGTACACCAACAACCCGCGAACGCCTCAACACCCTACTCAATGAGATGAACAGCAAACTACGATTCCACCAGCACAAGCACGAACAATATGTGTGGTGCATCGGTGCTGACAGTCCGTCCAAGCCCATAAATGCCCGAAGCTGGTACTTGCTAGAGGACACGGGACTATCCGAGTTATGATACACCCTTGGAAAAAAGATTTTGCAGACTTGCCATACGGTTGGAGCAGTAGAAAGGAAGGCAAATACACTAACTGGAAATCACGCAACAAACTAACACTCGAAGAGATACACACCCTCCGATACAACCACAACTACTTAAAGAACAACCCTCAATACGCTAAATACTCTGAAGAATACAAAATGCATTGTTGGATTCCACCATTAACAATCCTGTTTCCAAAAGATAATTCTATCCAAGAATATGGCAGATTCTAAAATTACAAACTACATCTCATTCGACTATGCGTTCAAAAGGTTTGCCATTCGGCACGGCATGACAACAGCCGAGATTGGCAGACAAGAATCACGCACCATGAATTACAAAACAGATTTTCCAAACAAGAAGCGACGAGTAAACAGAGCAAGAAAAGTCTATGGCAACCCTCGCAAGTGGGTTAGATGGGCAAAGAAACACGAACAAACACAAGCAAAATGGGACTAGACCAAATAGCCATTGCCAAGAAAGGCGATGATGAAAAAGTAATAGCCGATTGGCGCAAGCACAATAGGTTACAGGGCTGGATGGAGTCACTCTATCGCAGCCAAGGAGGCACAGGAGACTTTAACTGCCAGCCAGTTAAACTAACCATTGACGACATTGACTCGTTAGAGACCGTCGTTCGCAAGGCAGACCTACCAAAGACAGAAGGATTCTTTTTTGGTAGCGATTCCTATGAGTGGGACATGAACTACTATGCCAACAAAGACCTAGAATTCATTGCACGGGCCAGAGAAGCCCTTGCTGACGGTTGGACTGTAACCTACGATTGTTGGTGGTAAAATGAAACAGGAATACAGACACACCAAGCCTATCAGGGGTAAAGACCCTGACTTTAAGGAAGAAGAAATCAAAGAACAGGAAAAAGAGAGTTGCCCTCAATGTGGTGGTTGGGGTGGCGAGTCGTGGAATGACTCACCCTTCGAGGGGTATCTGCCCTGCTATAAATGTGGACTATAAAAACCAACTGCTGCATTATGATTACCAGTAGTAATGCACCATTACCAATCGCTACATTATGTGCGCCGGTTGTAAACCAGCACTTTAACCAATAGCAACATTATATGTACCAGTAGTAATGCACCACTACATTTGGGAAATTAGCGAATTTTATCGGGAAATGTTGACTGCAATTATTGGTGGTATTTTAATTCGTGAGAATATACGATGCGTGAACACGGGTGTTTGTGAGAATCTACAAAGTGGCAGGAAAGTCTTGTACTTCGTACTCGAAAAACCAATAAGTGAAAAAGGAGAACAGCAAATATACAATCTTGTGGAAAAGCTCCACAACAAACAAAATGAAAACTAAACAAACAGATGCCTACGACTTCAATGTCGTCAGGCAATCCATATACTCAAAAGGCGTGAGAGTTGACGGCTTTGTCGGCAACTTCCGCGAGGACACAGGCGAGTGCTTGGCCGTAACAAGCAAGAAATACAAGATCGTTCAGAACAAAGATGTTCTGGAGACAATCGAATCCTGCCTAGACTACGGTGGTTTCACCAGACAAACCTACTCGGTAGCTGGTGGTCGTCGGATGTACGCTGTTTACGACTTTGATAGTGAGCAGCGTGAGATAGTGCCGGGAGACAACCTTGGATTCCGTCTCCTTGCCAAGAACTCCTATGATGGCTCAACTGGAGTCACCCTAGCTGCCGGTCTACTGCGTTACATCTGCTCAAATGGCATGGTTTCAATGGCCAAGGAAAGTCAAGTGACCAAGGTACACAACAACCGCATCGACCTAAAATTCTTGCGGGACACAATCAAGGAGTCACGATTTCAATGGCTTGCCGCCGTTGATTTCTATAAGGCAATGTCTAACCGACAGATAACACAGGATGAAGGTTCCGTTCTCATCAAGAAGATGGAGCTTGGCGACCGTCGAGCAAAGAGAATCGAGGAAACATGGACTAATCCAACCTATGAATTAGACCATCGCCGCAACATCTACAACCTGTACAACGCTGTCACTCAAGAACTCACCCCTCTTTCAGAGAAGAGTTTTGAGTTAGCCCAGCGCACTTCTCACCGTGTACTCAACTTCCTAGCAAAGCAATGAGTTGGACTTCACTAGACGCTTGGGGCCAGCGTGAGAACGAAACTCCCCCCATTGAAAAGGAGGAGATAAAGGAAATAACAATCAAGCTCACCTTTGAACACTCGTCTTTCGACGGGCATCCTAGTGAGTGGGATTGGAAAAAGATATTGAAAGTAGATTGGGTTGATGTAGAAGAAGTCAATGCCTGATCTGATAACTCAAGACCCACACATGCTTGACCAAATTCGGTTTGCTCAAGTATTGACCAGCCGAGACGACCCCGTCCTAGTGACGGGGGAGTCCGGCACGGGTAAAGAGGAGATGGCCAACATCCTACATGGCAACCGAAGGCAAGGCCAAACCGCAACCAGCAGACATCGCCACGGTGACAACTTCGTCCCTGTCAATGTCACAACTCTTCAACCAGAACTCTTTGAGTCACAAATGTTTGGCCACGCGCAAGGCGCTTTCACGGGTGCAACCCGTGACACAACCGGCCTAGTCCAGCAAGCTAACGGCGGCACACTCTTCCTTGACGAGATAGGCGAGCTTCCCCTATTGATCCAACCCAAACTCTTGCGATTCATTCAGCACAAGAACTTTCGCAAAGTAGGAAATGCCAAGCTAACAGCAGCCAACTGTCGGCTAGTCTTCTCAACTAACAAAGACCTCCGCATTGAAGTGAGAGAGAAACGATTCAGACTAGACCTGTTCCATCGCATATCGATCTTCATAATCCAGACAACCCCATTGAGAGAAAGACCCGACGACATCACGCTCTACCTGACAGAAACAGGCTTTGACAAGAAAGAAGCTAAAGACCTCACCAACAAAATAACAAATTTAACAGAACTATCTGGAAACTATAGAGAATTACAAAGCATTATCGCACGATACAAAGTGTTAGGCGAATTAGTCATCTATCAGTAATACCAACCCCCAAAAAGTTGGCACACTTCCTGCTAACATGTCATCGGGTTTAACAATTGCCCATTTATGAAATATAAACAAGAGAAATTCATCGAAGGAGACTTCAAGGGACTAAAGTTCTATGTTCCTGTCTTTGAAACTATCGAAGAGGTAGTCTCAGCATACACAGAACCGACCTGTCTTGCCCTTCTCAATCAACAGATACAGTCCCGGCTGAGAACCAAGACAAAGAACAATCTACCCAAGAATCTACCATCCTCCCAGTTGGAAAGATTCAAGGAAGATATATTCCAAAAATACCCTGACGGCTGTGTCTTGTCACAAGACCAAGCTAAAGAGTGGCATCCAACTGTCAAGGAACTGTCGGCTCGCAAACTATTCCTCCTGTCCGAAGCGGCTGTCGCTGCTGGTGAACATGATAAGGCCAGAGAATTAATGGAACAATGCAAAGCAAAGACACTTTCATAGCATCCATTCCTCACAAGGAATCGATGAAGCTAAAGCGGTCGAGCTACTCGCCATCGGCGGCAAAGCAAATCCAGCCAATTCTCGACCGTCTATTGGAGACAGGCAAGGATGTCTACATGACCACAGAGTCCACCGGCTACTCGCCCAACACTCTCTATGTCAAGTTCAACGATGGATTCAAGTTCATCGTCGATAACTTTGACGAGAACAAGTACACACTCCTACGCTCTCGTGTCTCCGTACGCAAACTCGACGGTGGAATCCTTGTCTACTTCAAGGACACATCAAAGAACCGTCTGGCAAGCCGTGAGATCGAGTACGAATACAATGACAGTCTCAAGTGGAAGAACGACCTCGAAACTTGGTACAAGACAGCCCCAGAAGAGGAACTGTTTGAGCGTAAAGTTGCCGTCAGTCCTGACGACAAGGAGTGGGTACACAATCTGATTGGCCCGGAGTCCGAAGTGGACATAACTGAAACAAGCGTACGAGTAATGAAATGACACTACTAGACCTTATCGGATTAATCTATCTCATCATCTTCTTTGGCTGTCTAATCTTGGCAGCCTTTGACATCAAGACATGACATTGGAGCAACTACTGGACATATCAGTTGATCGGCTGGAGAAGATGACAGACTCAGAACTTCTAGCCCACATGGAACCATACCTGAAGATCGCTCGTCCACCGGAAGCTGAAGAACTGCAACTAACAAAGAAAACTCGCGGAAGAATAAACCTTGAAAACCTTATTAGAAAAAAGTGAAGACAGGTACATCCTGAGAATAGATGCCTCGGCATACAGAGAGGCAACCTGTGACCTGAAGATGTACTACACAATCGTTCGTGGTCTGAGAAACAACGACTTCAATCACAAGATGGAGTACGGCACAGCCTATCACAAGGCACTTGAATCATTTTACGCCACGGGCGACAAGACCGAGGCAATGTCAGCTGCCATTGCTCATTACACAAAGCCTGAAATCATTGTGCCTGAAACTGATTGGCGAACTGCCGGTCACTTGGCCAACTGCCTCACTCAATACTTCGATAACTACGCAGATGTGGATGGTCTTGTAGTCGAGAAACACGAGGGCAAACCTCTGCTTGAGATGAAGTTTGCTTTCCCGTTCTACACCAACGGCACAATCGATGTTCTTCTATGTGGCACAATAGACTTCATTGGAACCTACTTCGGACAACCAATTCTTTGTGACCACAAATCAACAGCTGTCACAGCCGTTGACAGGTTCTTGGATGCCTTCCGAATGTCCACGCAACTCATGGTCTACACAATGATCCTTCGCAAACTCTTTCCCGACAAAAACTATCAGGCAGTTATCAACGGCATCTTCCTCTCTCGCTCTGGCAAGAACAAGTTCCAGCGTAGTGCCATCTTGGATTTCACGGAGGACAGGATGAAAAAGTTTGAGCTGCACTTGACTGAGACCGTCGTAAAGTTTGTTGATGTCCTAACCGAAAGTCTGGATGGAGAGCCAAAGTTTCTCCCCAACTTCAACTGTTGCGAGACAAAGTTTGGCATGTGCAGATTCGCTTCAATCTGCAATGCCGGTGAATTTGCTGAGAATGTGATCGACAATGATTACTATACAAAACTCTACGATCCGTTAAAGTTCCAGACATGACCGATCCTGAGATAAAACGACTGGCACTTGCACATTTTGTACGCGAAGCACCCAAGAAATTTGAGAGAGGCATGCTTGAACACAACCCAACCGGCGACAAAGGCATGTGGAAAATGTCGCTCGAACAACTTGTGGACTCTGCCATTGAAGAGAACATCGACCAATTTCACTACCTCGTTGTACTGAAACAAAAACTGAAAAAATGAATAAACCCCTGATTGGAATAGTTGGTTCCAGCGGAACCGGCAAATCGACATCGCTGAGAAATCTACCACTCAAAGATACAATTATCGTTGATCTTGAGCGCAAAGGTTTCCCATTCAAGGAAGCCAAAAACTTCCAGACCATCACCGCAACAATGCTGCCTGAGATAGAGAAGGCAATTGAAACGGCCACGAAGAACGCCGACATCGTTGTCATTGAGTCGTTCACAAAATATTGTGAAATCCTCATAGACACGGCCCAGAAAATGTACAAGGGCTACGATGTCTGGTCACACTACAACAAGTCAATCCGCAAGACCCTTGAAAGCCTCAAGAACGAGAAAGCAATAGTCGTTGTCACGGCCATTGACGAGATCGTCAAGATCATGCAACCAACTGGCGGCGAGTACAACACCCGACGCATCAAGGTGCAGGGTAAAGTCCACGAAGGCTGCATTGAGAAGGAGTTTTTGTTGGTCTTGTTCACCGAAGTCAGGCGCGAGAAAGATTCCATCGAGTATTGTTTTCAAACAAACTCTGACGGAGTAACCTCCGCAAAGACCCCGATGGGAATGTTCAGCGACCTGTACATACCCAACGATCTCAACACCGTCATCAACAGTCTGGAGGAATACTATGCCTAATTGGATTAACATAAATACTGAAAACAACAAAGTGTTCAAAGGTGATGTCTTGGTGAACCTAGATTCTGGTGTGGTTGTATCAAAAGAGGATGATGAAGGTGGCACAAAAGTCTGGTCACTTCATGGTGGCGACCGTTATCTTTTCGTTGACAACACTATTTATGACAATGTCACTGACAGTATAAAGGGTATAGACTACTACTCAAGAATAGATGAGATTGATTGGAGTCCTCGTGTTTCCAACTGTTTCCGTAATTGCGGAATTAAATATATGGGTGATCTTCTCAACAAGACCGAACATGATCTGTTAATGATACGCGCTTTTTGGAAGAAGAGTTTGTCTGAAGTAATACACAAACTAAAGGAACACAATTTACAACTGAAATCTCTATGATACATGGGTACAAGGGTGCTATTAAGATGCAACTGGGTTGTGTTCGCGGAGACTGTCATCTTCGTATCCTTTGACCTGCATTGATCGCCCGTGTGTCAATTTAATTTCTTGCATGATGCAAGGATAAAACAAAACAATGCCTACTATAAACCTGAATGATGTAACAGAGAACGCAAGGCCGTTTCTGCCATCGAATACCTACACGATCCGTGTCGCTGATGCGGAGAGTAAGACATCTCAAGCTGGCAACCCTATGGTTGTTCTGTCTTGGGAGATCGTTGCGCCTGAGTCTATCGAAGATGATACCTTGGGAAATGTCAAGATTGCCGGGTTACAATTCCGTCAGTTCTTGCCGTACATAGAAAAGATGGCGGGTCGTATCAAGAAGATACACCGCACTCTTGAACTGTCATCCGACATCAAGTGTTCTGATGAGAACAACCCTTGGGAGACTGTTCAACCTGACCCTGACATTTACAAGGGAAAGGCTGTCTATGCCACGATCAAAACGGAGCCGGTTCCTAGGAAGAACGAAAACGGTGAGGCTATGCTTGACCCCGCAACGGGCGAGCCAGTCACCTTTAACGGCTATTCAGTAAACGAAATAGTATCCGCTGCACCTGAGTTGGATATTGTAGTTCCTTAACAATCGAGGCTGGGTAAACTGGGCTGATAATAACCAGTTTTTTGTGCGTCGTAACCGTGACCAGCCTTCTTTTTAATACAATGAAAGAAATACCATATGCGTTTTCACGCACCATACACACACTAGTCAGCAACATACTAGAGAAGACTGAATCATTTTCTGGTACAATTGATTACATACGCATCCCAAAACCAGTAATGGATTCCGGAGTTTACATCTTGTTAAAGAGTAGTCGGCCTGTTTACGTTGGACAATCTCAATGTGTAATGAGCCGCTTGTGTAATCATGTTGTAAACGAACCCAAGGACTTTGATGATGTCTTGGTGATTAAACAAAACAAATCGTTTTCTCACGAAAGACATCAGCTTGAGAGAGAGTTAATATCGTTATACAAACCCGCATTAAACACAAGGGGAAATTCAGATCATTACAGAAACAGTACACAATTTCTTCTGGCTGAAGAGAAAGCCGGTAGAATAACATCAGAACCTATTGTAGTAAGATGAAAGAAAATTACATAAGCGCAGTTGACGAGGTTGTTGATTTGAGGGCCAAGATCAGGTCACTTGAATGGCAAGTCGAGAGTTATGACAGGTCAGAAAGACTTGCATGGAAACGTGTTCACGATTTGGAATATGAAAGAGATTCAATCGATAATTGATGATATTTGCGTCAAGCATTCTCAATATGCGCAGCCGCTTGAGCGGCTGCGCATAATAAGTATGGACAAGGTTGCAGAGGCTTTGGCTGATGGTTACTTGTCTGGGATACACGACATAATCCTGATGCTTCAGGATTCCATGAAGGACAGGGATGGCAAGACAATCAAGGAGAGACTGAAAGAACAGGCACTCAATGCGGCACAAGCCAACGATAAACTACAGCGGTCTGACGATACTTCTGGACAATCCAAGTAGGTTCGATAACTGCGAACTTATCTCTGGCTACGCCGGTCATCTGTTTCAGGGTGCGCTCAACATCCCTCGCCAATCATGCGACATTAGGTTGCTGAATACACTTGGCGAGGGGTTTCTGCCTGACACAAAAGTCATTCTGTTGCTTGGCGAAAAGTCTCTCAGGACATTCAAGAACATAGCATTGGGTGGTCAGCGTGGTTGTCCTTGGATGGCACACGGCAGAACCTACATGGCAACCTTCCTCCCACAAGATGCCATAGACAGGAAAGCCTACTTCAACCCGTTAGCTAACGAGACTGAACTTGAGTATGAGACAGTCAGGCACGGCAAGACCAAGCGCAGCAACTGGCGATTCTGGATGTTGCGTGATGTGTCCAAGGCTGCTCAATACCTGAAAGACCCGCCAAGACCAGAGAGCGGCGAGCTAATCACCTATCCCAAGGAACAGGAGATCATTGACCTCCTAACAAACACCAAGGATAAGGAGATGTTCTTCGACATTGAAACAAACCCACAGCTTGAGATGACCTGTTTCGGTTTCTCCTTCGGCCCCGATAAGGGTTGGTGTGTCCCGATGCTTCAGCTAAACCATTATCACTATGACAACACCCACAAAATCCTTCGCGCACTAGCCATCGCTCTCCGTGACAACATCGTAGTCATACACAACGCCCTGTTCGACCTTTTCGTCATAGCTTATCGCTACGGCATACCAGCCCCCACTCGTGTCTATGACACGATGCTATCTCATCACCGACTATTCCCTGAAGTTGAGAAGTCGTTGGGCCATTGTATCTCGCTGTACACAGACCAGCCTTATCACAAGAACGAGGGCATCTTTAACCCGCAGAACAGCAGCGAATTCCAGCAACTTTACGAGTACAACATCAAGGATGTGCTGACGATGGCCCTAATCAAGCCGTCCATCGATCAGCTGGCCAAGACCTTGAGAGCCGAGGAGTCCATTGAACAGGTCAACTCTATGGTTCGACCCTACTTAACTGCGATACTTCAAGGCATACGAATCGACACACCAGAATTGCAGATGATTAGAATGCACAATGACCGTTATCAATATCAAGTTAAACGGATGCTATCATTGTTGCTTGGCCGCGATGTTAATCCTAACAGTCCCAAGCAAGTCTCGGAGTATTTGTATGCTGGCTTGAGCCTGAGAAAACCTGACCGTGATGCTACGAATGAGAAAACCCTCTTACAACTGCGCCTGAAACACGATCTACCGGCTGTCTCCCTCATCATCCGTTACCGATCAGTCGCCAAGGAGTCTGGTTTGTTGAAGTTCCCGCCATACGAAGGCTTATACACCAAGCCAATGGCTGACCGAATTACAACCTCATATAATTTAGCCGGGACAACGACCTTCCGTCTTGCGAGTCGTCGTCTGTTAGGCAAGTGGGGAACCAACATCCAGAACATACCAAAGAAACTTCGTCGCCTATTCATTGCCGACAAGGGCAAGATACTTGTGCAAGTGGATCAAGCTGGGGCTGAAGCGATGATCGTTGCTTATCTTTGTATGCGTGGAAACTTTCGTATGCTGTTCAGCGAGGGAATCAAGTCGCATGTCTACGTTGCCTTGCGTTTGTTCGAGGCTGTCTGGCAAGATAAACTTGGTCGAAGTGTCAGGGAATTCTGTGACGCACCAATCGACAAGCTGAAGGAGATGAAAGGTTGGGATGAACTTAACACTTTAATCAAGGATAGTGACGAGTGGCCAGCTAACTGTCGTTACTACTTCATGGCAAAGATGGTCTGTCACGCCAGCAACTACGGCATGAAAGCACCAACCTTCAGAGTCAACATGCTACAGAAATCTCAGGGCGCAATCGCGCTTGAGAATAAGGAAGCGTCTCGCTTCCTTAAAACCTACCACAAACTGTTTCCAGAAATTAAGCAATGGCATAATGAGACTATTATGACGCTGAAGAATACCAAGATGCTCAGGAACCTCTTTGGCTATCCTCGAACCTTCACCGGCTTCATTGATGAGTCGATGCACAAGGAGGCTTATGCCTTTGTCCCGCAGTCAACTGTCGGCTGCATAACCAATCTAGCCTTTGTCGAGCTACAAAATCGACAAGACCTGATGGACTTGGAAGTTGACATCCTCCAAAATAACCACGATAGTGTCTTGCTTCAATGTCCGGAAGAACACAAAGAGTTTGTTGCCACGGAGGCAATGAAACACCTGAACCGTAAACTAATCTCCCCTCGCGGCGAGCCATTCCAAATGCGTTCTGAAGCCCTGACGGGATACAACTGGAAAGAAATGTATGCGTAGACCAACTGTATCGTATAATGAAGATGATGTTAATATCAGCGTAGGTATTGACAAGGCACAAGATGAGGAAAACAGCTATATACCGGCGTTGTTTATCACAGTAAATGGTAATGTTTTCCCTGTGGTCACTCTTGATGAGTGGGTAAAAGTTTCAAACCTAGTTAGTTACCTACTCGATGACGAATCTTGAGAAGTGGCGGCATTATCTCAAGGACATAGAATCACCTGACCTCTTCATAGATTGGGGTTTCTATAACCTGATAAGCACCGCGTTGCAGAGGCGCGTCTGGCTTTACCCGGATGCAATGGCAATCTTTCCCAACATCTTTGTGTTGTTGGTAGGGCCACCGGCTTCTGGCAAGTCGCGGGTAATCTCGCAGATCGCTGACATAATCAAGTGTGAGCGACTGATGGAACCTAACAAAGAGAAGAACACAATGGTTCCCATGTATCCCTACGGTGCAGACACAACCACGCAAGAGTCTCTTCTGCGAATGATGTCGAAGGAATGTCTGCGTACATTCAAGGTTCCAGATGAAAGACTTGGTGGTGACGCAAAGAAGAATCGTTCACACTTCTCAATCTGTTTTATGATTGAGGAACTTGGTGTTCTCTTCCGCAAAAACTCTGAGGATATGGTGAACATGTTGAACCAGTTTTATGATGCTCGCAGCTACCACTACAAGAGTAAGCATCAGGGTGAGGACAGGATTTCAAACATCTGCGTGACCCTGATTGGCGGCACAACGCCGATGTTCATACGGGAGGCGTTTAGCGACAAGATAATCTCACAAGGATTCACTTCCCGTGTCATTGTTGTCTATGGACATGAACCACGATTTTACCGGCAGTTTCCCGGCCTGACCGACAAGCAACAGAAATGTCGGGAAGACCTAGTTGAATTCCTGTACAGGATTCACAAGATCGCTGGTGAAGTCAGGTTAAGTAAGGAGGCACAAGAATGGCACAAGGAACTGTATGAGTCAGGCAACCTTATAAATAAACGAGTGAACAGAGACCCACGGCTGGACAATTACTATGGTCGCAAGAATGTTCACCTGTTGAAGACGGCTATGCTTGTACACTTCGCTGACAACATGAACATGGAAGTGTCGTTGGAGGACATGAAGAGGGCGAAGAAGCTGTTGACAATCACGGAACACAAGATGCACGAGGCGTTCAACACCATCGGACGAAATCCAATCGGTGAGATTACAAAACATATCCTTCGTTATATCATCGACTCGGAATCTGGTGTGCGGTACAAGAAACTTTGGCTCAATTTTGTCTCTGACATCACGAAACAGGAGTTGGATCAAGTGCTGGAATTTCTTGTCACAACCGAGCAAGTAGAGAATAATGGGGGCTGGTTCAGGTCAATGGTGGATGATGTCTATGGCACTATGAAATTTTAAGTCGGGTCAGGTGGGGTTCTTTTTTCACCTGTGTTTTCTTTGGTTGAGCGCAGGTTTTTTCTAATCCTGCCTGTTTGTGAGCCTTGGGTTTGGCAAGGCTCGACCGACTAAATCACTTTGCCATTTGATTGCATGTAGCGAAGTATCATGGATTTCTTGATCTGTTTCAGTCTCAGAAACTCCTTCTCCAACTCCATCAACCTCTTGGATTGTTTCTTTGAGATGATTGTTCCCGGCAACATCTCTTCCGGCGCTCCCGGTATGTCACTAACAGTCTTCACACCCAGTTTAAGTCCAGCAATACCAGGCTTTCTGGTGGTTTCCTTGGCAAGCATCGGAAAATTAATCAGGTCACTCGCGCTTGCTTTGATTCCCAAATATCTCATGCGCTCAATTTGATCGCTGACATCCTTCTTGTTAGGCAAAGCTGGAGTCGCCGTCCACATCAGGTTGTACAGTTCCTTCCAGTTATCATCAAATTGTTCTGACTGTTCTCTCTTGTTGTTTGGTCTCTTCTGAATTGCTTTTCTGGCAGCTTCAGCAACGGCGGCTGGCAAGAGTCGTCTGGCTTCAGACACGCTGTTCGCCTCCTTGAAGGCACGACGCGCTGGCCAAGCATACTCGTTACTTATTCCTGACGGTACTCCCGGCCTGTCCAAACCTGTTTCAAGCCTTCTAAACTTCCTGAGTTGTGTGCGAGCATTAAACTCCGACATCTCATCCGACAATGTGAGATGCTGAAACGAATATCGCAAAGTCTGGTTGAGTCCCATGATTGTATTCCGCAGAAACTTCATCCATGCCGCACTCCAACCACTACTAAAAGCCTCCTCAGAACTGAGAAGATGCACAAAATCCTTGAAGATTGTGGTGGCAGCATCTGCCATGGGAAAGGTGAAGCCACCGGGAATACCCTCTGACACACCAAACCGCGATGACCTGTACAAGTCATGTAACAAGGCAGATTGGAAACCAAAATAACCAGCCATTTGCAACGAACTGAGAACGGCATAAGCCTGTTCCTCTGCATTATCCATCTGGATAGCCTCAAGCAACTTGGGTTCACTCCGAACCTTGTTAGCAAGCTCCTCACTGAGATACTTGATTGCCTCACCACCAAGCAATGCACCCAGCGTGGCCTTGAAAAGTGGCAGCGGATCACCTTCAGTTCTCAACGGCATCCAAACATCCTTGAGCATTCTGTCCGACTTCTCAATCGACCATCTTGCAAGTGAAGTGAACATACTTGAGACACCGCGCTGCGTGAACGTCGGCAAACCACGAACATCATAAGTACCTTGATTCATCTCCACCCAAGCTGCTGCCGCATTATCCAGCAACTCTTCTGGAATATCAGAGTTCTTCTTGCCGACATAATCAAACAGGCTAACCTTGCGACCAGCAACAGTTGTCTCACCCATGTGTTCCATCAGGTTCCTGAGTAGTCTGTTAGCTGTCCAATCCCCTTTAGGCAATATCTTGTCCAATGGCCGCATTCTCAGGTTTGCCGAGATAAGCTGGCGACCAAGAGCAAATTGCAATGCGCGAGTTGATTTTTCCAAGACACTCCGACCACCAACAACCAAGGCAACATCGGCCACCTTGTTAATGTTGTCGGAGATTTCGCTGGCGCTCTGATGTGTAAATTCCAAGTTACCAAGGCTGGTCTTATTAACACCTGTCAGGTAACTCTTGACCCAAGCATCTCTGAACTTAAACAAGTGCGTGACCAAGATATGCAAGTCTTGTGTGCGCATGTACGGCAGATCAAACAGATAGGATGAGGCAAGATCACGAAGACCCGCGCCAACACCCAGCCAACTTGATGTAACCATTCGATTGAATGTGCGCGTCCATAAATCCCAACTTTCATAGTAACCAATGTAACCCTGCATTAACGTATCCAACACTTCATGGTTGGACTGTACTGGTCTGTTGTAAGGCTTTATTGACTTGTCTGGTTTAACTATGTCACCGGCATTGTTTACCTTGAGATTGAATGGGCCACCCTTCTCAAGCCCCGGTAAGTCTGGTCTCAGGTAGTTGCCTTCCTGATCCGGTATGCCAAGAATCTTGCGCATCCTGTCGTTACTCTCAATGTGCTTGAAGAAAGCTGCGTCCTTGGAAAAGCGAACAACGTAACGAGTCAATCGCTGAATGGCATTCTGTTCAACCCAATGCGGTGGAATACCCATCTTACCCGTGGCAACACGGAGAGCCTTGTATCTTTGGGAACCAATCCTCTGTTCCTTCATCTTCAGGCTGCTGGCCATCTTATCAAATAACAACCCAAGCCTGTCGCGCTCCTTGAATAGCTTTTCAATGTCCGAAATAATTTCCGCAGTTGGAACATCACTACCTTCTTCCAAACCTAGAAGCGACTGCTCAAGTTCTTCTGGTGTGAGATTCTTGGACTGACTTTCCCAATACTCAATAGCCTCATTACGCAGCTTTTGATATTCAGGGCTGGCTGTCTCGCCTTTCATCATGACACGACGAACCACTTGACTGATGATTTCAGGTGTGTACTCGCGGGTGAACTTGCCGGGAGTCAGGAATGATTCATTGCCCCTGAACACTTCCACCTTCATCCCAATATCATTCTGATACTGTCGAGTGTCCCGATAGATGTTCTCCATCATCCGATCAAAATACCGAATCCTTGCGTTAGTGTTGTAGGCATCGTTTCTGGCCTTGATCGTGTCAGCATCAGCCAAATCTTCCAAACCCAAGTGCTTACGCCAACGCGCATGTTGATAGTCGCCAAGCAAATTAAACTCAGCGGGACTCATCTTGACCTCGCTCAAGGCGAGCATCAGACTTTCTAAGAATCGACCCATCAATTTGCTGTGTTCACCAAGCGTGGCTCTCGCTTGTTTAGACACTTCTATGGCAAGTTCCTTGGCTTCCGGTGTCAGGCCAATCTCCTTTATCCTGTCTATAACAGGACGGAAACTTCGTGTGAGGCGCTGGAACGGTTTCCAAGTCAGGGGTTCCGTGATCTTGAAATCCTTGAGTGTCCCGTACTTGATCTTGTGCGTTCGATCTGTAATCGACTGCTGCATCCCTCTAGGAGTCGCGTCATGCGGGATGGGTGTGTCATCATTAACCATCATTACCGTAGACTCACCACTTATCTTGGTCATTGTCCGGATAGCTTCTGAAGAATTAATTTGCGTATCAGTCTTGGGCAAAACCGGAAGATCAATCACGCGCTCCAAAATCGGCTTCAATCCCTTGATGCCAAGCACCTCTTCAGCTTTCTGGGTCAAGGCATCCACAGCCGATTTTTGGCCAAAGGCAGATTCACCATAAGGAATCTTCTCACCTTCCCAAAGTTCATCTAAACCATAGCGTAAACCTTCCGGGCCTAGCGGATTCCTGTGACCCGAAACACGAACCTTATCATCAAGAACATTCAGGCTGTCCAAAGCACTAAATGTTCTCTTGTTCAACATGCCGTTAAGAATTGTTTGCTCCGAGCCACTTAAACCATTGAAATTATTCCGAATTGTTGATCCCTCAAGACCCAGTAGATTCAACATCGCATCATAGTGGGACAGGAATTCTTCTGGACTCGACCATATATTATCCTTGGCAACCATTCTGGTGGCAAAAGCA
>Ga0208450_1000727_pt1 | contig 17104 bp, 20 predicted proteins | sample MalvireepMed_908_FD_184249 | JGI IMG/M metagenome (GOLD analysis project Ga0208450, IMG submission 184249) | Marine viral communities from the Global Malaspina Expedition - Malaspina viral metaG DeepMed_908 (SPAdes) (version 2) | ecosystem: Environmental > Aquatic > Marine > Oceanic | place... | reverse complement strand
TGCCTAAGAGGGTATTCGACCGTCTGTCTCTGGTAAGCTTGCTGGATACGATGACTCGGCTTCAGAGCCGACCATGAACCGCCGTGGTACGGAACCGTATGCCCGGTGGTGTGAGAGGACGGGGGAGGTAACTCCCCCTCCTACTCGATTTAGTCGCCTCCGCAATTGTGCTTCATCAATGAAAATCCCGGGAATTAACCGGTAACGTCTGAATCAGATGGCTCAAATCCGACAGCCTTCCTGCCATCACGTGAACAATATCGCCTTCTCTTTCCAGAATCCCTTTCACATGTAATAACCGGGCCGTTATCAACGGCTTGCGCTGCCGCCGTGCGGTTTCCAGCCAGACCACCACGTTTACGTTTCCAGTTTCGTCTTCCAGGGTAACGAAGGTGACGCCGGAGGCGGAGCCGGGGCGTTGGCGGCCTGTGACAAGGCCAGCAACCTGAACCGGTCGGCCAGGCTGGATATTCTTGAGTTGTTCCGCGCTGAGACAGAACTTCAGGTGCCCCTGTTCCCGGAGCAGGGCCAGGGGATGGCGCTGCAGGGTCAGGCCCTGGCTGGCGTAGTCGGCCAGTACGTTCTGGCCTTCCGTGGGTTCGGGCAACTGGTAACAGTGTTCTGGCTGGTAATGAGCCGCTGTCTCTTTGGCAAAGAGCTCCGCGGGCTGTTCGTGCTCAAGCAGTTGCCAGTAAGCCTGATGGCGATTAGTGGTAAACGCTGGCATGGCGTTAGCGCCTGCGAGCAGTTCCATGTCGCGTTGGTTCAGGCCGGCCAGGTGACGTAGTTCGGCGGTGGACCGGTAACCTTCAGCCGGGCGATTGTTGTAAAGGCGCTCGGCGCCGCTGGCAGAGAGGCCCTGTATGAGCCTGAGCCCCAGACGCAAATGACGATTAGGCGACTCCAGGGTGTGATTCCATTGGCTGTGGTTTACATCCGGTGGTAGCACGGTGACGTCATGACGACGGGCGTCCTGGACCAGTTGGGACGGTGAATAGAATCCCATGGGTTGGCTGTTGAGCAGGGCGCAGTAGAAAGCGGCTGGGTAGTGGCGTTTAATCCAGGAGGACACATACACCAGCAGCGCAAAACTGGCGGCGTGGGATTCGGGAAAGCCGTAACCGCCGAACCCGCAGATTTGCAGGTATAACCGTTCGGCGAAATCGGCATCGTGGCCCCGTTCCAGCATGCCGTTGATCAACTTGTCCCGAAATGGCGTCAGGTCGCCGTGGGACTTCCAGGCAGCCATCGCACGGCGGAGCTGGTCGGCTTCACCGGCAGAGAAGCCAGCGGCCACCATGGCCAGCTTGATCACCTGCTCCTGGAAGATAGGCACACCCAGGGTGCGCTCCAGAACGTTCCGTACAGCGTCGTTGGGATAGTCCACCGGCTCCAGGCCATGCTTGCGACGCAGATAGGGGTGAACCATGTCACCCTGGATAGGGCCGGGGCGGACGATGGCCACCTCGATCACCAGATCGTAGTACTTTTCCGGTTTCAGACGCGGCAACATGTTGATCTGGGCACGGGATTCCACCTGGAAAACACCGATGCTGTCGCCTTTTTGCAACATGGCATAGGTGGCGGGATCTTCCAGGGGAATATCCTGCATGGAAAAAGGAGCACCCTTTTCCTCACTGATCAGGTCCAAGGCCTTGCGGATGGCCGTGAGCATGCCCAGGGCAAGCACGTCCACTTTCATCAGGCCCAGGCTTTCCAGATCGTCCTTGTCCCACTGTATGACGGTACGGTCCGCCATGGCCGCGTTCTCCACTGGTACCAATTCGGCCAATGGTCCGGCACTGATGACAAAACCACCGACATGCTGGGACAGGTGGCGAGGGAAGCCCAACAGGGTATTCACCAGAGTAAAGAACTGGTCGGCCACTTTCGGGTTGCGGGTGAGGTGTTTGTCGAGAATCTGCTGGCGCCAGTTGCTGGCCTTGTCCCGCCAATCGATGCCTTCCAAAAGCTGTTCCACCATGGCGGGATCAAAACCCAGGGCTTTGCCCACATCCCGGATGGCGCTGCGCGGCCGGTAGCGGATCACCGTGGCGGCCAGGGCTGCGCGTTCCCGGCTGTAACGCCGGTAGATGTACTGGATAACCTCTTCCCGCCGTTCATGCTCGAAATCCACATCAATATCGGGTGGCTCTCCACGATCCTTGGAGATGAAGCGCTCGAACAGCAACTCCACGCGAGCCGGGTTGACCTCGGTGATGCCAAGGCAGTAGCACACGGCAGAGTTGGCAGCCGACCCGCGGCCCTGGCACAGGATGCCTTTGCTGCGTGCGAAGGCGACAATATCCTGGATAGTGAGGAAGTAGTGCTCGTACTTCATCTCTGATATCAGGCTTAGTTCCTTGCGTATCAGCCTCTGAACGCTTTGTGGCGTGCCGTTTGGGTATCGCCGGCGTTCACCGTCTTGGGTCAGTTGTTTCAGGTAGGCCGCCGGTGATGTTCCGCCCGGCACCAGGTCCGGTGGGTATTCGTACTGCAAGCTACCCGGTTCGAAAGTACATTGCTCTGCAATCACCAGGGTTTCCCTGAGCCAGGCTTCCGGAAACAGGCGATCAAGAACCGGTAATGGTCGAAGGTAGCGCTCCCCGTTCTGGAACAGGCAATGGCCGGCGTTCTCCAGGTTGGTGTGGTTGCGCAGGGCCGTGAGCACATCCTGCAACGGTTGCCGCTCGCGGCTGTGCATGTGCACCTCTCCGGTGGCGGCTATCGGACAACGCAGGTGGTCTGCCAGCCAGCGTGCCCGGGCCAGTTGCTGCTCCTCTCCGGATTCAAGAGTGCGGGCTGCGGCTATCCAGAGATTCGGCTCAAACAGGCGCTGAAGCCACTCACCACAGGCCAGGGCCTGGTCTGCATCTGCAACAGTGGGTGAGGGTGGCAGCCACAGGCACACACAATCGTCCAGGGAATGGGTCTCGATATCCCGGAAGAATAACCGGTACTGGCCTTTCTCCGCTTGCCGTCGGCCAGTGGTGATCAACTGGCAAAGCTGACCATAACCCTTACGGGTGCGGGCCAGCAGGATGAAGCGGGGAGTAACCGCTCCGGGTGGGGCATCGTCAAGTTCAAACCAGCTGCCGGTGATCAGCTTTACCGGGCTGTCTTTCAGTGCGGCCCAGGCCCGAGGAATGCCAGCCACTGAGCAGGCATCTGTGATGGCCAGTGCAGAGTAGCCCAGCTCCAGTGCTTGCTCGGCCAGTTCATGGGGATGTGAGGCCCCGGTCAGGAAGGTGAAATTGCTGAAGCAGAAGAGTTCGGCATAGCTGAAGTTGTCCATCAGCCAAACCAGCCATGCACAAACCAGCCATCCCGCACATCCCGGAACACCCAGGCAAGCTGGCCGGTGGACAGCTCGGCAATGTAATAATCCCGGTGAACCCGCTGGCCATCCCACCAACCTCCACTGATCCGTTCCGGGCCCGAAAACCACATGGTCGGAGCTTCGGCCAGCGGTTGTGGCCCTTTGAGTAACCATAAAGGACGACGGGGTAACTGGTCGGGAGAAGGAAGGCGGCTATGATTTTTCCGCTGCACTTCGGAGGCCGACCAGGCCCGTTCGGGCCGGTGATCCGCCTGCGGCGATAACTGCCGTAATGAATGTCCGCCAAGCCGTGCCTGCAGACGGCTGATCAGGGTGTGCCAGGCTTCGTTCAGATCCTGCGTTTCACCCAGAAGATCCTGGCCAGAGGCCGCTTCCCGCCCCAGGAAGCGTTTAACGGACAGCACTAATGAGACCACCGGAGCCCTTAACGGGTGCTGCTCAAACCGTAGGCGGATAAGATTCAGAAATGCTTCGGCCCGATGCTCGGGGCCGGAGGTGCGAACCCGAATGCGGGTAGGCTCCTCATGCCGGTGCTGCAGGACCAGCAGCAGGCTGTCGGTATCCTGCTGTCGCCAGCACAGGTCTTCCTCGAGTTCTGACAGAATGCGCTGCAGGGGGAACAGCAGGCCCTGGGACTGCTCAATCTCCTGCACAAAATCCGCCTGCTGGCGAAAGGTGTGGGGCGGTTGCCAGGGTGTTTGTGGGTCCGCGCGGTTACCTTGGATTTTCTGCACATACGCGAGGGTTTCCGGCGACAGACGGCGGGCCAGTTCACTGGCAGGCAGTGCGAAGACCTCATCCAGGGTGTTCAGGCCGAGCCGTTGCAGACGGGTACAGGTTTTGTCATCGAACTCTGCCGTCAGCAGGGGCATCTGCCCCAGTGTACGCAGGATATGGCCTTTGTCCGCCGTGCACTCGCCCTTGCCGGCCCGGGCAATCAGTCGGGCGGCCAGTGGTGTGTGGCCGATGGCTGTCCAGGCGTTAAGCTGGCGTTCCTCCAGCCCCTGTTCCACCGTTTGCCAGACGGCTGCCAGCCCACCGTAAAGCCGCTGCAGGCTGCCCACTTCCGCCAACAGGCCATTCGGGGGTACCAATACGATATGAGCCGCGTACCGGTATAGCCAGCGCGCCTGGTCTTCCAGTATCCGGGCTTCCTGTTGGTGGTCCGCCCTGAGCATACGCAGCTCCGGAACCAGGCTGATAGCGGTTTTCAGGCGCATGCCAGCGCGTACTCCCTGGGCATAAGCTTCCGGGCAGGCCTGGATAATCTTCTGGCCGGAGCCTTCCACAACAGCCAGCGCCCCCTGGTTTTCGCGGGAGCGGCGAATATGATCCAGCAACAGGTGAGGAAAATGCAGGTACAGCCAGAGCATGATACGCCTTACCCGGTCTTGCCGGCCCAGGGGCCCTGGACCACCCGGGGGGCTTCCCGGAAGGCCAGATCCGCCCGGTGAGACATGGCTACGGAGCAACATTGGCCGGGCCAACTGCCGCGACGTTTCAGAACATTGACCTTGAGCGCCTGTTGACTTCCTGCCGTCAGATCCAGGCGTAGCGCCGCCGGGGAGTTCTGTTCGGCATGACGCCGTTCGCGGAACAGCACGCACACATTGCTGCCGGCCTCCGCAGCCAGTTGCAAGCGCCGTATGTCACGGGCAGCCAGTTTTCCGGGCCAGGCCATCACCAGGCCGGTGACCGGTGAACGCAGGCAGTTTTCCAGTGTCCACAGGAAGTCGCCATCGTCTTCGGTGTTGATCAGTATGACCTGATCCAGATTGACCCCTTCGCGGGCCAGGGCAGGGGCGTAGGGTGTATGGGGAGGGTTCAGCCAGAAGACGGTCTTACCTGCCTGAGAAAGCCGTTGCATCAGGGGGAGCAGCAGGTGCAGCTCACCAATGCCGGGCTCATCCAGCAGGCACTCACTCAACGCCCCACGGGGCCAGCCAACACCGCCGAGCTGGTTGTCCAGCACCTGGTAACCGGTTGGCTCCGTTGGCCGACCAGTGCGGGTATGGTGCTGACCCTGCCACACACGGTCGTCCTGCATCAGCGTATTCAGAATCTCGCTCATGGAAAGTTCTCTATATACTGTTTAAATATACAGTATTCTGAAAAAGACAGGATTTCAAGCAGTGGGTTGATAATGTGGCGGAACGAACCCACGCTTAGTAGTACAGCCATCAACCATGGAGGTTGAAATGAGTGAACTGACGAAACAAAGCTGTGAAGCCTGCAGCGCAGATGCTCCCACAGTCACTGCCGATCAGAAGCAAGCCCTGGGTAAAGATGTACCCGACTGGCAGGAGATTGAGCTGGACGGGGAGGAACAGTTACAGCGAGTGTTCAAGCTCAAGAATTTCGCCCAGGCCCAGGCATTTACCAACAAGGTGGGTGACCTGGCCGAAGAGGAAGGGCACCACCCCGCCATCCTTCTGGAATATGGCAAGGTCACCGTACGCTGGTGGACCCACAAGATAGGCGGCCTGCACAAAAACGATTACATCATGGCGGCGCGCACCGACGCAGCCTACAAAGACATGCAATAATTCACCAAACCCACCGGAAACAGGATGTGTAATGGCTGAAGACCGTACAGATAACCCACTAACCTTTCGGTTAGGCCATGAAGAACTGGTTATACGGCGCCGTTACGAAGTGCTCAGCATCATCAATGATTTCCTGATCGCCATCTGGTTTCTGGTGGGCAGCGTCCTGTTTCTGTTTCCCGAACACGAGAAGGCGGCCATCTGGCTGTTCATTATTGGCAGTTTCCAATTCCTGATTCGCCCCACCATTCGCCTGATCGGGCATATCCACGTACAGCGCATTCCGGAAAGCCGCTGGGAAAGTTAGAAGGTGTCGTCTATCGGGCTGCGAACTCCAAAGCCTCCTTTACGAACCACATGTGTGTAGATTTCAGTGGTGCGCACGTCGGCGTGGCCCAGCAGCTTCTGAATAGTGCGAATATCGTATCCGTTTTCCAGTAGGCGAGTGGCAAAGCTATGGCGAAACGCGTGGCTGTTTGCCTGCTTGTATACTCCCGCCTCACGAATAGCTAACCCGATGGCCCGTTGAACACCGCGATCCAGAAGATGGTGCCGGCGTAAGACGCCGCTACGCGGATCCATGGATAACTTGGCGGCTGGAAACAGATATTGCCAGGCAGGTTCTTTGCCTCCGCTGGGGTATTTTTGATTCAGAGAAAAGGGCATATAGACTTCGCCATGACCGCCGGCCAGGTCTTTCTTGTGCTGAACCAAGCAAGCGTCAATTTGCAGGGTTAATGGCTCTGCCAATGAGTCCGGGAGCAAGGTTGTTCTGTCCTTATTGCCTTTTCCACTGCGCACGATGATTTGCTGCATCCCGAAATCCACATCTTTCACTCTAAGTCTCAAGGCTTCGTTGATTCGCAGGCCGGAGCCATACATCAGGCGCGCAACCAACTGAGGAGCGCCTTCCAGGCCGTTGATAACGGCTTTGGCTTCATCATGGGTAAAAACGGTGGGTAAGCGTCTGGGTTTTCGTGCCATTTCAAACGATAGTTCATCCAGGGGCTGCTCCAGAAACTCGCGGAACAGAAACACGAGGGCATTCAGCGCAGTCCGCTGGGTACTGACACTGTTGTTACGCTGCACCGCAAGGTGCGATAGAAATTGTTCCACCTCTTTTGCCGAACACGCGGAAGGATGCTGCATACCATGAAAACGGATGAAGCGCTTGATCCAGTGGCAGTACGTCTGTTCAGTCTTGTAGGCCATATTTCGGCTACGAATCAGTGTGCGCAGCTGATCCATAAAGCGGGTAGGGTTGTCTGGCAACTTTGGTGGTACATCCAAAATCATCGGCTCAGCCTCCATGCTGTTTATTTATACAGCATTTTAGGCCTACTTTTGGGTTATTTCACGGTGAAAAACGGAGATATACGACAATTGTCGCAAAACTTCGTAAATTTTGTGCCAATGAGCTGACAACTCTATGAAAGATATGGAATAGTCGTTGAGGATCTATTTCAGATAAGCGAACAGGTGTACTGGGTGAAACTTGACAATTGACGCTTATTTTCAGACTGGGCAGTTGTTGAGCATTTTAATTCATTGAAAATAAAGGAAATTATGGTCAGTGACATCTGGGCGCATGGAAATAGGCGCGTTTTTGGTAGATGTCATTTGTCGTTGAATTAGCTGTTATGTAGAAAAGGAGTTTGAGCATTGAGCAATTGGAAACTTTCAGAATCTTATGACTTTGACGGGCGGGAAGTTCGCTATGACCGGTTGGGCGAAGGCCCGCCAATGGTCCTTGTTCATGGAACTCCCTGGTCATCATTCAATCTGCGACATTTGATACAGCAACTGTCCAACAAGTACACGGTCTATTTTTTTGATTTGCTTGGCTATGGCCAATCTTGTACGGCGGAAGGCGACGTGTCGCTGGGTGTGCAGAATAACGTTTTGGATAGCTTGCTTACTCATTGGGAGCTGGAAGACCCAATTATTGTCGGTCATGACTTTGGTGGCGCTACCGCGCTCAGAGCTCATCTTCTCAATGAACAGTCTTTTAAGAAGATTATTCTGATTGATCCGGTCGCAGTCTCTCCTTGGGGCTCGCCATTTTTTCGCCATGTAAACAAGTATGAAGCTGCTTTTTCAGGGCTCCCAGACCATATTCACGAAGCTGTGGTCCGATCCTACGTGCAAACGGCTGCTTTCAAGCCACTTGGTGAGGCAACGCTAGAGGGAATCGTTTCGCCGTGGACTGGCGAGCAAGGCAAGACAGCTTTCTATCGTCAGATGGCGCAAGCAGACTCAAAATATACCGATGAGGTCCAGTCGCTTTATCCTCAAATTACTACACCTACCTTGATTCTTTGGGGACGGGAGGATAGCTGGATACCGCTGGACCGAGGAGAAAAGCTTCACGGCTTGATTCCAGGATCGGTTTTTCGCGTGATTGATGATGCAGGCCACCTCATTATTGAAGAGAAGCCTGATAAGGTGGTGCAGGAAATTTTGGATTTTTGTGCAGACTTCGAAACTACATAACCAGTCGCTCAAGTTCGTTCCCGGCCTTGCGGCCGTCCACCGGACGGCCCTGTCGGGCCGCCGCTTAGCTATTCGTTATGCGTGATGAACTGCCTGGCATTGCGCATATTTTATAGACCAGGCTCAGAAAGAGGAACTTAGCTATGGCAGACCAAGTCCTGAAAGATCGGAATGGCAACAAAATCGGCTCGATTGAAGTTCGAAGTGATGGAAAGCAAATTGGTAAGGATAAAAACGGAAACAAAAGGGGTGAGTACGATCCGAAAAACAACGTCACCAAAGATAAGAACGGTAATAAAGTAGGTGAAGGAAATCTCCTTTCCACACTAATTACCCAGATCTGATCTTGGTGCCCCCACCGTTTCGAGCGAGTGGGGGCGCACCTCGCTAAAAGGCATAACCAGCCGCTTAACCGGACGCCAAAAGCTTGGCGCTTTTGGTTCCCTCCGCTTCGCTCCGGCGCCGGTTAGCTTCGCGTTATGGGCATTGGCCATCGTAAATCTCATCGAGTTCAATTCTGGAGGTACATGGGCCGTCTTGGTAGAATTTTGCCGGCATAGGAAGATGCCGAAGAGTCATTGCAAAAAGGAGAACGGAATGCAATCAGATGACAGGGAATACATAGCTGCTGTAATCAATTTTTTCTGGCAAGGTTTGGCACAACCTCACTCAGTGAACGAGAATGCAGCAAAAGTGATGTACGAGGCCCTTACCGAGGCGCAGTCATGTACTGCTTCTATAGATTTAGTTCCAAGACCGACTTACACGCCAAGCATTAATTACATAATCAAAGAAATTGCAAAAATTGGGCAACGCATAATTTCCGGAGATACCTCTTTGTACAATATGTGCCGGGATCAAGTTGCGGCGAATTATAAAACTCATATTCGCGCGGCATTGTGGGGCCTTTAATATGAAAACACTTTTTGTTTTTATGATTATGTCAATTATTCCTCTGTCTTTGTGGGCGAGTGGAAATGATTTGCGTGTAGTTTACGGAGAACTCGATTTCTATATTCCCAGCAATCCTAGCGTGATTGGATATCTTGGAACAGATAGCGAAATTCTAATTGCAAAATATAGCGACGAGCCAGGGAAAAGTATTATTGGCTTCAGTTTAGATAAGGAGGTAAATACTGGTGGCTGTGGCCCGAGGGTTTTCTTTAAATCTGTGCTAGGCAAAGACGCATCTGAATGTGACGAAGAGGCTGTTGAGTCTTTTCGTTACGTTTTTATGAAAAACAGAGATTCGGGAACTTGGCGAAGTGGCAATAAAGAGATTTTCTACTTTATCGGGTCTGATAAATCTACGGTATTTTTATTAGAAGAAGGTTTCGGCAATAAAACATATAAAATAGAGTCGAATTTTTTAAGTAAAAAGGAAATCAAAAAAATATTCGCCAGTCACCTTTAATTCCCCTGAATCTGGTTTCGGTTATCACTCTAAAGCCCATAACCAGTGCAGGCACGGCGACGCCCACTACATTGCGCCTTCGGCTCCATTCCGTGGGCGCGCATGCTGCAAGCGTTAAATGCCTGGCTCCGGCGGTTTTGGGTTTGGTGTTTGGCCGCGGCTTGGCAGTGGTTATCGGGCAAAACACAGCCGCCAGTCAGTCACAGGTTTTGGCTGGTAGCTCGGTGTTAAGGTTGCGGGGCAATCCGGCGTAAATTCCGTGCATCATTTGCGCATAGGGTGTTCTGGTTCCTAGCGCCATGGATTGGGTTGGTGCAACGTATCGGGAGTAGGCATTCAGGTTTGGGTGCCACAATAAAGTGCCGGGTAACCGGCATCTAACAATTCGCATCAGTACGCGGCCTGCGGCCGCCGGACGCCCTTTACGTGGCTCCTTCGTCGCCACTCCAAGGTCGCCGCTGTGCTCCGCGTTAAATGTCACAAGGAGTCTGGGTCATGGATTGGCTAATCTGGGTTTCGGTAGCGGCACTTGCTATTGGGATTTGGCACGAAATTAATCGATTTCCCGCGACGGGTAATTCTCTGCGCAAACTTCAAGAAGCTCTCGATGATCTTCAGTCAGAAAACGAGGATTTGAAGCAGCGCCTGTCGACCCTTGAAGAAGACTATCAAGAGGTCTCTGAACAATTAGACCGAATTCGTGATCCTGCATATTGGCGGGCCATCGACGAAAAGGATGGGGAGACTCTGTATGAACTCGACAAGCAGCGTGGAAACATTTAACCAGTCATTCAAGTTCGTTCCCGGCCTAGCGGCCGTCCACCGGACGCCCTAGTCGGGCGCCGCTTAATATTGGCGTTATAAGCATTAGGGAAATTCGCATGATCAACAGGGCAGTTTTAGTTCTTTTGTTTTTATTATCGGGATCGGCCATCGCTGAGGAAAAGCCGCCTGAGCTTTGGTCCTGGTTTAAAGATCTGAGCAAATCCAAAGAGGCGTGCGAGATACAAAGCTCATATGCGCTGCAAGTCATAGGGCTCGAAAACCAGGTTGAGAATGAATACGGAATATACGGGAATGTAAGATCAAATCGTGTCGTCGTTAAATGTATAGAAATATCACCTACCCGAAGCAAGCTCATGGTTGCGGTTGCTGGGTATAATAGGGATTCAGTCGAGCTTGTGAGAAATAAAATCATTTCTTCAATTCAGTAATATAGAGCTTATAACAAGGCGCAGCAGTTCGCGGCCGATGGCCGCCGGACGCCCTTTCCGTGGCTCCTTCGTCGCCACTCCAAGGTCGCCGCTGTGCTTCAGCGTTATGTGTTACTGCCAAGAGGTCAATTTCATTGCCTGAGTTGAAAACAGTCGGTCTTTTTCTCGTTACCGCATTGGCAGAGATCGTGGGTTGTTATTTGCCTTACCTCTGGCTTCGTGAGGGCAAAACCATCTGGCTTCTGGTGCCAGGTGCGTTGAGCCTTGCAGCATTTGCGTGGTTGCTTTCGCTGCACCCAACCGCTGCCGGCAGGGTCTATGCGGCGTATGGTGGTGTGTATATTTTTATGGCGATTGTATGGCTTTGGGCCATCGATGATATTCGTCCCACCGCTTGGGATTTAGTTGGCTCAGCCGTTGCTCTGGTGGGTATGGCTATCATCATGTTTGCGCCGCGCACCACATAACCAACTGTTGTAGTTCGTTCCGGGCCTCCGGCCCTACACCGGACGCCCATTTCGCTGCGCTACATGGGCGCCGCTAAACAAGGGCGTTATGAGTGTATGGATCTCCTATGGAAAATGACCTCGTATTAGTGGCGCTGGATGTGGAGCAGATAGCCAAAGCGAAAGACGAAAATGGGAAGCGTAAGCAGATAACCCATGCGCTTGTCGTTGGAAACTACGGGGTGATGTTCGGTACTGAGAAGCAATGCATGAAGTATTACTCGGTCTGGAAGGATATCTTCAAGGACCTATTCGGCAAGTGCTACGAAACTGACCAGTACCATTTCACCACCTACACAAGCTCGGGCAATGTGGTGATGGACCTGATAGAAGAATCCGATAGACGCAAACCCAAGATAGATTTCATCGAAGAAGCGGTGAAGCGCGAGAAAAAAGGCTTTTGGGCCAAATTGTTTGGCCGCTAGCAAAACTCATAACCAGTAGTTGCAGTTCGTTCCGGCCCTGAAGGGCCTGCACCGGACGCCCTTTTCTCCGCTTCGCTACAAAAAGGTCGCCGCTGAACAATGGCGTTACAAAGCAAGGGAGAGCATTGAGTAATGATCGCCAGGGAATGGAAATGCCGAGTGCCTGAAACCCACAGCGATGGGTTCACGGGTTATCTTTATGAGACCGGCATTAAGGATTCTTCCGCAACATCGGGCTTTCTCGGTGCACAGATTCTCCGTCGTTCTCTCACAGGCAAAATTGAACTCACTCTCATTACATACTGGGACAACCTAGAGTCCATCAAGGCGTTCGCTGGCAACGATATTTCGCAGGCGCGTTTGTACCCGGAAGATGAGGTTTACGAGCTTGAGCCTGACCTTTCAGTGCAGCACTATGAAGTCATCGAGCATCAGTTTTCACTAGAGTTTCGGGGGTAAACGGGTGCTCTTGCTTTGTAACCAGTCAATCAAGTTCGTTCCGGCCTGCGGCCTCCACCGGACGTCCCTTTCGGGCCGCCGCTTATTTCAGCGTTAGCTGGGTGGCCCTTGGTCGTTTTGGGTGGTTTGGTGCCATCGGGCCTTGGCCGGTATCTGGCAGCAAAACCCGAATCAACGGTGTTCTGCCAAGGCCGTCAAAGTTCGTCGTCTTGCTGGTAGCTCAGCGGATTATGGTGTTGGTATAAAGGTAGGTGTTTGCGTTGCGGGGCTGTCCGCCGAAACCTGGTTCCTTGCTTACCTGCTACTCTGAAGTTCAGGTTCCTTCACCGCATCATTGGCGGTGGTTTTAGTCACAGTGCATCGGCAGTTGCCGGTGCCAGGGCTGCGGGGCAAGTCGTCATGTTGGTTGCCAGGGAATGGTCTTCAAAGTTACCCCCAGCTAACCAGTCGCTTAAGTACGTTCCGGCCTTTGGCCTCCACCGGACGCCCTTGTCAGGGCGCCGCTTAGCTTAGCGTTACAAAGCAAGGGAGAGCATTGAGTAATGATCGCCAGGGAATGGAAATGCCGAGTGCCTGAAACCCACAGCGATGGGTTCACGGGTTATCTTTATGAGACCGGCATTAAGGATTCTTCCGCAACATCGGGCTTTCTCGGTGCACAGATTCTCCGTCGTTCTCTCACAGGCAAAATTGAACTCACTCTCATTACATACTGGGACAACCTAGAGTCCATCAAGGCGTTCGCTGGCAACGATATTTCGCAGGCGCGTTTGTACCCGGAAGATGAGGTTTACGAGCTTGAGCCTGACCTTTCAGTGCAGCACTATGAAGTCATCGAGCATCAGTTTTCACTAGAGTTTCGGGGGTAAACGGGTGCTCTTGCTTTGTAACCAGTCAATCAAGTTCGTTCCGGCCTGCGGCCTCCACCGGACGTCCCTTTCGGGCCGCCGCTTATTTCAGCGTTAAAAGGGCACATCACCAGAGGGTGAGCCATGGAGATTGATGAAGAGAAAATCGATGAGGCCGTATTGGCTTTGCTATACCTGACTTTGCATGATGGCGGTCGGGCGTGGAAATCCTTTGATTGGGATGCCATGAATAGGCTTCATGAAAAGGGGTTTATTGAGAACCCGGTTGGTAAGGCAAAGTCTATCCTGTTCACTGAGGACGGCCTCAAAGAGTCAGAGCGCCTGTTTCAGAAACTTTTCGCCAAGGACTCGTGAACTTGGGTAGAAGGCCTTTTAACCAAGCGGTTAACCGGACGCCAAAAGCGTACCGCTTTTGGTTCCCTCCGCTGCGCTCCGGCGCCGGTTACCATCAGCGTTATGTTTTGGTGCCCTAGCATGAAACGGATTCTATGAAGGATATTGGGAGTCGAATTGAGAAAATTGAGGCACTACTCGAGGAGGGCGCAGTCAGCAGTCTCACCTATGCCGCGCTCGAATCTCGGTTCACCATTGAGCTCATCTGCTACGAGCGGTTGATGACTGCTTATGGCTACACGTCCTATTCCGATCTTCGAAAATGGCAACCAAAGGATGTTGTTCAACAAGTTGTACAGGAAGCCAATGAGTTAGCAGCGACGTCTCTCAAATTTTCAATATCCGCGACACCTGTAGATCCCAACAATCCGCCGCAATCAGTTACCGACTACGAGAACTTCGAATATGTTGAAGTTGGCACTCAGACAGGCTTCGATGTTAAAGAGATTGGGAGACTTTGGAATTCTCTTTCCGGCGCGGCACTCCATGTGCAGACACCGAGAAGTAAGGACAGTGATCTGTCGGTCTATGGTGATCCCGTAAAAATCAGAACCAAAGTGGAGAAAGCGCTCGATCTATTTAGAAAGGTTGCGGAGGGTAACCTTTTAACATCTAGTCCAGGCCCTGAAGTCTCTTACAAGTGTGATGATTGCGGAGCCACGATCAAGCGAAAAGTTGAGCTTGTTTACGATGGGATGGTGGCAAGTTGTAGTTCAGAAGCATGCAAGGAAAGCTACATTCTGACAATAAGTGAATCAGGTGTTGAGTTCGGCCGGCGGCAAAAATTGTTCCCTTGTGATGGGTGCGGCAAAACGATAGCGCTTCCTGCAAAACTAGCTGAGGGGCTCAGGATAGATCAGCTCCTGACAGCAGAGTGTGAGGACTGCGGCGAAAAGACAGAGATAGTGCTTCGACCATGTAAGGTCGTGCGCAGCAAAAAAACATAACCAGGCGCGTCACTCGGATGCCTTTGTCTCCGCTACGCTGCGCCAAAGTCACCGGTGCGCTTCGGCGTTATAAGTAGGTGGGAAGCATGGAAACTTCCGCATATCAAAATTTAAAGCTCGTTATCCTGGACGTTTTGAGCCTGTCCAAGGATGCGATCCATATACATATAGGCTTGCTAGTCTTCTTCCTGGCCATAGTGCTGTGGCGTCGTGGTCAACCTGATATCTTGGCTTTGCTTCCAGTGTTCCTTGTGGCAGGAGGAATGGAGGTTTTGGACCTGCGAGATGATTTGGGCTCGCTAGGCTATATGCGTTGGTCGGCAAGCCTTCATGATCTGATCAACACAACTTTCTGGCCCACACTCGTCGTAGTATTAAGCAAGTGGTTGATAAAGCGAGAAAACTTATAACAATGCCATGCACCGGATGCCAAACCTCCGCTTCGCTACAGTTTGTCACCGGTGATGGCTGGCGTTATAAGCCAAGGCCTCTGTCATTTTATGGTGGTTGGGTGCAAATGCCTTGGCGGTAAGTTCGGTGGTTATTTCTGATGTCGCGTCGTTGCCAAGGCCATCAAACTCCGCCCCGAATTTGGTCGCCAAGTTCGGCTTGTTGATTGGAGTCAGCCAGATGCTAAAAGTTGTGGGGCCGTTCTCCGCAAGTTTAGAAATGGTTGGGTAGTTTGGTGGTTTGTATCGGTGCTGGACCGACAGTATGTGTGGGACTTCTTTGGAGCACGCATGGGTGTTGAGGGGGTGACCTGCAACCATCGGGTGACCGGCTTCTAACCAGTGCGTCAAATACGTTCCGGGCCGACGGCCCTCCACCGGACGGCTTTTTCTCCGCTTCGCTGCGCAAAAGCCGCCGTTTACGCAGGCGTTATTGGCCCGGCATTCATGAGTTTTTTGCTGATGCGGTGCAAAGGCCTTGGCACCGGGATTAGTTGTAAGCCCGCTCACTCTGGTGATCGCCAAGGCCGGAAAATTCGCTGTCTGTTTTGGTTGCCGCAATGGTCAGCGGTGTTGGTATTCATGGCGTGCCCCAGTCGTGGGGCCGTTCGTCTTAAACGGTAATCGGGCCAGTAGCCTTTGCGTTCTGGTTCCTTTCGCCATCCGTCGAGTTGGTGCAAATTGTCCGGGAGAAGGCATGCGGCCTTTGATTCCAGACTTAACCACGGTGGTGAGCGGCCATTAACCAGGCGGTCAACCGGACGCCAAAAGCGTACCGCTTTTGGTTCCCTCCGCTGCGCTCCGGCGCCGGTTACCATCAGCGTTATGTGCAATAAGCACCAATGAAGGAGAGAAAATAATGCAAGCGTTGTTAGGTGTTGGTGGGTTTATCCTTTTTATGGGTTACGGTATTCTGCAAATAGTCGCAGGATATGTTGGTATTGATTTTCATTTCGGTGCTGTATGGGCTGGCGTAGCTATCGTTGCAGCTTTAATGTTTCGTTTCACACTCCCAATTACTATTGGTGCATTTTTCGGTGCAATGGATGTTTGGGGCTGGCACTGGGGTTTCGCTGCATTATTTGCTGCGCCGGGTTTGGCATTCTTAATACCGGGAGTTATTCTTTCAATTATCGAAGGCGTTAAAAAGTAATTATGCCTAAGCTGCTAATATATATTGCTGCTGGTTTTCTATTTATTGGCGTCTTTCCATTGCCGTATGGCTATTATATGTTATTGCGGTTTATAGCTTGTGGTGTTTTTGCATGGGCGGCATTCATTGCATTTGAGCGTAACGAGGATATATTGCCTTGGATATTTATTGTATTGGCTATTGTATTTAACCCCATACTAAAAATTCATTTCCCAAAAGAAATGTGGGCGGTTATAGATTTTTGTTCAGGTATGTTTTTAATTCTTATTCGCGGAAAAATTCAAGAGAATGAAAGTAAAGCACATAACAAATAGCTCCAGCGGACAGTTTAAAGCGTCACTTTTTTTGCTTTCGCAAAAACGTGCCACTTTAAACTGCCGCTGAGCAAGGCGTTATGTGTTTAGGGATGAGTCTAGATGGTGAAGTTTTGTCCGGACTGTGGAACAGAACTCCGAGAAGTTACAGTGCCCAGCTACGTTTGGGTGCGGTGTTTCGAGTGCGCTGCGGAGTGCGGTTCGGTCTACATTCAAGTGGTTGATGTTCGGAATACGTATCCACTGGTCGCTACTTTTCCAAAAATTCCGCAGCTTTTGAATGGGTTGCCCAGGGAAAAGATTGATAAAGCGGCAAGTCTAATAAATCGGATCGATTACAAAACGGTGTCAGTCGTTGAATTTGAGAATGAGCTTCTCAGCACATAACCAGTGCAGGCACGGCGACGCCTACTACATTGCGCCTTCGGCTCCATTCCGTAGGCGCGCATGCTGCAGGCGTTATGCACTAGATGACCATGGAACATTATATTGAGCTCGTGAGGATTGACGGCGATTGGGAGGGTGGTCATCACGGCCAGTATCCGAAAGTATTCGGAGTCAGCCTCGAAAGCGATAAACCAT
>Ga0208450_1000726_pt1 | contig 17161 bp, 10 predicted proteins | sample MalvireepMed_908_FD_184249 | JGI IMG/M metagenome (GOLD analysis project Ga0208450, IMG submission 184249) | Marine viral communities from the Global Malaspina Expedition - Malaspina viral metaG DeepMed_908 (SPAdes) (version 2) | ecosystem: Environmental > Aquatic > Marine > Oceanic | place... | reverse complement strand
TTCAACAAGTCGGTCAAATCTTTCCTGTTGTGGCGCTTTTTTCCTTTGGTCTTCTCGGATGGCGTTACTTATTGCATCTGGGTCGAGAGGATTTTGAAGCTCCCCTCTAAGTGGTTCAACGCTTTCCTCTTGTAAACGCGTCATACCGTTTCTTGCACGAATAAATTGAAGGTCCAAAGGAGTTATATAGCGAGTTTCGTGAATTTCATCATCAAAATTAGCCGGTAAGCCTTCTTGTGGATCAGAAACAGCTTCCAACAAAAAACGACGAAAACCTTTTTTATCTTCTTTGCTCTGCTTTTTAGCAGTTTCTATTCTTTCTTCCATGGGCTGATCTTCGTTCCATCTTGATAGTTTAACGTTCTCATCCGGGGGATCTTCTATCATACGATCCATAGCTGTTCTCAGATTACGTCCATGTCTCCGGTGTTTTATTCCTTCTACACTTGTCTGTCCCTGTGTTTGTTTTATAACACTCGATCTGTATACTCTTTGTCTATTTGGATCTTGGGCATAACCATGCAATTTGGACTGTATTTCACCCAACAAAGCACCAACGCGTCCTTGCAAATCTTTTATCAAATGTCCTCTTACCCAAAAATTTGTAGCATCCCCAGCAGCTGCGTGCATATCGTCATCTTTATGAATCTCTTTACTAGCCTGTTTTATTTTTTCCTTACGCACTGGAAAATCGGTGTCGGCTAGTTCTATTTCCTCCTCTGGAGTCAGTTTGGCATCATACTTTGACCAAAGCTCAAAATTATTTAGTATACCTCCTTCCATAAAATCAGAGTATTCCCATTCAAACTGATAACCACCTCTATGGCGTGTGCCAAAAGGCTCTACGCCTACTTCTCCCCAATTCCCTTGTTCTGGGTTTCCACTGGTAACAATTCCAAGACTGGGAAGCATTTCCGCATATTTCTCTTCCAGAAGAATTCTTTCCTCAACTTCGTCCTTTGTTGGATCTTCGTTTATGATTTTTTCCACTTCCTTGTCCATTCTGGCTTCTATTTGTGGGCTGTCTAAAGTGAGCTGTGGATAATCTGGGTTTAAAGTGTCAGAATACTCATCAGCTCTAAGTGGAGTATCAAAAAACAAAAGGGTTTGAAACCGGGAACGGTGATCTATTAGCTGATCCAACAGATCCTGTTTGTTCACTGTTTCTCCACGCAGTCTTTTTCCCTTTAATAGACCGGCAATCCCGGAGTCAATAGCTTGATCCGATAAACGTTTTTTACTGGATTTGAGCTCTTTGAACCAGCCTCTGTCTTCCTTAAACAAAGCCAGATTCTTGATCATTTTTGCAGCAGGAATATTTTTATTCCCAACTGTTTTTATTATGTACTGTTCCAAAGGGCTGTGTGTAAGAAAAGTGGGTTCAATAGTCCCTTTACTACCCTCTATCAATATTGCTTTTTGTTGGGGAGTAAGTTCTTGTTGGACTGTGCCAACGGCTTGCTGGTTTCTTGAACCAGAGATGTCACGCATAGTATGCTCATACCACACAGGTCTTTTACCATAAAGATCGTCCAATTTTTTTATGGGGTCTTCATAATGTAGAATATCCTGTTCTACAGGCGAGCGTTCTGTGTCTTGAAGACGAGCCACAGTGGTATCAACTAAACTGCTAGTATTCTGATGCGCCAAATCGACAGACAACTGATACAGCGCTGGATCAGCATTAATTTCGTTTATAACCTCCGCCAGAGCTTCTTTTCTTTTTTCTGCTACCTCAGGCGTAGGCTCAGAGAGTTGTCTACCGATTCGTTCTTCTATCTCAAGTATCTGAGGCTCCAAAGTATCCAAGGTTTGTGGCTGTAAAAACAAAGCCTCTTCAACAGGAACACGTTTAGTTGTTTCTGGATATTTTTCTGTCAACTCTAGCCGTTGCTGTTCTACTGGATCCTCTTCTATTTCTTCAACAACAGCTTTTTCTATGGGAAACTCTTCCGTTATTTCTTCCCCAGCAAACTGTTCTCCTCCCAAGGATGGATCAATTATGTCCCCCATAACCGCTTCTAGTGTTGCTGGAGCAGTTTGCGTAGAAACCGCAGCCCCTGTTCCCAAAAGTCCTTCTCCTATTGCTTCTTTAAAACTTAGTGCAGTATGTGCAGCTGGTGTTCCCGCCGAACCACCAATTTGTTCTGAAATAGATTGGAGAGTTTCGGTACCTCCTTCTGAAATCCCGGCTTTTCCTATTGATTTTGCTGCTTGTTTTACACCAGAACCGCCAATGTTGTTTAGAACCCCTACATTTCTTATACCAAAAGCATTAAGAGCCGCACTAAAAGCAGTGGCTGGCAAAGCGTGCTTCCAGTCTTCCCAAGTAGGGTCTTCTCTGCCACTGTTTCTTGCGTGTTCTAAAGCAGTCGGACCCGCTATCTGTATTGCCTCAAAAGCCGCAGGGCCAATAAGAGCTCCAGCAACAGCACCTAAAGGGTTTGCAGTAACCGCACCGCCTATAGCAGCACCAAGTGCTCTAGTAGCTAAACTTCCAGCTATTTGTCCTAGTTGTTCAAAGGTTGCTCTAGGAAAATATCTCCAATCAAACTTATCGCCTTGTGCATTAATGAATTTTGCTGCTGCAACTTCATAGTTTTCTGGTTCTTCTATTAAATTATGCAGAAACTCTTCTGTGTCATGCCAACCTAAAGCCTTAAATGTAGCCGCTGCATTCTCAAACGGTTGATCTACAGCATGTCTAAAAGCTGAACCTAGAGATGTATCTTGTTCAGGCATCTTAATGAATCGTTGAGGAAGCGTCTTGTTCTTCAGCTGGACGCGTGTCTATGGTAGTTATTAAAAAGGAGAGTAAACCCACTAGAACATCTTTTTCTAGCCGGGAAGCCACAGACAGTCCAGAAAGCTCAACAATTAAAGCCGTTGCTACTTCCCAATGGGAAGCGCCAGTTTTCTCTATTGCTTTTTCTATTACTGGATGTATTTCATCAAGGATGTCTGCTACTTTGTCTCTCATCCTTCAATTATACATCATTTGAACCAAGTGCGAACTTCCCCTAATATTTCGTTGCTGATTTTTACTTTGTTCAACAGATTTTTTAGTATTCTTTCATCAACAGTATCCTTGGACACTAGATCAACGTAAGTGCAACTGTGTTCTTGACCTATTCTGTGAATTCTGTCTTCGGCCTGTACACGTAGTTCCAAATCATATGAGTTGGAATAAAAAATCATGGTACTGGCACCAGTTAATGTGATTCCTCTGCCTCCTGTTTGGGGATTGCTTACAAAATATCTTAATTCGCTTTCTGGTTCTTGAAACTTATCTATGATCACTTGTCGTTGGTTCTGTGGCGTTTTACCAAAGTAGGAAGCCACTGATTCATTACCAAAACGATTAGCAATAGCTTTTTCTAGTTCTTCTATGTCTGTTTGAAAAACAGCAAAGATAACTACTTTTCCTGATGTTTCTTCCAAAAGATCCAGAACAGCTTGCACACGATTGTTTTTCAGGATAACTGTTTCCCCCTCATGGTTTCTTAAACTCCCGGCAACTACTTGTTGTAGACGCATTAACTGCGTAAGAACATTTACAGTAGTAAAGAGTTCTTCTTCCAGTATCATCAGTGCTTTCTTTTTCATGGTGTTGTAAGCAATCTTTTGTTCTTCTGTAAGCTCTACATATCTTTTGACATAAACCTTTTCTGGAAGATCCAAACACTCTTCTTTTCTTTTTCGTATGGAAAACTCCTTGATAGACTCCTGAAGTTCTTCCAGTTTTCTAAAACCTACTATTTGTTGAAAAGAATGCGTACCCATTCTACGTGCTTGTACAACTGCATATCTTGATCGAAAGGCGTAATAGCTACTAAAGCCCAATAGATTAGGGGATAAAAAATAGCACTGGGAAAACAAATCCAAAGGAGCTTTAGTAACAGGAAACCCAGTAAGAATTCTCCTGTAGTCTGCTAAAGGTCCTAGTCTAATTAAGTTTTTTGTTCTTTTGGCTTTTGGATTCTTTATTGTGGTGGACTCATCAATGGCCATCATTGCGTCGTGTGTCACTAAAAACTCTTCAACAAAAGTACACGCCTTTTTGGTCGCAAAAGCTTCCACATTTATCAGAAAGATATTCAGAACCCCGGTGCTGTCTTCTTCTACCAGCTTCCTGAAGTCCTTGGTCCATCGTTTTGTGTGATTAGGCTGCCATACTAAAATATTTCGTTGGATTCTATCAGGCAAATGCTTGCTTATCTCGTGTATATCCCAGTTCCTTAAATTACCTTTTGGTGTTACAATTAACAGACTGGAAATTTTTCCTTGCTCAAAAAGTAAGGCTGCATTATCCAAGAGGATTTTTGATTTTCCCAAACCCATTTCTAAAAACAGGGCAAAAAGATTGTGATGGGAACTGATCTCTAAAGATTCGAGTTGATGGTCGTAAGGTTCGGTTTTAAATTCATAATTTTCTAAATTCATAAGTCAAGTCCTTCATTCTTCGTTATATATTAAGATTTCTCTTGATCTTTATTATATAATCGTTGTACAATTATCGCAAGCGATGAAAAAAGAACGAAGAACGAAAATAATTGTGGAGGTTTACTCAGACCCTGCCGATCTGTATTTCATAGACATCATAGAAAAGAAACAAACCAACGTCATTGGACCTTTCAATAGTTTGGATGAAGCTCTTAGATCGGTACTAGACGACCCGGAAGGAATAGTAAATGTAGCCTCAGTGTCTACTGGAGAATTTTCATTTAAGGCAGAGTTTAGTCTCACACCTTCTTCTTTTTCCACAGAAACCAAAGAAACCAAAGAAACCAAAGAAATAAAAGATAACGTAATTCCGTTTAGGAGGAAAGAATGAGTATCGAAGACCTATTTGAAAAAACAGTAACTAAAGCAGTAGAAGAAATTGACGACGGTTCTATCAAAGAACTAAGTCTGCTATGCAAAAACCTTCTTGAAATCGAAGGGCGAATTGGCAATGCCGAGGAAAACCTTAAAAGATTAAAAGAAAAATACAGAGAACTATCTGAAAACCAGATACCAGACAAACTTATGCAGTTGGGAGTGAGTGACATTAAATTAAACGATGGCTCACGTATCTCAGCTGAACCTTTTTATAGCGCTCGCATCACGGCAGAGAAACTAGAAACTGCTCACGAATGGCTAAGAGAAAACGGTCACGGTGATATGATAAAAAACACCTTAACGTTGACTTTTGGTCAAGGTGAAGATGAGATCGCGAAAGAATTGGCTGAAAGGCTTTTTTCAGAAGGACACACTCCTAAACAGAAAGAAGCAGTTCATCCAAGCTCACTTCGAGCCTTCGTAAGAGAAAGGATCGAATTGGGAGATGGCGCGTTTGACGTTGAAACACAGAAAAACTTTTCTGTCTACACTGGCAAACGTACAAAAATAAACCGTTGAACTTAAGGACGAGGAAATAAGATATGGCAACGAAGAAAAGTAATGGGGCAGCTTTAATGTCCCTTTTTGAGAGCACCGAAGAAAAAGGATTTGGTGAAATAGGAGCGGAAGATCTCCGTACCCCACGCGTCAGCATTATACAGGCACTGTCTCCCCAGAGACAAAAAGCCTCACCTGATTATAATGAAGATGCAGAGGAAGGAGATCTTTTTTATTCCGGCAACAATACCGTTATAAATGGTGACGATGGCTTGATGTTTCTCCCGGTTTACTACAACAAAACTCTAGTAGAGTGGCGTTTACGTGAAAAAGGGGGAGGCTTGGTAGCCGTCCATCCAGCCAGTTCAGATCTTTTGAATAGATGCACACGCGATGGTCAAGGTAGGCTGATATTGCCAAATGGTGAAAACCAATTGACAACAACTGCAAACCACTATGGCTACGCGCTCGTTGACGACGTAACACAAAAGTGCGTTATCAACATGACAGGAGCTCAACTGAAGCATTCTCGTAATTGGAATACCACAATCCAAAATACTTTTTTGGAGGGCAGCAAGGGCAAATATGAAGCTCCTGCGTTCACCCACTGGTATCGTCTGAGGACTCAAGTAGAGTCCAATGACCGTGGTACTTGGTACAGCTATAGTATCAGCCAAGAACGAATGTTACAGGAAGACGAAAGAGACCTCTATGTAGAAGCAGAAAACTTCTCCAAGTTTTGTGCTACTGGAGGTATGGACCAACTGCAAGGGCCAAAAGCTCCTGCTCTGGAGAAAAGCTCTTCTGGTTCTAAGGACTGGGAGGACTAATTGGATTGGGTCTCATTATGTCTTTAGGGGTAATGAGGCCCTTCCTTGAGGCTTGTGGAAGAAACAGCGCAAAAATTTATGAAGGTATTTTCTGGGTTAGAAAGAGCATACGGTATATATGAAATAACTGGACAAAAGAACACAGCCAAAGGAATAAAAAAAGATGGTCGGGGCAGAACACTACAAGAGCCCGTTTCTTTGGAGCTTTGGCAAAGACACCTGAAAGGAGAAATATCCATCGGAGTCATTCCTTTAAAAGATGATGAAACCTGTATGTGGGGATGCATTGATGTCGATGAATATCCTATTAATACCAAACAACTTTTAAAAAACATAAGGGAAATGAAACTCCCTTTGGTACCCTGCATGACTAAATCCGGGGGAGTGCATTTATTTTTGTTCACAAAAGAACCTATTCTGGCTTTTAAGATACAAAACAAACTCGAAGAAATAGCAGCAGCCATGGGCAGAACTGGAGATGAAATTTTTCCAAAGCAATATGAATGGTCAAAACAACTACCAAAAGAAAAACAAACAGGGAACTGGTTAAACATGCCCTACTTTGCTGGTGACGACACAACAAGATATGCACTAAACGCAAAAGGAGAAGCAGCTGGAATAGACGAGTTTTTTAGAATTGTAAAAAGAAGAGCAGTTACCGAAAAAGACATAGACACCTTTACACCAGTCAGAAAAAATAGACGCAAACAAATAACTAATGGCAACAGCATATGGAACGAAGCTCCTCCTTGCTTAGTTCACATGAAACTCAACGGCATTCCAGAAGGAATGCGTAATAATGCACTATTAAACTATGGCATATTTTTAAGAAAAGTTTACCCAGAAGGAGAAGAATGGAAAGACAAATTACAGGAAACAAACAAAAACGTTTGTGCAAGACCTCTGTCTCACAGCGAACTCAATTCCATCATTCAAAGCCTAGAAAAAACAGACTACAGATACCAATGCAGTAAACAACCTTTGGTAGATTTTTGTCAGAGCGGTGTTTGCATAACCCGACGATATGGAATTGAGTCTTCCCAGAGGGAACCAATTTATGGAGGGCTTAGAAAATACATGACGGATCCTCCCCTCTGGCACTTGGATGTAGATGGTCAAACTATTGTCTTGGAAACAAAACAACTTCATAATTTTTCCATGTTTCAGCAAAGATGCATAGAAGTCCTTAACACATGTCCCCCGGATATTAAAAAAATAGACTGGGTTTCGCGACTAAACGTTTTATTACAAGACGTACAAATAATAGATGTACCATCTGACATGACGAAAAAAGGTCTTTTAAGAGAAGCTGTTTTAGAGTTTTGCAGACTTTCAGAATCTTCTTCCAGACTCGCTGTTGTTTCTAGTGGTGTCTACAGACACGAAGACGAAAAAGTCAAAGAGTGGTGGTTCACTGGTAGAGATGTTGTTGTATTTGTACAAGAATTTAAAAAGATGAGACAAATTAAAGAGGCAGAAATTTTTACTGGCCTAAAAGAAATGGGAGCCCTTAACGTTCCCAAGTGGATAGACAAATCAGTTGGCAACAAAAAAGTCTGGGTACTAAAAGTTCAAGAAGTTAGTTCTGACTCTGTTTCTTTAAAAGACTTTGAAATAAAAGATTTTGAAAAAGAATGGGAATAGAAAACACAACTAAATATTTCGGTCCCCCCGGAACAGGCAAGACTACAATCTTGCTTAACATCATCGAGGAACACATAGACCAAGGAGTTTCTCCAGAAAAAATAGCTTTTATTTCTTTTTCTGTAAAAGCAGCAGACGAAGGAAAAAACCGTGCTCATGTACGTTTTGGTTTGGGCTTTGATGAAATGCCTTATTTTTGTACAAGCCATGCTTTTTGCAAAAGAATCATGGGGATTTCCAATGTTATGAATGGACGAGATATATTTGAGTTTCTTGAAGAATACGAATTTAATCTAACAAAAAAATATGGCACCAATGCAAAAGCTCTAAGGTCCGTGGTCCAAGATCCGTATTTTGAAATCATAGAACGCTCAAAAACAAACTGTCAGTCCTTAAAAGATGAACGTTTATCTTTGAGTCCAGAACAAAGGAAAGGAGTGGTTACACATTTATTGGATCCCATTGCCGAAGCTTGGGAGATATTTCGTGATTCCAGAGTGCCTCCTGTCTATTCTTTTGCAGACATGATAATAAAGTTCTTGGACGATGGAACGCCACCACCATTAGATATTTTAATAGTCGATGAAGCACAAGATTTGGCAGAGCTAAACTGGAGACTTGTTGACAGACTAGCAGCCAGCGCAGAAAAGACCTATATAGCTGGTGATGATGATCAGGCAATATACGAATGGAACGGAGCTAGACCTCAGAGATTTGTCCAGTATCAGGGTAAAAAAGTTGTGCTGGATCAGTCATATAGAATACCGGGGCTTGTGCATTCCATAGCCGAAAGAATTTCAGAACGAATTGGATGTCGTGAACCAAAAGAATACAAACCGAGAGAAGAAGAAGGAACAGTAAACAACGTTAATTCAATAGAAAGATTACCGTTGGATAAAGGAGAATGGTTGGTTTTAGCTTCCTGTGATTACATGCTAACAGACACCTCGAAAGGGTATAATATACGGAAGTTTCTAATAGACAACGGCTATCCTTTTTCCCACAACCACTACAGGTACATTCCCTACAAAATGATTTCAGCAATTGATACATGGAAAAAACTAAATAGCGAAGAAAAAATTACCTTATCTGAACTAGACGATTTATATAACTATCTTGGTAAAGGCGGAGTCAAACGAGGCTTTCTTACTAAAGCAGGTCAGGCACCCAACAAAGGACAAACAGTTACTTTAAAAGAAATAATCGATAACTATGGACTAAGAGAAGAAATTCTAGGCAAAAATTGGAAAGAAGTCTTTGAAAAAACAATTGATGTGGAAAGAAGAAGCTTTATAGAAAAAGCAAGAGCGAGAAAAGAAGACCTACATGAAGAGCCACGTATTGTCATTTCTACTATTCATCAGGCAAAAGGTGGTGAAGCGAAGAACGTAGCTGTGTATTTGGATTTATCCCGTGCACAGAAACTATCTTCTGTACTCCAACCAGATGGGCTACACAGACAATTTTATGTTGCCATTACTCGTACCATAGAAAACCTGTATTTGATTCAAGCCCAAGATGATTATTACAGGTACGTCATATGAGTTTTGTATATAAGCCTCCAACAGAGTGGATACCCCCGGATAAATTTCCAACAAAAGAACTTTGCGAAGCCAAAGAAATTGCCATTGACCTTGAAACACGAGACCCCAATCTAAAAAAGCTTGGTCCCGGTTATATTAGAGGCGATGGAGAAGTTGTCGGTATTTCTTTTGCAACTGAAAGTTTTGCAAACTACTTTCCCTTTGGGCATGAAGCAGGGTTTAATTTTCCTAAAAAAAGAGTTTTAGAATTTACCAAAGAAATTTGTGCAACCAATAGCGATAAAGTATTTCACAATGCTCCCTATGACGTTGGCTGGCTGGACAAAGAAGGGGTTCCAGTAAAAGGACGTATTATAGACACTATGGTAGTTGCCCCTCTTATTGATGAAAACCAGTTCTGGTTTTCCCTTAATGCCTTGGGGAGAACTTATGTAGGAGAAGGAAAAACAGAATCAGAACTTTATGCAGCTGCTGAAGAATGGGGGCTGGATCCAAAAGCAGAAATGTGGCGTTTGCCGTCTGCTTATGTTGGTACTTATGCAACTCAAGATTCTGTGCTTACTTTAAAACTTTGGAACCAGTTCAAGATACTACTGGAAGAACAGAACTTGTGGAATGTTTTTAATTTAGAAATGAGTGTGCTTCCTATACTTATGAAAATGAAAAAGAAAGGAGTACGTGTAGACCTTGAGAAAGCAGAAAGACTGAAGAAAAAACTGATTGCCAGAGAAAGGGAAATAGTTAGAAACATAAAAAAAGAATCGGGAGCAAAAGAAGTACAACTTTGGGCAGCCAATTCTTTGTCTAAAGTTTTTGATGCTTTGGATTTAACTTATTTAAGAACTCCGACAGGACTCCCAAGTTTCACCAAAGCTTTTTTGGAAAACCATCCACACCCTGTTGCCCAGTTGATCAGAGAAGCAAGAGAAGTAAACAAAACACACAGCACTTTTATTGATTCTATTTTAAAACACGAGCACAACGGCAGAATACACGCTGAAATAAGACAGCTGAAAGGACAAACAGGAGGAACTGTTACAGGAAGACTCTCAATGAGCAATCCTAATTTACAACAGATTCCTGCACGTAATAAAGAAATAGGGCCATTAGTGCGTTCTTTATTTCTACCAGAGGAAGAAGACAAATGGTGTTCAGCAGATTTTTCACAACAAGAGCCAAGAATACTAACCCACTATGCCAGTCGTTCTCATTACGAAGGAGCGGATACGGTTGCGGAAGCATACTGTAGTGGAGACGCAGATTTTCATCAGGAGGTTGCAAATCTTGTAGGAATTAATCGCAAGACCGCAAAAACAATTGGGCTAGGAATTATGTATGGCATGGGAAAAGGCAAACTAGCCGATCAGTTAGGGGTTACAATAGAAGAAGCAGTAGAAGTTTTACAAAAATTTAATACTTATGCTCCTTTTGTTAGACAACTAGCAGACTCAGTAATGAGAAGTGCTAATCAAAAAGGGTATATAAAAACAATTTTAGGAAGGCGTTGCCATTTTGATATGTGGGAACCTTTAAAATATGGAACCGGGAGACCGCTTAAATATAAAGAGGCGGTACATGAATACAACGGTGAAATAAAAAGAGCTTTTGTCTATAAAGCACTCAACAAACTAATTCAAGGATCAGCAGCAGACATGACTAAACAAGCAATGGTTCATTGTTACGAAGAAGGCTATTTGCCTTTGTTACAAGTACACGATGAACTTGTTTTTTCAGTCAAAGACAAAAAGGAAGTTAAAGATATTTGCCGTATTATGGAAGAAGCGGTGCCTTTGGAAGTTCCAAATAAGGTAGATGCTGAACTTGGAAAAAATTGGGGAGACTCTATGGTATCTCCTAAGAAAAACTAGGATATGTCTTAATTTTTAATGTATAATAAACCAAAAGGGAGTAATCATGGACATTAACAAATGGAAAAGCGTAGCAATACGCAGAGAAATTGTTGAAATGGCGGCCGACATAGGCAAAAAGACAGAAAGACCAACCAGCAATGTGTTCGCATTTGCAGTTAAACGGCTAAAAGAAGATCTTGATGCCGGGCGACTGAACGACGTACCGAAACAGTAACCAAAACAGGGACATGAAGAATAAAATACTTTATGAATCTCCCTACGAATACGGCATTTTTTCCAGTGAAGACAGAAAAAATGGTCGTTTCTACGACTGTGAGGGCCAGAAACTACCTTCTGTAACAACTATTTTATCTGGAACCAAAGAAGGGGACGGACTAAAGAAATGGATTGCAAGGGTAGGAGAGGAAGAAGCGGAACGTATTCGTACCGAAGCGGCAACCAGAGGCAGTTATATGCATAATATTCTTGAAAAACAGATTGTCAACGGTGAAATTTGGGATTATAAACCAGAAAATGCCGAGCAAAAACGTGCTTATAAAATGGCTTGCACGGTCATGGACCAAGGCTTTCCTAAAATTTCACAAATCTATGGTTGCGAAGTTGCTTTGTACTATCCAAATAAATATGCGGGAAGAACAGACGCTATTGGCATACATGAAGATGAACTGTCGATCATGGATTTCAAGCAAACCAACAAACCCAAACGCAGACAATGGGTCTGGGACTATTTTCAACAACTCGCAGCCTATGCACTGGCACACAATGAACTCTATGGCACCGAAATAGAGAAAGGAGTTATCCTGATGTGCTCAGTTGATTGTTTATATCAGGAATTTATTCTTGAAGGAGATGAATTCAAACGAGCTGTGGATCAGTGGTTCGAGAGAGTGGAAAAATTTAATCTTCTTCCCAAGGAAACGGAAGTTCAGAATTCCCAAGAAGACTAATTTCGCTTTCTTTTAAAATGTCATAAAAAAAGTCAAGATCTTCTTCTGGCCAATATCTAGTAATTAAATTTGGATCTCTGCCGTCTTTTATTTGTTTTTCTATCATCTCCTCCGTATTTTCTTCAAATTTTTCTTTATAAAAATCAGGCATTTTCCAAGGAGTAAATATTCCATCTTCAATATTTTCAACAAAATCCTTGCCCATTCCTTTAAAACGTTTCATTTGTTCCGTATACACTTCTTCATTAATGTTTAGTGTTTTAACTGCCTGTAAAAGTTCATAAAGTCTTTGTTGTTCTATGAACCAAAAAGATTGTGCGTCTTTATAATATTTAAAGATTTCATCTACAGGCATTGGTCCTCCCCCAATTGCTTGCTGCATCGTAGGCTGAACCGTAAATCTTCTGTAATTAAGAGTGTTAGAAACGATATAAGGCATACTTTCAGTGGGATCAGAAAGAACAGGACTCAAACCAGAAGTTTTCATAATAGCTTCTTTTTTATCAACAGTTCTATTATTTTTATCAAACCGTTCCTCTCCTTTAGCAAAGGCACGACGTAAAGTTTTCCCTTGGAAATAAGCACCAAAAGCCACATCTTTCCACGCATAACTTAATATATCTTTTACTATTTCTCCAAGAGGAGCATCGGGATTGAAGATTTGATCTCCATTATCAGGATCTCTATTGTTTCTAAGAGCGCGTTGTGTTTTAACAGAAATTGCTTGTCCTAAATATTGATCTGTGTACTCTGCTACCCATTCTACAATTCCTTCCATGGTTCCTACTGTCCAATCATCGTTTCCTAGTCTGTCTGCTTCTCTAATATTTTTTTCAATAATAGGCCATAGTTTTGATATTTCGCTCCAAGGAAGAATATAATTACCATTAAGAGCTGGAAACCCTCCTCCATCTTCTTGGGAACGCACAGAACCTATAGGTATTAATAAATCATTTTGAGCCCATTCAGCACTAATTAATCTAGCTGCATCAAGTTCATCATCATCAACATCAAATATAGCTTTTCCAGTTGCTACTGCTATAGAACCTAGTCCTCCTGCAGCTAGGCTAAAACCTATTCCTTTTTCAAGACTGGAAAAAGTAAAAGGTTTTAAGTTTCTTTCCTGAGAGCCTATTTGTCCGTTGGAGTATCTGTATAAAATAGTTTCTTTTCTTAGACCATATTTTTCCATGGTCTTAGGAGAAACTTTAAAAGTGGCTTGTTTCATTGCTATCTGTGGAATGTTAAAGGACACCCTAGCCATTTCTGTTGGGAAGGCAATAAAGTTTCCAACCACAGCTATTTGTCTCCATGTTCTCGCAAACCTACCCACATAGTCGTAGTTGGGTATTCCCATTCTTACATGATAAGCTGCAATTTCATCCATCAAAGTTTCGAGATCTGTTACATTTCTAAACGCAGTTTTCATGTTTTGATTATGTACTGTGCCGTATGTTTTCGTAGTCAATGTTTCAGCATACTCCATTAGAATATCCATTTTCGCTTGTTCAGATAACGGACCATCAGAAAAACTTTCTGCTTTTCTTAAACCCTCTTTGAGCTTTATGCGTTCTGCCGCAAAAGCAGCTATTTTCCAAAAGTCATCTGCTGCTGCATAAAATTCTTTAGCCGTTGTAAGTATTTTTTCAAACGGAGCACTACCTATTTTTCCACCTTTTGAGTTCTTTATTACATAAAGAGCGTCTACAAATTGATTATAAGAATTATATTCACCGCTTGCTGCACGACCAAAAATCCCTAATATATCGTTCATTCTTACGTTTGTGTTTACTATCATTAATCTTTGCATGGCTCTATACATTCTTTCTGCTCTTGCTCCTTTGTCGGTAAGAACTCCTTTATTGTAGTATTTACCTTCTTGTCCGGGTTCAAGAACCCAATCTCTTATAATTCCTGTTCCAAACAACTCTTTGGCTACTGCATCCATGGCTATGGGAAAAGAACCCAGTCGCCAATGTCCGTTTCCTAAAAACATAATTGCACCACCCATAAAGTTTCTCATTTGGGTAGCAGGACTTAGAACTATTTTTCCAAACTGCACTGCTGCTTTTGGAGCTAAAATCCATGTTCTATACCATGCTATAGTATCTGTATCAAAAAAAGAGTCGCGTCCTCCAGCTATTTCCAGCTCGTTAGCAAATTCAGGAGTTGTGTAATATCCTTGTAATGGATTCCAGTCTCCAAGAGCACTTATTGGAACGCTGTAGTTTCCATAAGAAACAGGGGAGAAATGCATTTCTCCCGGCATTTCATTTATTTGTTTCATTTCTTGGTAAAATTTTGCCATTTCAAGAAGCTTTCCTATTCGAGAAACAGAAGTTGCTATAGCCAGTGCGGGATCGGTTTCCTCGCCCATGAGTTTTTTAATAGCATAAGGGATTTCATATCTTTCTCTTAATAAACCTGTTTTACTAGGAAGTCCTATGGCTTGATCAGCACTTACTGCTTTAAGAATACCGGGCAAACGAGCAACATCAGAGGCAGAAGAAAATTTCTCCATTTTTAATATGGCATCTATTTCATTTATAGCATCCCCATAATTTTGAACTATCCCTTTTTCATTAACTTCTTTTTTGTTCGTTCTCCATGCAAGATTGTTTTCATTTATTGCATCTAAAGACACAATAGCATTATCAATAAGTTTTTGATGTTCTGGATTCCATGCACTAGAGATTCTAGGGTTCCATCCTAAAGAAGGCTCAAAAATACGGAAAGAAGAAGTAAGGTATCTTCCAAGATTTTCTTGCACTATTGGTCTTTGTTCAGTGGGTAAAAGCTCTTCTGGTATTTCTTTTAATATACGCTCTGAAAGAGAATCCACGGTTTTTCTTGAACGCAGAGCAATTTCATGCAGACTTTCTGGAAGTTGTTCCAATGCGATTCTTCTTCTTTGTCTTGTTTCGCCTCCTTCCAGCATAAATTTTTGGGTTTCAATGTCGCTTCGTAAGTTTTCATAATCAGTGGTTCCAACATACAAGCTACCTAGTTCCATCTCCATTCTTTCAATCTCATTCTTCCAGAGTTCTTTTTCTCTAGCAGTTACTTTTCTATAGGATCCTGTTTTTTTAAGATAAGCCATTAATAATCTATTGCCGTCTTCCAAGCCAGAAATGTCTCCTTGTTGATGTGCATAAACCATGGCTTTTCCTATTGCTACTCCTAAATCTTTCGCTAAATTATCTATGACTCTTGTGTTGGCAATCATTTGTCTACGTGCTAATCCCCCGACTAATCCCATTGGACCAAAAGGTCTAAAGCGGGTGGACAAAAAAGAAAGGAACTTATTAGTAAATTGTTCATGCATTAATTGCCCTTTAGTAATACGCGCAGTGACAAGCTCATATTCATTCTCGGCTTTTGTGTTCATAAACTCATCAAGAGTCATGCCTTGATATAAAGGATGTTGAGTCGAGAGCTCTCCTCCACGCCTTCTCTTTTGTTGGATGAAATCCTTTTCTTCCTGAGACATTTCTCGTCTAGGCATAATGCCTTCTTGCACCGCTTCTGTTTCGTTGTATATATCAAAAGCAGTTTGTGCAAACTCTTCTCGGCTTCTTTGAGGGAGATCCCTACTGTATTCTGTTTGTTCCTTGTCTACTATTTCTCTTCCTTTTATTCTTTCAAATTCCGCAGGTCCATATCTTTTAAAAACAATTGTATCTAACCGTCTTCCGGGAGACCCCCTTGGTACATTAGGATCAATTACATCAACAGAAACTTCGTGAGCGTTTCCTTGAACACCAATCAAATCATTAAGTTTCATATCTGTAGGCGCTCCTGTACCCATCATATTAGAACCATCTGCTACTTTTTCTTTGGTTATGGTTCCCATTTCATCTGTTTGTAGGTTTATAAGAAAGGTTTGTTTACTTTTAGCGTCTAAATAAGGACCGAGTTTTTGTCGTTGTAGTTCTATTTGTGCTTTTTCTTCTGCAATATGAGTAGCCAGCTCAAACTTAGTCATTTTTTGTTCTTTATTAGTAGAACCGTACATGTCTGCTAATTTAGCAATGGATCTTAGCTCTGCAAGAGTGTATTTTTCCATAAGATCATTTACCCATTGATTAAACTGAAACAAACCTAGTTTACTTACAGCTGTATCTCCTTTTTGTTCCATTATCCTATCGGCCATGTCTTCAGCCATAGCTTTTTTAATTTTTTCAATTTCTGGGTGTAGAAAACCAGAAGCAGTTGCTCCACTTATGTCTTGCTCACTCATACGATCTATGCCATGCTTATCCAACCAAATATTTAAAGTATCTGGAGTATTTATTCCAAGGGTTGTTCCTAGTTTGATAACTAATTGCTGAGTAGGATTGGCATAACTAATATCATCAAAAAAGGACTCGACCATGAATTCTTCATCAATGATCGATGCAACTTCGTTAGAGGTCATTTCGTCAAATTCAAAAAGATATTTTCTGATGAGTTCTTCTCTGGTTACATCAGCTAAAGTGTCCTTACTGACTTCCTTGGCAAGAACATTTCCCCAGAGCTCTTCGCGTTTTAGTGAAAGAATTTCGTTTAATACCTCTTCTCTGGTGGATCCGGGTGGAGCAATAAGTTTTTCTTTTGTTTCTCCTTCCCAAAAATTACGTAATTGATTGGCATCTAGGTTATCTAGTCCTTGCTCTGGTTGCGCTGCTTTCCACTCTTCTACTCCTCTTTCTACTTCTTCTTCCCTCGCGTCTCTCCAACCTTCTATTTCTTCTTGTTCTGCGGCCATCTTGTTGTGTTGCACGGCGGCTATGGTTTCAAATGTTCCTCCTCCAAGGATTCCTCCGACAGCTCCTTTAGCACCAGCGTTTATCATCATGTCGATTTTTTCTTGGTCAGTTGAAGCAATTCCTGTTGCCACTTCTGCTATTAAATCAGCTATATATTCTTGAGAGGCTTCAGTTACACCTTCAACAGGCATGTTTTTA
>Ga0208450_1000724_pt1 | contig 17185 bp, 19 predicted proteins | sample MalvireepMed_908_FD_184249 | JGI IMG/M metagenome (GOLD analysis project Ga0208450, IMG submission 184249) | Marine viral communities from the Global Malaspina Expedition - Malaspina viral metaG DeepMed_908 (SPAdes) (version 2) | ecosystem: Environmental > Aquatic > Marine > Oceanic | place... | reverse complement strand
GGTGTATATCACCTACCTTGTCCGCTTCCATTGTATTTCTTTTTGTAATATTTCTTACTAACCTTACTACCATATTTCGTATGTTTACTTTGTCCTTGTCTTGTTTTTTTAGGACCGTTAGTTTTTCTTGTTTCTTCTCTGAAGTATCTTCTCAATGGTTAAGCACTTCTTTTCACTTTTTCAAAACTACGCATTCCCCCGAGACCGAGCATACCAAGAAGTATTGTTGTTAAAGTTCCCATATCAAACGTTGGTAATACTATTTCATTTCCAAAACTATATAACACAAACGTTAATAAGGGTTGAAGAATAAAGTGATACGCAAGTGCAGTAGCACATATCCATCCTGTAAAGGGTCTCCATCCTGCAACAAACATTGATGTATGACCTGCTTCTACCTTGTTTACTTCTAATTGTGCTTTATTAATTTCAGCAATAAGTTCAGCTTTCTCTTGTTTGTCTAGAGTAAACCTATCAATATTATCTGCAACCTTGCTAATAATATTACCAATCATGTCTAACTTAGGCACTGTTTCTTACCTTTCTTCATTTCGCCATCACAGGTTGGACAATAGTCACCACGGTCTAATACTCCCCATGTAACCTTGTCTAGTGTGCTAGAGACATCGAGGATGTCCCTATATGCCTCTCTAAGGGCTTTTTGAACACCCTTTAAGGTAAACTTCGTCATGTGAGCTTTAAAGCGTTTCTCGAACACATTTAGTAGCATACTTCGAAATGATGTATAATATTCTCTATTGTTTTTATTTTTACAAAGATTATCAACAGAAGACTCTTTAGAGCCATATGTCCATACCCAAGAATATTTATCCTTACTAAGTAAATAACGATTTTTACCAAGTACTTTATTATAGAATATGTTATCTTTAATATTCATTTCTTAACTCTGTTCCAAATATCTTTACAATCACATTTGTTTCCCCATTTGCACCATGCATAATGTGTTACAAATCCAAGTATAAATCCTACTGTAAATCCTATCATATACTCCTCCTTAGTAAATTAACCAATTAAATCCTGTAGATGCTGAATAACTTTGTATATCGTACATATTGATATATCTTGTTTGGACAAAGACTCCAAACTTATTAGATAGTTTCCATCCTAAAACTAATCCAGTATCATAATCCATACCATATTTAGCATTGTCATAGTTAAAACTATAATCACTCATTCCTTCATTATAGGGATAAGCAGTAACCCATAAGTGAAACCAATTATCATCTGTATATTTATAATAATCTACACCTAATGATAGTGCTAATTCGTGCTGATAACCAAGACCACGTGCAAATGTATCATTGTAATCCTCTACAATATCTCCATAAATTGTTTGATAAAACTCTTCATCACTTTTCGCAACGAGTGTTCCATCTACATCGGTCCAATACCAATCCCAGTATTCATAGCCGAAAGCAGTCCACTGTTTTGTCCATTCGTCTTTATAAGGTCCATTTGCCCAACCTTCTTCATCCCAGGCGAGAATCCAAAACGGGAAAAACTCACTGGTATCAATACCTTTTTCTTCCCAATATAAATCTATTGGTAGAAAATCTAAATATGCTGGATGACTTCTTCCTGCAATTCCTGCACTAAAGTCCCAGTTCCCTTTATTAATTCTATATCGCATATCTACTGCACCAAATTCTAAGTCTTCTAACCCCATTGCATCATAGTTAGCTTTAAAGATAAACTTAGGATGTAAGTATCGTAACATATATTCGTGATTATCAAATGATTCACCAAATTGAGTATGTTTAGAATATTCTAATACATATTCCCAACCTTTTGCCAACCCATTCCCAATGGCTACACCTTCATTAATTCCAGTTTCTTCTCCTGTGTAGAATTTTCCTGATTTATTCTCATAACCAAATCGTGCTAACTTTCTAATTCCAAAGGTTAATGAACCGTGGTCTTCTAACTCTTCTTGTAGTTCTTGTAATTGACCATTACTTACTTGATAAGTTTGGTTTGTAGTTAAAGGACTCGTTAAATTATAGGCACCATAAATCGTACTAAACTTTAAAAAATCCTGAGCACATAATGAGCTCATTAATAATATTCCTGCTATTAGTTTTCCAATCATTGAAATCTCCTTAACATTATTTCATCAATTTCTTTTTTTATCTTGGACAAGATAGTCTTTTCATCTAAACGAAATGCTAATCCTGCCTCAAATCTTTGTAATTCTTTTCCTTTTTCAAATATAATAATCGTTGGTACTGATTTAATATTCCATTCTTCTGCTAATACTGCACCATATTCTTTATTGTCAATACTTGCTTCTACAATAAAACAATTTGTTAATTTAGAAATATCTATTGATGCACTTAAATTCCAATCAGCATTCACTTGCACTACTACACACCCTTGTTGACTCAAGAGTTGTACTTGTTCTAAATTCTTTAACTTATCTTGTGATAATAATAACGATGACCATAAAAATAAGCCAACTAACACACAGGATAAGCCATATGTAATTTTTTCTCTCATAATCATTATTCACTATTGATTCATCAACATACGTTCAATATTTTTAACATCTTCTTTGATTTCTTCCACATCTTCTTGCGTATTCATAATGGTATCACGAATCATTTGGTCTTTTAAATCATATTCAGTTCGACCAACTTCAGGTACAGGTAATTCCTTTGCTTCGGCTATTTCGCCTAACAATGAAAAATATACCCCCACTACCATTATAAGTGTTACTACAACTGAAGCAATCGTTTCCAACTTTAAGGTTAATTTCGTGTCCTTACCAAGCTCCACGATACTATCCCTTGATTGCTTTGTATTCAACAATATCTGCTTTAAGTTCAGTTACTTGTGCTTCTGCCCTTGCTAAATCTGCTTCTGCTTGTGAAATTGCTTCATCAACTGGTTTTGATTCAGTCCAATCCACTACTTCTACATCAGCACCTGCTGCATTTTTAAAAGTTTTAAGATGCTGAATTGAAACTTTTTTAGGTGCATCTACACTTGATACTGCTTTTTCTGCTATATTTTTAGCCATTTTTATCTCCTGTTATATTTTAACTGTTCAAGATTTGCTTTTAACAAATCTATTTCTTCTTTCAGCTCTTGTATAGCTGAAACATACATTGCATCTTTGTCGTTTAACTTAGATACAAAACTTTGTCCTTTAGTATCTTTTACATACTCGTAATCTTTTTCTTCTTCTTTAATTTTTTTAGTATTAATCCAATACTCATCTACTTCTTTTACTTCTTGAGCTATAAATCCTCGTCTTGTTCCTTCTTTGTGAATTTCAGGATTTCTCCACTCAAAGTTTCTTGGTTGTAATTTAGAAATAATATCTAATCCACCTTCAAAATTTTCAATATTCTTCTTTAATCTTAAGTCAGAATTAGATGCGATAGAAGTATCTGTTGCAGTCAAATCTCCATTAGATGCAATTCTAAAGTGTTCAGTTGGTCCTGCTGCACCATCTGCAGTAGTTTTAAACATTAGTCTTCCTGGTGTATCATTGCTACCTGGTGTTCCATCTACTTCTGCTTCTAATTGTGCAATATAAGAAATCATATCTGAACCATCTGAAACACACCAGTTTATCTCTCCACAACTATCATCATCTTGAACAACTGTATTTGAACCTATCGTTCCATTTCTTGATTTAGCAAAGTTTATTTGTGGCGCACCAGCATTATCACTAAATCTTCCTATAGTTAAAAGACTATCTCCACCACCAGTTCCCAATACTTGAAACGAACCTGTTCCACCTACAGTTGCTATTTGAGCAGTTGCACCTACTATTAATGCACTTGCACTTTCATCTACATATACCTTTCCATTGCATATATCAACATCTCCACCATCTTCATTTAATAATAATGTATTAGAACCACCACCTGTTGTTGTAACATTAATTGCATCTCCTGCAATTTCCATTGTTCTATTATGTCCATTTCCTGGATTTACTATAAAGAAGTCATCTGTTCCACCACCATTATCTGATACAGATAATCTGTGTGCAGGTGCTGGATTTCCAATACCAACATATCCTGAACCTGAAGCAGTTATCCTCATCACTTCAGTTATCCTTGTTGTATTTCCAGTATGAAATACTAAACCTTGTGCTGCACTACCACCATCATCATAAGAACTAATTGCTGCTGTAAGAGTAGTAGCATCTTCTCCAACTCCAATTAAAGGTTGAAAATAATCTGCTGTTTGAACTGCATCTATAAAAATAGCACAATCTGAAGCATCTTCAAAATCTAAAGCAGAAACACCTGCAGTTCCATTGCTAATATGAAGTTTAGCAAATGGACCATTTGTTCCTATACCGACTCTTGAAGTTCCAGCATCACAGAAGAATAAATCATCAATAGTATCGCTTTCAACTCTAAAATTAGTATCTACTTGACTATCATTAACAACAACCTCTCCATTGCCCTCGTGTAGTCGTAACATATTTCTACCACCAATGTAGAACATTACATTGTCAGCACTTTCTTCATAGATGTAAGTATTACCACCACCATCTAAGTAAAGTTTCTTGGTAGCTGCTAAAGTTGTATCTACTGCAATATCAACAGAATTATTATCATAACTCCATCTTGCATTGCTTGTTCCACCTGCATAGAAACTTACTGTATTAGCAGAAGTTTGGCTTATAAAAGTATCATCACCACCATCTAAATAAAGTTTGTTAGTAGCATTTATTTTTACATCTCCAACATTAGCAACTGTTTGTGCTTGAAAGTTCATTGGTTGATAAAAGGTTAATGTATTGGAAGTATCTTCAGTAAATCGCATAAATTCAGCACCACCAGTAAAGAATCTTAATCTATCATCTACATCTTCTCCGATATAAGTATGTGCACCACCACCAAAGAATAGTTTTTCAGCAACTGGTAATGTTAAACTACCTGCATTAATAGTTACATCTTGCGAACTATCAATAGTCATAGCAGTAGTATTATTTGCACTTGCTAATCTTAATATTCCAGATGAGTGTGCAGTTTTTAAAGAAAGAGTTTTATCGTAATAATGATAAGCAAGTCCTGCTCCATAGGCATCATTATCACTTCCAAAGATTAATGAGCCAGTTTCTCCATTACTCTCTCCTGCTAAAATACTAATACCAGTATCAGCATTACTTTCAATAACTAAATCATCTCCATCACTATCAGGAGCTACACTTGCATCAGATTGATAAATGTGGACTTTACCTTCAGGTGATGTAGTTCCAACCCCTAAACTCGTTCCATCAAAAGTAAGATTGGCTTCTGCGTTCATTGCATCTGTGCCAGTAGCAGTTACAACATAATTGTTAGCACCATTAGCCATAAAGTCAGATACATCTACTGAAACTGTAGTGCTTGATATGTCTATACCTGTTCCTGCTGTATCAAGTGTTGCGTCTAACTGTGTTTGAATATTTGATGTTACTCCATCTAAATAATCAAATTCAGTATTGGTAACGCCTGTTGCGTGTAAGGTATCTAAATAATTTAATTCTGTAACACTTCCAGTATATCCATCTAATACATTTAATTCTGCAGGAGTTGATGAAATTGCAGTTGAAGTTGATGCTGCTAATAAAGGAATATATCCAGTTTGATTGATTAAATATTGTGTGTGGTCTGCTGTTGGGTCAACAATAGATAGTGTTGTTTCGTAAGAATCGGCAGTTGCTCCTTCAAAGATAACTGCATTTGCAGCTTCCATTGTTACTGTATCTGCTGTAGTCGTAGTTCCTGCTACGGTTAATTTAGGAACTAATAATTCTCCTGTGCTTGGATTATATCGTAATGCACCAGTATCATCTAATAGTGCATTGGATTCATTATGAAATACTACTGGGAAATTTGTATTTGCTGTGCTATCTGTAACAGTTACAGTTGTAGCTAAAGTTGCAGTATCTGCATTTCCAGTAACATCTCCTGTTATATCGCCTACAAAAGCAGTAGATGTAACACTTGTTGCTCCTGTTACTACTCCTGCATCTACACTAATTGTGCCATCTAATAAAATTGCAGAACCAGAAGCAGGTTCAAGATTGATTGCTGCACCAGAATCTAAAGTTAAGACACCTGCCGAATCAATATCTACTGTACCGTCTGCTGTAATTTGAATGTTTGCTGCTGCTGCTGCTGCATCAGTTGTAACAACACTAAGAGTTCCGTTAGTTCCTGCTGTAAATACAGCCGTGTCACTACTAGAACCTGTCATCGTTATAACCTTACCGTTTATAGCGACATCATCAACTGTTAAAGCTGTCAATGTACCTAAACTTGTAATGCTAGTTTGTGCTGCAGTTGTAACAGTTGCTGCTGTACCTGAAACGTTACCAGTAACATCTCCTGTTAAAGGACCAGCAAAGGCATCAGAAGTTACTGTCCCATCAAAGTAAGCATTTTTAAATTCTACTCCAGATGAACCTAAATCAAGTATATTATCAGCTCCTGGTGTTAAAGCTCCATCTGTAAGTATTAATTGTTTTTCATTTCCAGCATAAAAGTTAATTGTATCTGCAGTTTCAAAATCTATTTTTGTTTGGTCATCTTCACCAATTTTAATATCTGTAGCTAAAAGAGATGTAATTACTGTTTGTGCTGCATCAATTCCTATTACAGCACTTGAAGCTGTTAAACCAGTCCCTGCAAATAACGTAGCTATATCATCTATGCTTTCACGGCGAGTAGGGTCTCCTGACTGGTCTTCGTCTGAGAAAGCAATATAATCTCCACTTGTAAGAATAGCTTCTGTTAATGCGTGTACATCTGACTCTATTACAGAGTCTGTAGCTGTTAGTCCGTTTCCTGCAAATAAAGTCGCAACATCAGCTAATGCTTCTTTTGCGTGTGTTCCTGTTGCACCACCATCTAAAAATAATATATAGTCTCCATTGGCGATAGCAGCTTCTCCTGCTTCGGTCAAGTCTACATTAATAGTAGTTGAACTTAAATCTATTAATGAACCAGCTGTATCTAGTGTTGCATCTAATTGTGTTTGAATGTTTGATGTTACACCATCTGTATAATTTAATTCTGTTACGGTTGCAGAAATTCCATCTAATACATTTAACTCGGCTGCTGTAGAAGTAATAGCTGTTCCACCATATTGTAGTGTACCAGCTCCTGTGATATTAACAGCAGCACTACTTAATTCTAAAATACTATCAGTAGCTTCGCCATCTGATACAGTCCTTAAAGTGCTATCAATACCAGAATTGCTATTAGAAACCTGTAATAGGTCCTTATAAGTGTCTTTTACTCTTGTTCCTGTAAGTGTAGCCATAATTTATTTAAAACTAAATGGTAGAATTGCTCTAGTTCCGCCTGTTTTGTCACTCTTTTTAGAGCCATACCTTATTAGTCCTTCCTTAAAGTTGTTTAAAAATACTTGCCCAGACTGCATTTTAATTGCAGATTGATTTGGGTCTTTCTCTCTTGCTGCTGCATCAAATAATAAGTGTGCTTTTACAAAATCTATTAATAGGGGTTGTAGTTGATTGTCTAAATCTACTGTACTACCTGAACCAGTTACCGCTGTTACTTCGTCTGGTTCTGCATAATAAGAAATCAACAATCCATTTGTAACATAGTCTGAACCAGAACCAATGATTGCTGCTTTATATTTGCCCGTAGCGGTTTCTGTAGTACCACCATCGTCTTCTGTAGTAGCTATAGCAAGTTTATCTCCCTCAACCCACCATACAAATGAATCGGAAGGGTCGGTATATGTGCTGGTTACTGCTGCCATTTTTTACTCCGTATCTGTTATTTTAATTTCTTGATTTAATAATCTAGGTATTTGTATATATTCACTATCTGAATTTAAAATACTTACTCTAAATATTTTATTTATTGTAATATCTCTATCATCATCTAATCCATACCATAGTTGTTCATTTACCAAATTTGTTTTACCATATTCTGTTTTAATAGAATACTTTCCCATCTCTACCAATCCTTGATTGATTAGATTCATCACATAGTTTTCTCTAGCTTTTGGGACTGCTTGTCGTACTCTACTTAATATTTCTCTTACACTAAATTCTATTGCTGCCATTATTCATCCTCCCATTTTTGAGTAACATCTGCCCAGTCCATAATAAAACTTGCCCAAAGAGAAAAACTGTCCAGAACTTCAGCCCAAACTGAGCCTATAGAAGATAAAGCTTGTTCTGTCCAAGTTGTACTTGGAGCAATGCTTTGCTCTGTCCAGCTTGTCTTAGGCATTTGTTCCTCTTAGTGATTGTATAAATTCTTTATATCGTGCATCTACCATTTGATACTGCTGAGTATACCAGTTATATTTAGCGGTATCTACAGCTAGTCTTCCTTGCATTTCTTGTAAGTATCCTGATGCAATACCAATCTTAGATTGTATTTCACCTGCATACCCTTGAGCTGCCGCAACATAACTTGCTGCAACATTTCCTTGTGCTCCTACTTGTGCCAACCTTTGTTGAACTTCTGTACCATAAGAATTTACTTCAGAAGCTCTTGCAGTTGCTTCTTGTAAGAAAGCATTCCCAGCTGCCAACCTAGATTGAGATTCGGCTCTTTTAGCTTGGGCCTGTCCTAGTCTAGCACTTACTTCGTTTCCATACCCTGAAGCAATACCTAACTTAGTTTGTATCTCATTAGAATACCCTTGTGCAGCTGACGCAAACCCTTGTCCTGCTGCTAAATAATTTTGTGCTGTTCCTAAAAATCCTTGTGCTGCTTTTGCATATCCATCAGCAACTCTTGAATATCCAGCTCCATTTTGTATATATCCTTGAGCAACACTAACCTGTCCTTGTATTTGAGATATTCTAGCATTTACTTCGCCCATATAAGATTGTGCTTCCCCCGCACTCGCATTCGCCTCTGCTAAAAATGCATTACCAGCATTAATTCTATTTGATGCAGTATTAATAAACATTTGAGTTGTACTTATATATGCTTGTACTTCAGCAGCATATCCCTGTGCAGAATTAATATATGCTCCTATTGCAGAATTATATCCATTAGCTATTCCTATTTCGGCCTGTGCTTCTGATAAACGATTTTGTGCAGTACTAATATATGCTTGTACTGCTTGTCCTTTTGCTCCAGTAAAGTTTACTCTTGATGTTACTTCTGTTGCAAAACCATTTATCTCTGCTGACAATCCATTAACAGCAGTTGAAAATTCTTCTAAATGGATTCTTGCTCTATTCTGTTCTGTTTGTGCAATAGATAAAGCACCATTCATTAATTCTACATCTTCATCAGTATATAAATAAGTTGCCGCATCCCCCGCTGCATTTCCAGTTGGAGCATTAGCTCCATCATCAACAATTTTTTGTGCATTATCTAATGCATCTTTTACTTTAGTAAACCCTGTACCTGTGGTGTATTCTGACTCATCTCCAAATAATACTGGGTCTCCTCCATCAGCTCTAAACCTATCTACAGCTGTATTAATCGCATCGAGTGCTGTTTCAAAATCTCCACTATTATCTGTCTGAGTTGCTATCTCTGCAGCTTCTGCTTTTGCTAATACTATTTCAGCTGCTGCTAAATCTACTGCAGCTTCTGCAGCTGTTAATCTATCGTTGATACCAGGGTCTGCAGTGATTAAAGCTACGGCTGCATCTACTTGAGTGTTAATTAATCCTAATGCAGTTGCTACTGCACTATCATCTGCTTCTAACTCTGCTTGAGCTGATTCTAAAACCGCTGCATCAAATTGACCATTAGCAAGTGCTACTGCTGTATTAACTCTTCCTGCTGCTGTAGCGATTGCTGCAGTGGCTGTATCTATACCGCTATCAACTAATACTGCTGCTTCTGCTAATTCTACTTTAGCTAAATCTAATTCAGCATTATCTAAACCAGTTTCTGCTGCCATTTTATCTACTTCAGCGTTGGCTAATCCTATTTCTGTAAGAGCAGAATCTGCTTGAGCATTTATTAATTGAACTTCTGTATGTACATTATCTGCTATAGATTGTAATTCATCTAATTCTGTATTGATTGCAGTTAAAGCTGTATTAATATCTCCTTCTGTATCGGTTTCTCCTAAGTCTAACAACGCATCGCTTTTATCAAACTCAGCATTAGCTAATTCTATTGCAGCATTAATTTTGTCTGCTGATGTATTCATTGCTGCTAAAGCTGTATCTACATTATCATCTACAGTGGTAACTGTTTCTAATATTTCTGCTACAGCAGAATCTACTTGTGTGTTAATTAAATCACAGACTGTTTGGGTTTCATCTAATTCTGTATTCACAGCAGTTAAGGCAGTAGTAATGTCTGAATTAGATATTGTATCAGTCATTAATCGTTGTAATGCATTTCTTGTTGCATACAATACAACTGCTGGTTCTGCTTCGTCTGGGAAATTTGTTATAGAAGAATCATCATAAGTAACTGCTGAAAAATCAAAACTGATATGAACTAAAGACATATCGTTTGTAGAAGCACTTGTAGGAAATACTTGTAATGTATCTCCATCAACCCAATATGCAGGGTCACTTGTTGTTGCATATTCCATGTTGCTTGAGTCTTGTATGATTCCTTTTTTAGTTGGTGCAACTTTTATACAAGGAGTAAGAAAACTACTATTGTTCGCATCTTTTCTTAAAACTCCTAAAACTTTTTTTCCTTCAACATCAACAGTATTTTCAAATACAGAAGTTGATGCTACTTCCTCAAGTCTTAGCTTAGGTATAAAGTTAATAACTTCTTTAGCTCCGTCTTGTAGCCAACTACTTATTGCTGTATCATCTCCTACAGAACCTGTTATGTCTTCTACTTGTACTTTAAACGTTGCCATTATTAATATCCTTTATTCATTTCTTTTATTTTTCCTCTATACCATTTGGCTTTTTTTCCTCTTGCTTGTTGAGGGTTGGCTTCTTTGCTCCATCCAGACCAATGAAAGTCTAACCAAGCATCTTCCATAGAGAGCTCTCCAGAGCCTAGCTTTCCTAATTTAAAATCTGGGTCTTGTTGCTTATCTGCATAAAACAATTCATCTTGTAAATTTTCTGGAAGTTTAGAAAAGTCTATATTATACGAAGGGGAATCTAGATTGTTTAAATCAAGTAATGTAGACCATTCTTTTGGTATTTCCATACCATATCCCTCATAAGCATTTATTAATCTTTTCACAGCAGTTTCTGCTGCCCCTTGAGGGTTTTCATCTAATCCTCCAGTAAATACATTCATTTCATACTGATACTTACCTCTTCCTGGTCCACCTGATTCTTGTATTCTATCTGGTATATTATCTGATTCTACCCATGCAACCTTACCTCCAAAAGATTTTAAAGAGTCAGCAACAGCTTCTGAACTATCTCCATACAAGTTTTTTCCATTTTGTCCATATGGCTTACCTTGTTCAAGAACCTCCAACAAAGGACTTTCTAATTCTTTAATCTTTTTATATTGTTTGTCATCAATAGCTCCTTGCATTAAACTATTTTCAGGACTAAAAAGTTCTTTTTCTATTTCACCAGGATTCATAAATCCTTCTTCATCACTTTTATATACCATATCAAAGTATAATTCTTTAATCTCTGTAACATTTAATTTGTCTATATCTGATACACCTAAGCCTATCAATACATCTTTCATTTGTTCTGCAAAAGTTTTATTCATTAGTATCTTCTACGTTTAGGTTTTCTAGGTTTTGGATATGGTTTTCTTTTTTTCATAATTCTTCTCACCTTTGCTTTTTCTTTTCCCCATTTCTTGGTATTCCTTCCCACTAATTTTTAACTGTTATGGGTTTATCATCCCACTGAATGGAATCGTGTAATTTTTTATTAGCTTTCAATGCTTTTTTTTTCTGGTTCTCTTTTATATGTGTATTCATATCTTTTGTTCCAAAATTTACTTGGTCTGTCCTAATTGCTCTTGCCCAAGAATTGTCTTCTCTCACAACAAACTGTGGTGTCCACCTAGGCTTTGAAGCCCTCTTCCCACAAGAACGACAATTAAAATATCCTTCAGGATTGGGAGCATCACAATACTGACAATTTTTATCCATTAAGTATATAATATAATATAAGCTACTCTTGATATATCAAGTTTCACACATTGAATGTCTATGATTGCTTGACTAGTACTATCTAAAGCATTCACTGCTGCTATAATATCTGCTGCTAAAGAGCCAGATACTGAGTCAGCTGCATCGCTTATATCATTAATAACTATTTTTACATTAGCATTATATGCTGCCATTTTATTCTCCTATTAAGTTATAATCTTTAGGATGTTCGGGGTTGAACCTTTCTACGAACAACCCCACAGTCATCCAAAACTGCTACCCTTATTGATTCGGGTAATATTAACTTGTGGTTACTGCTCCGTCTTTACCAGATTGACCGTTTAGATACCAAGCACCTGCAAAGGCGTCAATTTCTATAAAGTCTCCCTTTAAAGCAGAGGTTCCTAATATCACATTAGAAACTCCAGTAGCTCCATCAGCACTTGAACCTGGACCATCGTCTCCAGTATCAACTTCAGTTTCGTTGATTTTACCGAATACGATAGCACTACCAGCTGCAATCGTTATTGCAGCAGTTGGTGTGTTTTCTTGAACCCAGAACTTATAGTGCATACCGTCTCCAATATCTCCTCCAGTCGGAAGAGTAATTGAAAAGGCACCACCAGAAGATTCTAGCCAGAAAACTTTTCCACTATCAGTAGCAGCAAGAGTTCTTGCAGCACTAATTAGTTCTGCTTTTTTCTCGTAGGATGCCGTTTTACCACTATTTTCATTTAGATAATCACTTCTCATCTTACTATACTCCTTCTACATTAAATAGTGCATGAGCTTCAGGTAAACATACCTCAAGACCAGCCTCGGTAAGAATCACGTCTTTTCTTAAGTCCTCATCTGCAGCTTGTACATTTGTTTGAACTTGAGTATCACGATTGATTCCATTACCAACTAGAGGTCTATAGTATAGTTGAGACATATCAGCCATCAACATTAATCCAGCTGAGTGCCCTCTAAATAGAGGTTGTTTCACCATGTATAGGTCTCCGTGCACTGTGTTAATTTCCATAACTTTGTGACCGAATGAGCCTTCAGCATTGTTCATATTAACTCTATATGGACTGTTGCTGTAGCCAACAGATGCATCAATAAATGCACCGTCACCAAGTTTATTGAAAATGGTAACTATAGGTAAAGAAGCCATAACGAGTTTTTCGTTTGAGCCTCCTCTTGCTGGGTCAAAAATTACTTCTAAATCAGAAAGCAATCTGTCATAAGTTAGTTGAGCTTGTGTCATAGAACGGGCATAAGCCTTTCCAGATGTGTAACTTAAATCAGTTGTTCCTGATACAAAAGTGCTATTCTTGATAACTTGTCCAACAATACCTTCTGTATAGTTAATCCCATTACTTCTTGCTTTATGATTGAACAACATAGCTCGTTCGATATCTATTTTATGTTCTCTCAATTTGAGTGCAAGTACTCTTTCAAATTCGTTTGCATATCCACGCAAACGAGTTGCGTAAGCAGTGTTAGTCACTTCAGCAGCTGTCTTAAAGATTTGAGTATATCCAAATCCGTCATCTAAACTACTTGACCAAACATCTGGTGCTCCAGTACCTTCTGCGAAAGCACTACCAATAACTTGACATTTGTCGTTATCAGCAACACTGTTTGCTCCAGAAGCTCCAGAGACACTTAGACATCTAGCTTGAAAACTAGTATCACTACCATTATCTGTCGGTGCGTTCTCTATTCTAAGAACGGACTGTCCAAAGCCAACATTTGCTGCAGCACTTCCAGTAGTTCTTACTGCAAATACCATTCCTTTTACTAACCAATCTACAGATGCACCACCTGCGGTGTCCACTGTAAATGAATAATTAGTATCAGCAACAACTGTTCCAACAGCTCCTTGTACTAAAAACTCTCTACTTGTATAATCCACTTTACTTCTATCTTCAAGATATCGGAAAACTGAATCATCAGTAGGGAGTTTAGCAGTCTTTGACAAATAAACGAAAAACGGACTTTCTTCAGGAGCTAATTCAGCTATCCTATCAGAAAAGTTGTATAATCGTCTTTGGTCAGGAGCCTGTCCATAATCAGCACTAGTAGCAGCAGCCGTCAGATTTGACGCTTTCATTTGTCCACTTGTAATTGCCATTATTTTCCCCCTTAATTAGGTTTTTTAGCGTTTAATCCGTTTGGCAAGGCTACCTCGTTGGGCTGCACCAAGGATACTGTCCCACATACGGTCTTGTTCAGACTTCGTAGGAGCACTTCCTCCCTGCAATATTCCAGCTGTTCTCGCTTGATTTGTGGTATCTGGCTTTTTAATTGTGGGCTCTTTGTATTCGCCCTTATTCATTTTGAATAACTTGACCAGGTTCTCCAAGGGAACACTATCTTTTGGTTGTTGAGCAAAGTTCATAAATTCCTGAACCTCTCCCTCATCCATTTGATAATCGCTTTTGAGACTACTCACAGTATTGTTAAGAAACTGTTTTTGTTCTTGCCCTCTAATAGCATTGCCAACTGCATTATTTATTCTAGCTTCTTCATCTCTAACTCTAAAGTCGTATGAAGGTGAGCCAGGTTTATTGTACGCATCCCATGGATTGAACTCGTCTTCGTTTAACTGTAATGCTTCAGTTTGTTTATCTTCACCAGGTTTTCCGACAATATTATCTCTTAAAGACTCTACAAGGTCAGGTCGTTGCTCTAATAAGTTAATGAGTGGTTTGTATTGTTCAAGATGCTTTTTGTCAGCTAACACTCTATCGTGCATTGACTGAAACTTCTTAGCTTCTTTTTCCCAATTCATATCTTCATTTCCTTCTAAAGTACCTTCTTGTTGAGACCCAGTTGGAACCGTATCCATAGATTCTCCAACTTGAGTATCGGTTGTTGATGTTTGATTTTCCATTATTTTCTCCTTTAAGATGTCTCGTCTTGTTGAGCAGAACTACGGTCGATTTCTGTCTTCATCACCTTTAACTCGCCACGTAATTTCTCTAATTCGAGCAACACCTTATCGTTTAGTTTGTTTTTACTTACTCGCCTATCGGCACTGGCGTTAGATTCTATATCTTTTAAACGAGTCTTAAATTTTTCAACTTCAGTTCGTTTTCTATCAGATAAAGATTCTCTTGTAGCCGTTTGCAGGTCTCCCTGTAAATTCTTTATTGTTTCACCCATTTGAGCAACTTGTTGTTCCATTTGCTGTCTTTGATTAATTCGTTTTAAAATACCTTCCTTATCAAAGATGTCTGGGTTTTTCTTTAATACTTCTATTTGGTCCACTATTCCCATTTGATATGCTTCCATATATACAGCCAGTTCAGCATACTTACTGGTTGGTAGTGTTGAACCAGATTCAATTCCAACATCGTGTTGTTCTAAATTGTGTTGTTCCTTTTTTAAGTCAAACACAATTTTTGTTTTATCAGTATACACTTGTGACATTAATTCTGTAATGTCGTTATTGGGTTGAACCAATCTTAATAATTTGTTCACATCGTAATGTGTTTTCCCATAATTATACATTATCTTTCCTAATCGTTTAATACTAAACTCTATATCTCTTAGTTTTGATTTAGGTCGTTCACTTCCAAGAGCAATTAATCGTTCTGTTCCTCGTGCAGTATCTGGAGCCTTGTCTCCAACTCCCTGCAGAATTTCTGGAATACCAAAAATAAAATTTATATAAAACTCACACTGCTGTATTAATCTATAAAACTCCCCAGTCAATGGTTGTGGAGCTGGATAATGCGGCTCCCCCTGAGAAGAATCAACTTCTATTACAGCATTTGGGTTCGCCCAATCCTTCTCTAACTGTGAAAGATTTTCAACACTGCCTATTGGAACTAACAGTTTTAAACCCGCAGATGCTTGTGCGTGAGATAGTGCTAAAGACCAAAGTTTGTTTAGCAATCGTTGCATTGGTCTCGCCCTGGAGACATCAGAACGAGGATATGGGGTTTGTGTCCAAACGTTTGCTATGGGTACGATAGGGTAAACATCAGTGTTTAACACAGCCTCATATAGCACCACCTCACCAATACTAGCAGTTACTTTAATTCTATTTTGAAATACTTGGGTAATATCTACCTGTCCCATTTCAATCATTTTCTTATTGTTCTCTAAGAAAACTCTAAAGTCTGCTTCATCTACAACAAATTCTTGACCACTCTGATTCTCAAAAAGACGATAGAATGGAACTTTTACCTTTCTAAACCTTTCTAATATTTGAAAGCGTTTATAATGAACGTCTGTATACCCCTTTACTTTGTCAGGTGTATAAGCATTCATTGAGCTGTTATTAACATTGTCAGGATAGTCGTCATCATAGGCATAGGTTGATATCTCATCAATTAGCCTATCTACTTCCTCTCCAGTCTCTGGGTCTATGCTCACACCCAACTCTGGATATAAATTCAATACTTGGTCCTTTGACAGTATGGTAGACAAAATCATATTGTCTGCATCAGAAAAAAATCTATCTCTTGATGAAGCTGGTACATATACTCTGAATGGGTCTAGGTAAGAGAACTTTACATCTCCCCTACCAAAATCAGAGTCATAGTCTACATATGCATATAAAAATCCCAACCCCACAACACAATAATCGTGGATAGCCTGTTTTACTTGTGCGTCACCATCAGAGTTTTGCCAAACAAAACCCATGATTTCTCTCCATAGATAAGCCAATGAACTGTCAGAGTCTTCTCTTGGTACCACTGTAAAAGCTGGAGGCCTTGAAGTAAGCATACTTTTCAGCCGTTCTACCGCAGGAGAAATTCTATCCATAGGGACATCTGCTTGATTTCGTGATGCTAACTCTTGAGATTCTGATTTACTAAAATGGTTTCCAAGATAAAAGTCTACATCTTGTCTCGCATCTAGTTCCCAACCCCCCCTATCATCTTTATATCTATCAAATAATTGTTGGTTTTCTAATGCTCTATTGTCGTATTCCATATATTTTTATATAAAAAGTGTAATTATTCGTGTGAAAATTTACAAAATTAAGGTTTCGGTTTGCAAGAAGTTTCTACTCAATAGACCCAGTAATCCAGTTGTATAGCTTGTTTGTCTTTAAGTTGGCTTCTTTTTCCATGTTTTTTGCAAAATTTTTGGCTTCTATAATGGCACTGCTTGGGGCTCTTGCAAAGTAATCTGCATAATATAGAGCATCCAT